>Ga0180433_10010724_pt1 | contig 10976 bp, 5 predicted proteins | sample SS_ome_8_FD_132980 | JGI IMG/M metagenome (GOLD analysis project Ga0180433, IMG submission 132980) | Hypersaline lake sediment archaeal communities from the Salton Sea, California, USA - SS_1_D_1 metaG | ecosystem: Environmental > Aquatic > Non-marine Saline and Alkaline > Hypersaline > Sediment...
GAGAAATTTTTGCCTACATTTTCCATAATTGTAGATAAGACAATTAGAATACTAGGCAATAACAAACTTTACATGTATTCTTGTGTTCCCGGTAATGCTCATCATTACATAGAAAAAATAGAAGCTAAGGATAAGAGTATAAGTGAGATACTTCACTTTTTGGGGAACAATAACCTTATTTTTCCAGCGAAGTTCTTTTTTGTTCATCATCTTGTTTGCAAACTTTCTGCAGTAGTAGACGAATACGATATAAGAAATTTTACTGTTTTTAAACCAAAGGGAATGAGCTCCAATACAGGTTGTTATGATCATCATATTTGTATCTTCTTGTTCAAGAAAAAAGAGGATAGTTGCTATCGGTTAGGTAACCAGATATCCACAGGTTTTAAAGCCTGGTGCAAAGATCGCACAGATCTTAAATTTAAAGAGTTAGTGAAAGATTTAATTTGTAAATCTTCACCTAAAAAGTTTTTGCTATCAAAAGCTACTGTTGGTCTTGAGTATAAGCAGAAATTTATGGATATTGTCGAAAGGCGATTGAGCCAGTACCAGATCAACGAGTAAGATGTTATCTTTAATTTTTCCACATTTGGAGAGGTAAGAGTTTTATTTTTTAAGCCTTAATGGCTTAAACTTTATAATATGTTTTCTTATAGCCTCAAAGGGGTTTTGGGTGTTTGGTAACTTTATTTTATTTACATCAGCCATGAGGCGATACCAGCTGCGTGTGCTATAAGTAGAAAATAGTAATCGCAATTCACGTGGGGGCATAATATCAAGTGCATGTTTTAACCCGTATAACTGTAATACTTGCTTGGGTCCCAGGTCGGGATTGTTAAAAATCAAATCAACAAGAAAAGCTTTGTCATTGGATGGTTTGTAATTAAGGAGTATTGGTCTTTTGCTTTCTAGTTCATCAAGATAGTGAAGTAAAACTTTTTTTGAGATAGCTGGTTTAAATAATTTTTTAAAAGTAAGGTCTGCTTTTATTCCAAGCTTTTTAAACAGCTGTCTTATTTTTTGGCGTTTGTTTAAGCGTATTTCTATGCGAAGAATCTCAAGCTTACCTCTTTTTTTAAGTTGCCCAAAAAGATTTTGTTGCAGCTCGCTATCTTTTTCAAGAGATCGCTTGTTACTTGTTTTGGTTTTTTTAATATATTTGATCTTGTCATAAAATACAACTTCGTATGAGTTGCAATGCCACTTGTAGCTGTGTCCCTCATTGCGGTAATCAGTTTGATTGGTGTCCAAAGAGAGTTTTACATTTGATTGTTTAATTTTGTTAATAAAATGATAAGGGGTTGACCCATCGGTTAAAACAATATTTTTTGAATAGTGAATTGCGGATACGGGTGCGCTTGCAATAATGTCTGGTGTGGTTATAACACCCATCTGTTTTAGTGTATTAACAAGTTTTGTGATTACTGGTATACGATCTTTATATTGCAGTTCTTCAAAGTTTTTTCCAAATAATAGTTTAGGAAGTGACAGTTCAATTCTTAGCATGATCTTACGTTGTCCTTGTAGGTTAATACGAGGGGCAAGTGTAAGGCGTGGTTTGTATATGCCGCTGAGCAACTCTTTCTTTGTGGGGTTTTGTCGTGAGTATATGTTGTTGTTATATTTTTTGTTTTCTGAAAGGGCCCAATGGGCTGAAGGGGTAAATTTTTCAGGGGCATCAATTTGAAACATCTCTTTATCTAAAAGCAAAACTATCGTGTCGACCATGCAGACCTTTCAGAAAGATATTTCGGGTGCTGATATTATTGTTTTTAACGATAGTTTAAAGATAGATTAATTGATAAAAATTTTCAAGCGTATTTGAGAGAGGTTCTCCAAAAAGTGGGGGTGAGATAAGGGGGAAAAATGCTGTACAGGACGGTTTTGCAAGTTTGCTTGACCGTCCTGTATTTTTTTGGATAGTTATGGTGTTTTTCTATATTTTGTTGTTTGACGTGATAGGCTTTGTTAGTCTTGGTTGCTTTTTTTAACTTCTTATCAATGTCGATAAGTAGCAAAACGAACTTTGCAAGTCGTTCTATGTCTTTCTTAGTAAAGTGTAAATTATTTATTCTTCTCATTTTTATACTTTTCTGTTATGACAACTTTTTGCTTCATACCTAAGTATACAAATCTTGTGTCATCTAAAAAATTTTAATCTAATAACTTAAAAAAATTTGAGGGGTTATAAGAGCCCTTTGGGCTTACCCGTTTTGATGGATGTAAAATTACGATAGTGTGTGACCACAAGGTACGGGTCTTTTTAATTTAAGAATTTGGGTTTCGATATTTTTTGTTTGCATGATACACTCCTTCTTGCAACTTTTTATAATGTGGAGATTTAATGTATATCAAGTTTGAGAAAAAAGCAAACAATTTTTGATATTTTTTAACTTTAGCCTATTTTTTTCGATCAGAGTAATTTTAAAACGTTGAATTTTTGGGCTTTTTTAAGTTTTTGTGCTTGAATATGTCCTAAAGGATGATCTATAGCGCCTTTGAATTGTTTATATTTTTTTAAAATATTTTCTTGACAGATTAAAAATGTTGTGGCATTATACTGATAACGTTTAGAGTATTTTATATGTTGTTATCGCGTGGGGGTTTGCCTATGGTAGATAGGGTTTCTTAATGTTTTATCAAAGTTGAGTATCTAATGAGGTGAATGTTTGATCTTCGGATCCTTACAGAATGTTTATTTTCAGCAAGTATCCTGTCCGATTTTTAAATAATAATTTTTTTGTAAAATGGCCTTTTTTGGCTATTTCACAAGTAGTGTAACTATTTTTAACCATATTAACCAAGCCTATTAATTTTTTTAGGCAAAGGAGTTTTGTTATGTTTTTTAAAAAAACAAATCTATGTTTAATTATATCTTTATTGTTCAGTTTTAATTGTTCTGTTTTTTCTATGAATCGTCTAAAGAATTGGTGGTACGGCCATTCCAAAGAAAATCATGCTAACGAGTGTTTAAATAGGATGAAAAATTCTTTGGAAAAAGGAGAAGAACCAAACCTAATTGATTGGTTTCATGTTTTTGGTTATGGTAATGAGGAGCCAAAATTTATAGAGAGAGCTAAACAGATTTTAATGGAAGAGAAACTTGATGAATTTATTGGTCCCAAATACGTGGAATTTTTCGTTAAATTAATCCTTAAAGATCATAAAAATCATAGGCTAATTGCTAAATGTTTATATCAAGGACTGGCTAAAGACTTGCCCCATGAAGACTTAAAAGAGCTACTTGCTGGAAAAATATCCACAGAAGATTTGGAAAAATTGTTTAATCCGAAAGATATATGTACCGAATGTTCTTTTTGTGATTCTCAGATTCGATCATCTTTAGGGGAAACTACTCCGTGTCTTGTATGTTTCAATTGTCATTACTGTGATGATTCTTGTGGGATTCAAGATTTGGAAGATCATAGAGATAACTGTTTAAAAACCATATCTGAATCGTTAAAGAAGAAAACAAAAAATACGAGCAAAAAGAAAAAGGCTCAAAATCCAAATGTTACTAAGAATAAGGTCAAAACAAAGAAGAAAGCAGTTGTTGATTTTGCCGATTATCAAGAAGACAGAAAAGAAGAAAATGGTATAGAGTATATTTTGTTAAAATCTGTTCAGCAAAAAAAGGCAACATGTGGATGTCTTGCTTTGAGAAATGCACATATAATTTGTGATTCTTTAAACTCTTGTGATGATTCGAGATTGGTTTCTTTAAGTGATCAAGGTAATGCTGAGGAATACCTTGCAAATTTTGAGGGAAATAAGAATTGGCTACCTGATGAAACAATTAAAGACAAGATAAAAGATGCTGAGAATATAACCGTTTTGAATTCAGTTTTTTTAACTGTAAAAGGCAATGATGCATATAGCAATTTGAAAGAAGGTTTTGCCAGGGAGAATTTTTTTCATGTGTTAATTGTAAATACGGGAGATGTATTTAACTCTGGGGCGCTTAATACAGAAAGAACTATATTCGAAAAAAATAATAGTTATAAAATTGATGATGAAAGATTTAAAGCTTTGGTAAGGAAAAAACAAGAGAGAAACCATTGGTATGTAGTTGCTATAGAAAAAAGGAGAGAGCGCAAAAGGTGCTTTGTTATCGATAGTAATAGTGGAGATCAACTATCAGATGAATATAAATATGCGATGAATAGGTTTTTGTGTGAAAATTTACTGTATGGTGATTCAAACGTTGAATATCCAAGAATGGTTGAAGAAGAAGGACGGAAAGAGTTTTTATCTTTTGTTCAGGAAGAGAAAGATAAAAAACTCAATACAGTTTTAACAAAAGTACAAAAGTGTATGGATCTGGGGGTGAAAGTTGAAACTGGAACAATTTCTCAAGTAATTGATTTACTAATAAAGAAGGAGAATTATGGTTTAATCAGACAAAATAGGGAAATTGTTGAAGATTTATTAGAGATAGCAAATATTCGAGTGAACAGTCTGAAAAAGTTAAGTGAAAAAGCTCGTCAGGTAGATGATTTAGAATCTATGCGAAGGGCTTCAGATTTGGGGCATACTGCGAGATTGTTGCAGTCGCGATGGTATGAGCTAGCAGATATTCTTGATGAGATAGATTCTTACGAAAACGAGCTAGATGGGGGGGCTGTTGAATGTGAAGTGGAACCACAAGAGTTTGAGAGGTCAAGGCGGCGGAATAATTCAAAAAGAGATGGTTTTATTTGTGACGTAGATTGTGATTTTCCAGAGGAGTTTGTAAAACATCTTTTCAATACATGTCCTGAACGAGTAAGAAGCTTAATTAAATGTTATGAAAGGGAAACAAAGGATGCTCAAGAGGCAAAAAGGAGGTCGATAAAAGTAGAAAATTATTTTTCAGAAGCTCCACAGGTTCTTGTTTTATATGGTCCAAATGGAACGGGAAAGACTACTATTGCAAAAATGATTGCAAATAAGACTGGTAGAAAATCTTTTTTGATAAAAAGTGGTAATCTTGGAAACAGGTTCCAATATTCTGTAGCAGAGAATTTACGTAGGGAACTTCGTTCTGTTATTCAAAAAGCAAAAGAAGGCGTTCCTTGTTTAGTAATTTTAGATGAGTTAGATTCGTTGAGCAAAAGAGAAAATGGCCATAAAAATAAAGATAGCGGATCCCTTGCAGGGGCCATAGCAGGTTTGCTTGATATACTTAAAAAGTATGACATTCTTATTGTTGGTACAACTAACTTTCTTGGTGAGATTGGTTCAAAATTTATAAATAGAGCTGGCTATAGGGCTCTTGAAGTACCTTTGCCTTCAAGAGTTATTCGTAGAGTTATTATAGCGCGTGCTCTTAAAAACAAGGCAAAAAAGTATAAAAGAGAGAAAAGAAAAAACCTATGGTATAAAGCTGTAAATTTAGATTTAGTTGCTAATAAGATGACTGATGGTTTTTGCATGAGAAATCTTCATACAGTTGTTACTGATGCTGTGCAAAATGCTAGATCTAGAATAGAAGAACAAAAAGAGCAAGAAGGTTTAAAAAATTTTATAGTTGAAGATATTTCAGTTGAGAATGGAGATTTTCAGAAAGCTTCTCAGCAAACAAGAGAGGATAAAGTTAATTGCGAAAATGCTCAAAAGGAAGTAAATGATATCGGGCAAAATAGTGGGCCATCGACGTTTTCAAAGATAAAGGATCATGCGCTTTCTGCAGCGGTTAATTATGCAGTATATAGAGGTGCGGATTATGCTACGAGTAAGGATGGGCGGAGACAAATTAAAAGGACACTAAAAAAAGCGTCTCGTATATTTAAAAAATAACGTACCACGGCCTTTAGGCCGTGGTCCTTCGAAACTCAGGAGGCGCTATTAAGACCAAGGATTTGGTGCATTCATTTCCAGTTTTTAAAAACATGGGGTGTTGAGGCGCAGGAAAATAAAAAGATGGTGTTTTGATTCTATAGTGATGTTTTTTATATTTTAGAAAAAGATTTTTAAGTGGAGGTATCCATGTTTTATAAAAAAATAATTAGTGTATTTTTTCTTCTATTTGCTCTAAATAGTTTTGCTTCTTGGAAAAGGGATGCAGTTAAGAATACTAGCCCACTAAATACCCCTAGCCGGTCGAAAGTAGACGCAGTTAAGGCTTATAGCCGAAACTCGAAAGGTAATCAAAGACGAAATGCTTCTAGAGAAAAAGAACAGCTAGAAAATATGTTACGGAATCTTCAAAGGAGTTTTGTCTTCGGTCCTTCAACATCTTATGTGCAAAAAGCAAAAAATGAAAGACATTTAGGAAGAGAAAGAGGCTTGTATTCTTCTGATAGAGAAGATACAGAATCAAGTAGCGTTGCTGTAGCTGTGTGTAGGCCTAGGAACCCTCGCTTTAGGAATGGGCGAGGGCCTGAAGCTTTAAAGAGGAGGCAAAGAGAAAGAAGACTTCTTATAAAAGAAGAGCGGGAGATAAAAAGGAGGTTAAGAGAAAAAGAACGCCAAGAAATGTTAGCGTTAGAACGAAAACTAAAGAAACGAATTCGAGAGAAGGAGCAGCAAGAACTTTTAGCATTGGAAAGAGAGCTAAAAGAAAGAATAAAAGATAAATTACGTCAGGGAGCTGAAGCATCAAAGAGAAAAGAGGTAAGAGAAAGACAGGGAAGGGCAGGAGCTGGTGATTTTCAACGTACTATTATTTATAAGGGTGAAGGTTTTGTTGGTGAGACTGACAATACTGCAAATGATTATATCAAAGTAACAGAAGACAATTATAAAGATGATTTTCGTAAGGAGGGAAAAATTGCTTTGGATTTATTTAGCAAATTGATGGCTAAGAAGTTGAATGATCCAAAAGCAAAAATGCATAGGCAGTGTTGTGAAAAAACAGAAGAAGAGTTTCGCAAAGAATGTGTTCAAGGTTGTCTTTCTAATAAACTTTCGTGTACAAGAGATCTCAATGCTGCAGGTAAAGGCAGGTCTCGTAATCAATCTTCGGGATTTCAGCAAAATAAAGGTTCAAGAAAGAAAGCACAAGATAGCCAAATTCAGAAGAAAAAACTTCAATCTCCTAACTTTGAAGCATTATTTTATCATAAGAATTATAATTATAACCAAAGAAAAGGGTTTACTGGTGAGGGTCTTGGATTTCCCACAACCTTTACACTTAGAAAAACTAATAAAAAAGCAAAGAGTCCTGCGGCTATTAAAGCAGATTTTGTAAATCACATTCTTAAAAACACAAAGAACTTTCAGAACTTAAAAAACTACTGTTATGATTGCAGAAAAAATGGTAAGGCCCCATCTTTTAATTGTAAGGATTTTGCAAAAGAGTTGCTTGCTTCTATAAAGAAAAGAAGTAATGCTGAGTCTTTAGGTGCTGTCATTCTCAAGGGAGAGTTTTTTTTATTACATACATTGAGTCTTGAAGAATTAGAGGATCTTGTTGTATTGTGTAAGCGAGAACAACAATTTTTTTATGATCAACTTTGTGTTAGTTGTCATAAAGAGTGGAATACTTACAGTAAGTGTTGGGTGGGGCAAGAAGAAAAGCTAAATGACCTGCTGTTAAAGTTATACGATATGTCTGTACTAGAGGCTTATTGGTTGTTAGCAAAAGAAAATCTTAAAAGAGCTGAAAATTATCGAGATTTAAAAAGACAAGTGGTTCAGGAGCGACTAAAAGAATTAGAGGAAATAACAGGAACAGTAGATAATCAAGATTTTGTCAAAACAGTAAAAACTTCTAACTATCAAGAAAGTCTAGATGCTTCTGAGCAAGAAAGAAAAATTCATAAAGAAATTGAGCTGCAAAAGCAAAGAGAAAGAGAAGAGTTAAACTTTATTGAGAATGTTGCAGAACAAGTAAAGATATTGATTCAAAACAAAAAACAAGAAAACAGGTTGGCAGAAGATGTTTCTCCTACAAGTTATTTGCATGTGCAGTTATTAGAAAAAATATCAGCAGCGTTAAATAAATCTGACAATCAAAAATCGTGTGAGCAATACAAAGACAGATTGTGTGATATCTCGGGTATTAATGTAAAGCTTTTAGAGCAATTGAATCTCAATGTTGATGGAAAACCGTTATATATTTCTGATGTACAGTATGAAATGTTGCAAGTTGTTTTGATACATGTTCGAGAAATCCAAGCATCTTGTGAGTGGTATCCTGAGAAAGAAAATATTCAAAGATTAACCAATGAGAATATAAAACATTTGCAAGAAGCTGTTGAGTGTATTAAATCAGAAAGGCTTGGAGAAGCTGTTATTGCATTAGAAAGAAGTTGGGCATATCAGGATCTAACTAGTGATGCACGCTTTGGATACAAAGCACTTAGCACGTCAAAAGCGTTTGCCAAGGGGGTGTATTCTGGTGCAAAAAGAGCGATAAATTTACCACAACGAGCCGTAGATATTTATCATACATTAGAGGCTTTAGGGCGTTTATTTAGCAAAATTGCTGAGATAGATGAGCTGGTAACACAAGGTCGAATGGAAGAAGCCGAAGAGAAATATGAAGCCTTGAAGCAAAAGTTTGTTGTTATGTGGGAGAACATGAAAGAGAGGGTAAGCGACGCAAGTAGTGAGGATGTTGCCTTTTTCATAGGAGAAGTAATAGGTGATTTTCTTACAACTAAAGGTTTAAATAAAGGGATGCAACATTTGGCTAAGTTTGTTAAGCCAAAAGTTAAAGATGGTATGAAAGCTTGTGGTGAAAAATTGGAGAAGTTTGTTGAGAGAACAGAAGAATATGTTGAGGGTGTTAAAAGAAAAGTAAGGTCTAATCCAGGAAAATCAAAACAAGTAGCTACAGCAGAAGGTCTTGTTTTTGAAGTAGAAGAACAAGCTGAGAAAGCAGTAAAAAAAGGTAATCAAGTAATTGCGAAGCGAAAGGGTAAAAGGACTGGCGGCTCTAAAAACAAGGGGCCAAGAAAAAATAAAAATGCGACAGTTTCGCAAAAAGAGCGTATAGTAAATAAGATAACGAAAACAGAGGCCTATGCATATCTGAAAAAAAATGGATATGAAAATTACAAGGACGGATTTTTGAGAAGAAAGCCAGGATGTGAGGGTTTGGGAAAAAATGCCGAATTTTTAAAGTGGGATCATCTTCATAATGATTTGGAAGCCTACAGAAGTAGAACGAAACATACCGGTTCGATCAACCCTGCAACTTGGGAATTCTATAAGCGGCCTGTTTTCCCAAGAAAAGGTTTTAATAAGTAGCAATTATCGATGTTGTGAAGAGAGTAATTTTTTAAATCAAAAGATACAAAAATTTAAACTGTTATAAGGAGCCATATGAGAGTTTTAATTCTTGAAGAAGTAGAATATGACGATAAAACTCTACACTGTTGTGATTTTATGACAAAATTTTTAGGAGATCCTAGAATTCAAATTTACTACTTTAAGAAATTTAGAGGATATTATTTGGGAACAACTTCAGCAGGATATCAGGAAATTTTTTATTGTCCTTTTTGTCACGCTAAGTTGCCTTCTAGTTTAATGAAAAAATATTATGTTATTTTAAAAAAAGAATATAATATTGATGATCCTTATGATGAAAATCAAGAACAACTTGTGCCAGATGAATTTAAAACTGATGAGTGGTGGAAACAAAGAAATTTATAGTCTAAAGGTTTTTCAGAAATGAAAGAAATAGAGAAAATAAAAGAGAAGATGGATCATTGCTGCGAAGAAATGAAATATTGTTTAGAAGAACGAAGAGTTTTGGTTTACTATAACCCTTTATTTAGAGAATATTTTACTGGAATGAAATCATATCCGTGGGGCAAGCAGGTAATTTATGGTTGTCCATGGTGTGGAAGAAAGTTCCCAGTAAGTTTAGTAGATCGTTATATTGAGCTTTTATTACAAGAACATGAAATACTCTATTATTCAATCACAGGGGAATATTTTAATGAAGCAGAAGACTCAAATTTACCATATAGACTACAAAGAGAAGATATTCCTGAAGAATTTAAGAGTGATGAATGGTGGAAAAAGAGGGGGTTGTAGAGTGGGAGTAGGTGGTATTTGTGTAATATGTATTTTTTGAAAAACTGAACAAGTTAAACTTTAAAGTGGACCCCTTTGTCAAGACCAAAAATGTATTTGTACTTTAGAATCCTTAAAGCTCCCTTTCGTAGGTATATATAAAAGTTTACTTTTGTAATCAAAGTTGTCAACAGCCTTCCCTTTTATGGAGTTATCGCAGTTGCAACTTTCATAAACAAAGTTTGGCGTTTTGTACCCAAGAGATTGATGTGGTCGTCTCTGATTGTAAAACTCTATATATTCTCCTAGCACCCTACGAGCTTCTGCAACTGTTTCAAAGCTGTGTAAATACACACACTCATATTTTGTGCTTCGCCAAAATCTTTCAATAAAGATGTTATCTGCCCAACGACCCTTGCCATCCATACTAATTTTGATGTCGTCATTTTCTAAAGTAACAACCCACTCATTGCTTGTATATTGGCATCCCTGATCACTATTTATGATTTTTGGTTTCGCATTTTTCAAAGCTTTTTGGAGAGCCTCTTTGCTTGGTCGAACATCAAGGTAAGGAGGCAGGCTCCATCCCATTATTTTTCGACTAAAGAGATCTATAATACCAACAAGATAAACGTATTCCTTATCAATTTTGATATAAGTAATATCAATAGCCCAAACCTCGTTAGGTTTCTCAATTACCATATCTTGCAATAAGTAAGGATATTTTTTGTGTTGTTTATTAGGTATAGTTGTTCTCTTTTTAGGGTAAATAGCTCTCAAATTTGCCCTTTCCATAAGGTGTTTTACTTTTTTTCGATTTACTTTATAACCACGATTTTCTAATTCAACTTTCATTCGCCGAGATCCGTAAAACGGCATCTCTTTGTGTATCTCAATCATTTCTATCATAATCTTGTCATCCAGTTCGTTATCGAGTTTCTTTTTGTAGTACAAGCGACTTTTATTGATATTCATTAGCTCGCATTGTCTACGTATACTAATCTCATTTTTGGAGTGCTCAACCATCC
>Ga0180433_10010725_pt1 | contig 10975 bp, 11 predicted proteins | sample SS_ome_8_FD_132980 | JGI IMG/M metagenome (GOLD analysis project Ga0180433, IMG submission 132980) | Hypersaline lake sediment archaeal communities from the Salton Sea, California, USA - SS_1_D_1 metaG | ecosystem: Environmental > Aquatic > Non-marine Saline and Alkaline > Hypersaline >...
AAACAACTTTATCAGATGCAGCAGATGAGCAAGCTTGCAAAGGGAGGAGGGATACCCGCAGGGATGCCTGGAGCGGGGAGAAGATTTTCTCATGGAGGAAAAAAGAAGAAACGCAAGAAGGGTAAGAAGCGGAAACGTTAAGCCACGAAGCAGCAATATGCATGGCGGGTATTAAAATAATCGAATATATAGATTTTACCGAAAAAGTATGATACTAGATGATACAACAGGGTAAACTACTAAGATGCTGATAATTGTAAGAAAACTTCTGCGATTTTCTTAATCTTATGGGTTAAGGAAGAGTATTCAGAATCTCCTCCTCGCTGCACTTATCCCCGATTTGCCTGGCAAGGCTGAGCGCTTCACTCTTTAGCTTGGTGTCTTTAGTTATTCGGGCTGCCAGGATTAGTGAATTAACCAGACGAGGTTTCAATCCTATAGACCGGGCAAGTTCAAGTGTCTGGTTCACGTACTCAAGAACCTTTGTGGCATTCCCCCGAGCCTCATTTACGCGAACCAAGTACTGTAGAAATTCCAATCGCTTCAACCTGTCCTTCGATTTTACCAAGACTTTTCTAACCTCTGCAAGTATCCCTTCGGCCTCATCCAGTCGTCCCTTCTCGACAAGGTAAGGTATAAATGCGAAACCGACGTCTCTTTTCCCCGGCACCCCTATAGATTCCTCGATTACCGAGAAAGCTTGTTCGGTGCATTTCGATGCATCTTCATCCCGATTTGCTTTTGTATAAGCATTGGCAAGGTTAGTTAGTGCCTTAATGGTAAGATTTTTCGCTGGACCCATTGTTTCAGTAAAGCCGTCCCCGGCCTTTTCGAGATACTCGATTGCCTTCTGGTACTCACCCTGCCTGATTAACACCTGCCCCACAGATATGCATGAAAGGAGTGTTTCCCGGTGCTTATCTCCAAAAAGTTTTGCCTGAATCCTCAAGCCTTCGGAAAAATGCTTCATCGCTTTCCCATAATCACCCAGATCGAAGTACATGCATCCCAGATTATACCTGCTGGTCGCGGTTTGGGGGTCATCCTTGCCGAGAAGCGATATCCGGATATCCAGGGCTTTCTTAAAATTCCCAAGTGCCTCCTCGTAATAACCGAGGTTGAAATAGAGAATAGCAAGACCGTTGTAACCACTCAAGGTTCGTGGATGTTTCTCGCCGAAAACGGATTCCCAAATACTCACTGCACGGTTTACATATTCCAGCGCCTTAACGAAATCCAATGTCTTCCAGTAGACACCACCAATGTTAAAATAGGAGTTAGCGGTTTCGGGATTGTCAGCACCCAAGACCTGCTGCTGTATCCGTAGTGCCTTCTTGAGATTGACTAACGCATTCCTTGAATCGGCCTTGTACAGGTAATTAGTACCAAGCCTGCTGTATACTCCTGCCGTGTCTGGGTGTTCTGAGCCAAAAACCCTCAGTCGTATCTGTAAAGCCTGCTTAAGGTATTCAATAGAGGTATCGTAATCACCTCGACGCCAATACAATCCACTGATGTCTACGTAGGTTTTAGCCGTCACCGGATGATCCTTGCCTAGAACCGAGATGTGTATCTCGAGAGCTTTATTAAAATAGTCGAGAGCCTTATCGAGTTCACCTCGGATTCGCAACGCATTGCCGAGGAGATTATAGCTTGTCCCCGTATCTATATGATCCGAGCTTAACCTATGCAATCTGTTTTCCAGAGATTTTTCGAGATAAGATACAGCCTTATCGTACTCTCCCTTCTCAATATATAAACGTCCTATGTTGTCGTAGTTCTCACATTTCACATCATTATCTGTGTTGAGATGCCTCTCTGCTTTCTGCATTCGCGTTAACGCCTCGTCAGCCTTACCCAGCTTCATTAAGATTCTTCCCTGCATCACACTAACCTTGCCTTTTGATTCGTCATCTGACGCCAGTTTCTCTGCAGTCTCCAGACACTGGAAAGCTTCATCGTACTTTGCCTTTAACGCGTAGGCATGGGCAATATCCAAAAAGACCTGCAGATCGTCGGGAAGCCCGAGGTCCTCCTTCAACTTCAGATACTTCTCGAATGCCACGATAGCGTCATTGAGTTGGTAGCCCCGCATTTTTCTTTCAGCCGATTTCAACAGGTAAGGTGCGGCACGTTCGTCGCTTGCTTCCAGATAGTGGTAGGCAATGGTATCTGTATACTCGTCAATATTGTCCGCGTAGAGCTTTTCTGCAACCTGGGCGGCGGCTTTGTGAAGATTCCGGCGCTCTTCCTTGAGTATCAACTCGTAGACAACGTCGCGTACAATCTCGTTCTTGAAAGCGTATATCCTAGCCTGACCGAATTGATAGTTCGCCTCGATGAGGAAACGGATAAAATCCTTGCCCTCAAGCTCGCTAAACTCAACCGCTAACTCATCCCTTTCCATTATCCTGCTGACGAGGTAGTCTGAAAACTCAAAACCGGTGACGGATGCAGTCTTGAGGGTATCCTTGGCTCTTTTACCGATCCGGTCGATACGGGCCAGTACGATGTTATAGACCTTGTCTGGAACCTGTATCTTTTCAGTTTTCAAGTCGACGCTGCGACCTGTCTTTACGAGTTCCTCCTGCTTAAGAAGCTCAATCGTTTCTTCGATAAAGAGAGGATTCCCCTTGGTCATCTTCGTTACCACAGACAGCAAGCGTGAGGAGATGGGCTTAGCATCAAAATTGAGCTTGAGAAGATCACGGATGTCAACCTGAGATAATGGCTTCATCTTGATGTTTGCCGATTTCTTGTAAAATCCTGCAAGCGGCTCCCAGCACAACATTATTATAAGGATACGACTGTTCTTAATCTTCCTCTGCAGCGAGATGAAGAATTTCTCAGAACCTTTATCCATTCTCTGTGCATCCTCGACTACAATAACCAGAGGTTTTTCATCAGATAATCGCAGAAGGGTGGATGCTATTATTCCTTCGATATTCTTCTCCCGTTCCTCGGGACTGATCCCCTCAATAGCAACCAGTTCCTTCTCCACGAGGGGAAGTGAAAGAAGATACTTAACGAACGGAAGGGAGTAAAGGAGTTCTGCCCTTCCAGCATAAAAATCAGCCAGCCTGGCATTTGAATCTTGGACTGTAAGTCCTTCCTCAATCCCGATGACATGTCTCAATACACCTCGCAGGACGTAGTAGAACTCACCCCGGAGATATTCCAGTCCCCGCGCCTGGCCGAAAAAGATATCACTCGAATCGAGAATCTCCCTCTTAAACTTCTGGTAGACGCGGGATTTTCCAATCCCCCTCTCCCCAGTAACGAAGCATGTTTTCCCCTGTGAATTATTGGTCTTCTCGAACAAACCCTTCAATCGCTCGATTTCACGGCTTCGTCCTACAAAAGGCCGCTCATCCTTTTCTGCATATCTCATGCTGACCGCTTCGAAAACCTCACGTTCGCCTATGCCCTTGAGTATCTTTTTTCCTACCTTTACGTAGTTTATGTGACTTGAAGTCAGTTCGTGCACCTCCCTTGAAACGTAAACAGTACCCGGAGAGGCTATCTTCTGAAGACGTTCTGCAAGGTTTACGTCCTCTCCGATTACCGTGTAATCTCCGGGTCGACCGTACTCTCCGGCGTAGCATAGTCCTCGCGCGATACCTACGGAGAGATTAAGCCGGGCCTCTCTCTCCCTACCGTACTCCTTGATTGTTGAAAGGAGGTCGAATGCCGCCATGACAGCCCGTTCTGAATCGTCTTCGTGTGCAATGGGCGCACCGAAGAGCACCATCAGGCAATCCCCCATAATCTTGTCGATATAACCCTCGTAGCGATAGGCAACGTCCGAGAGCTTGAGTATCGCCCCGTTTACGAGTTCTTTGAGCTCTTCGGGATCTCTATCTCGCGAGAGTTCGGTATACCCGGAGATATCTGCAAACATCACGACAACCCTTCTGCGTTCACCCTTTATCTTCCGCGACTCGGTTTTCATCTTCTCCTTCAACTGGGAAGGTGCTGCTTCGATTGCGGTCTTTGTTATCTTTTCATCCACGCCTACGAGCGCCGAACCGCATTTCCCGCAGAAGCTGAAACCGGAAGGGTTTTCAAATCCACAACTCCGACATGTTAAGGATTCAGGATTCATGATTCTAGGATACTTAGCTTCGTCAGTGAGTCAAGTTTTTATGTGGTTTTTAAACGATACCGAGTTTGTATTTCAGTTCAGGTAACGCCCGCAAGAGGTTCGATGAGGATACAGGTAAGACTGTAAAGTATTGACTTGGGTTGATTTGACCTTATACTCAAATCCAACAGAAATCAAAGGAGGCGCAATGGCCAAAAAAATTGTATTCGCAGCATTAGCTCTTGTTGTAATAACAGGCTTTACGAGCTGCGAAATCTTCGGTGGAGGCACCGGAGTAAAGGGTAAACTCATCCTCGAACCAGGGCAGACCGGTGACGTCAGGAATTCACGCGTTGAACTGTATCAGACAAATGACCTTACAGGAGAACCTGTTAAGATAGGTCAATCCTCGAGCGAAGGAACCGATCAGAGCGAGGCTGAATTTTCAATCGACGAGGTTCTGGCCGGTTACTACTACCTTCTTGCATGGAAGGATATGGACGGCGACGGTGACCTCTCAGGCGGCGATCTGGTAGGCGTATACGGCGGATCCTACACCCCCGGAGAGGGCGGACAACAGCTAACCGTTGAGGACGGAAAGATGACTGACGTGGGCAGTATTACAATGAAGATTCTCGTTGAGGAAGCCGCTATAGAAGAGGCGACAGGAGTCATTGAAAATGAGGGATACTCGGTTAAATACACCTACACCTTCAATATCGACGCTACTTTGACGACGCTCACTGTCACGGTACCGGGATATAGCGCATTTGACGCCAGTGAAAGTGGTTCACGTACCGGAGGTCAAGCGTACACGACCGACGATTTCGTAATCACCAATGGTGAAGAGTACTTCCCGATACCTACGGGAACTCATATCCTGCGCTTTCAGGGCACGGCAGGTGGCGATGCCTTTGACATAACAGTAAATATCCCTTTCTAAGAAGCTCTGAAATTATAAACGGGCGGCTACAGCCGCCCGTTTTCAAAAAACCTCGAATATCTCATGCAACTTTTACGCAACTGGTTTCAGTCTATCTCTGCGCTCTGCTCGAAGTCCGAGAAGTCCTTGTCCTGGGCATCGGTAATAATCTGGTAGGCAAAATCGGCCGCATCCCTGGGAACCATCACCCTGACCATTGTTTTTTTAGCAGAAAACGGTCTGAGGTGCGCGGGCGCTTCTTCCAAAAGATGTACGGTAATCCCCGATGCCTTCAGCAGTCCTGATATCACAGCCGCTTCCTCCCTTGGACAGGTGTGAACGCAGACAAAACTATCCATAGCTCGTTTCGTATGTGACTTCATCCGGAACGAACCTCATGATTCTTCTGAATCTTCATTCCTGCGAATTGTGAAGTGAAAGCACGTGCCCTCGCCGACCTTTGATTCGACCCAGATAGTCCCACCGTGCTGTTCAACAATCTTCTTGACTATATTTAATCCAACACCGGTGCCACCGCCGAACTCATCCTTACTGTGAAGTCTCTGAAATATCTTGAATATCTTCTCCAAGTATTTTTCCTCGATACCGATTCCGTTATCCCGGACAGTAAACTCATCGAGCCCTTCATCGTCGTGTGGATTCCATCCTATCTCAATTTTCTTTTCCTTTTTGTCGTTGTATTTCATTGCATTCGTTATGAGATTGGCAAGAACCTGCTGAATCCTGACCTCATCGCAGAATATTCCGGGCATACCCTCGGCTATAACGACCTTCACGTCATCCGGGGGATTTATGAACTCCACCGCCCTTTGGGCAAGCTCCCCTGCATTTATCTCGACGTATGGATTCTTGTAGCGTCCGATTCGGGAAAGCTCGAGAAGATCGTTGATAAGCTGCTGCATCCTTTCTGCACTCTCGACCATCCTGCGCACGTAATCCTGTCCCTGTGCATCAAGCTTCTCAGCGTAGTCCTCCTTGAGGAATTCGGCAAAACCTATTATAGCACGCAACGGAGCCTTAAGGTCGTGGCTAACGATGTATACGAAATCCTCGAGTTCCTGGTTGCTTCGTTCCAATAACAGGGACTTCTCCTTATCCTGCTCCTTGAGTTCCCTGAGTCCCTTTATCATGGCATTGACGCCCATAGCCACGGATCCGAAGATGTCTTCGCTTTCGACTACCGCTTCGACCGTTAGGTCGCCCAGGGCTACGTCTGAGAGAACGGAAAGAATGTCGGCAAGCCGCTCCTCGGTATACTCCTGCAGCTCCTCAACTGTCATCTTCTCCTTGCTTATAGTATCGTCCACGTCTAAATATAGAGAAGGTAAGGTTATTTGTCAACCTTATTTAATAACTGTCAGGTTAAGTCAGCATCAGGATCAAGAGGTAACGTCTAGGTTGGAATATTGGTCGCCATATTTATTTATTTATATGAAAGACCGGAACCTTGTAACCTGCTCCAATTGAAAAGAATGGAATAATATCCCTTTGATCAAAGAACTCAACAAATGAAGTTACTTCAGCTCCGGCGAAAATTGAAAGTCTTGGTGAAATATGAACGGTCATTAGAACGTCAACGAAAGGCTCGTACATTTCCGGATTAAATCCGACTAATTGAGGTCTAACACCCAAGGTTAAAACTTCTCTTTTGCCAAAGCCCAGAAGAAACGCAGGAGCTAAACTTGGACGCGCTCCAGTTGAATTTACTTCAATTTTGAATGCCGGGGTAACTGGACCAACAGACACGGCTGTCTGTAATCCAATACCGATATCACCAAAATACAGTGATGCGGAATTAAGTCCCAAACCACCTCTTACGTATGGCTTAATGTATCTATTCACACCGTATCCGATTTCACCGTCACACCTTAAACCCACTCCATACATTGGACCGGCATCAAGCACAGGAACAACAGTGCTGTGCAAACCAGCACCGGTATTGATATTCCAGCCCGGTTCTATACGGGCGGTACCGTAGTATGGTGAAACACAGTTGGTTAAATAAGTTACGAGAGGGATAAAAAGGCCAAGGACATGTAGCTTCTTGCGCATATTGCCTCCTTCTTCAATTTAAATATTTAGACACATTGAACGGAAATTGGTTTAATCATCAAATCTCTTAAGTTTTTTTAAGTATTCACAAATCCGCCTCAATCAAGACTTTGCTTGCAGTTGACCCGCGAAAGCCTTATTCGACGGGTATCCAGAGCATTCTTCCCGCTTCTCGTTGACATTATCTTCTATATTACTATAATCTAGGGCAAATGAAAGAAGCCCGTGATGCTCGCAAAACGCTCTATTTCAAACGAGATAATCCCTATCTTCCAGTCCCCATGCGAATTAAAGACGTCCGTGTGGAATCTGAAGACGGGATGCTTAAGACGTTTGACCTTGAGTTTGTACTGGATGAGGACAGGGAGGCATTCAACTTCCTGCCCGGTCAATTCTGTGAGATATCGCTTTTAGGTAAAGGTGAATCGCCCTTCGGTATCGCGTCTTCACCTACTGAGGAAAACTACGTGCGTTTTACCGTAAATCGCGCAGGACTGGTAACGACTGCAATGCATCAACTTGAGACCGGTGCTCCACTTGGACTCAGGGGACCGCTTGGCAACTACTACCCTCTGGAGCGATTCAAGGGAGGCAACATCGTGATTCTTTCCGGGGGGTTTGCGTTTACGACCCTGCGGTCGGTGATACGCTGGCTCCTAGACGGTCATCGCGGAGACTATAAAGACGTTACTGTAATCTACGGGGCTCGCACTCCCGGCATGCTTTTGTATAAAGGCGAGTTCGAGGAGTGGGCTAACCGAGAGGACTTGAAAATCCACCTAACGGTGGATAAAGAAGCCGAAGGTTGGAAAGGACTCGTGGGCTTCGTGCCAACTGTAACCGAGCAGATTGCTCCGAGCCCTGATGACGCTCTCCTGCTCATGTGCGGCCCTCCGGCGATGATTCGCTACACCCTGCCAGTGGTTACGAAACTGGGATTCAAGCCTGACCAGATATACACCTCTCTGGAAAGGCGCATGAAATGCGGAATCGGCAAGTGCGGTCGATGCAACATCGGACCGTACTACGTCTGTGCCGACGGTCCTGTGTTCTCGCTCGCTGAACTCGAAGGCCTGCCTGCAGAGTATTAACATGGAGGAAATTATCAGTGACGAAAGCCTGAATGAAGAAGTTCTGTCCGAACCCGTTGAGTCTGAGACCGGGAAGGTCGTCAGGTTTTCAGACCTTGACCCCAGGTTCAAGTACGAGATTCAGGCTGAACCCTCGGGTGAATTCATCACAAGGTGCTATGCCTGCGGGACCTGTACCGCTTCATGCCCGGTTCGCGCTATCGAGGAAACCTTTAATCCCAGGCGTATCATTCATATGGCTCTATTAGGGATGAAGGAAGAGGTGCTTAAATCAGAATTCGTGTGGCTCTGTTCAACCTGTTACGCGTGTTATGAACGCTGTCCCCAGGACGTGCGGATAACCGAGATGATGAACGCCTTGAAGAACCTTGCCGTCAAGTCGGGCTACATCCATCCCGCGTTCACAGCCCAGATAGACCTTATCCAGACTCACGGCAGGCTCTACGAGGCAGATTCCTTCGTCAACAAGAAGCGTGTAAAGATAGGACTGCCTGAACTTACCGAGACCCCTGAACCGATAGAAGATATATTCAAGGCAACCGGTATCTACAAGTACTCTTCCAAAGCAAATGAGTCCAGTGAGGAAAGCGTCGATGAATAGGAAGAAACCGAGATTTGCACTCTACCTGGGTTGTACGGTTCCCGTACGCGCTCAGAACTACGAGCTTTCGGCAAGGGTCATAGCCTCCCATTTCGACATCGGGCTTGTTGATATACCCGGTTTCACCTGCTGTGGTTTTCCTGTCAAGTCGGTATCACAGGAGACTTCACTTGTGATGTCGGCACGCAATCTTGCCCTTGCCGAACGTGAGGGTCTTGACATGATGACCTTATGTACAGCATGTACGGGTACCCAGGTCGAAGCTAACCACTTGCTGAAGCATGACACGGAAAAACTCGCAGAGGTAAATGAAACGCTCAAAAAGGAAGGACTTGAATACAAGGGTACGGTAGAGGTTCACCACTTTGCCAGGATTCTTTACGAAGACATCGGCATCGAACGCCTTCGGGAAGAGGTTGCAGTTGATCTCGGAAAGCTTCGTCTTTCCGCTCACCCCGGATGCCACTTCTTCAAGCCCTCAGAGGCTTTCGAGAGCTTCGACGATCCTGAACATCCTCATGTCTATGACGACTTGATTAATGCGACCGGAGCCGCGAGTACCTTCTATTCCGAACGGGAACTGTGCTGCGGCGGTGCCATTCTCGGTATCCGGGCAGATGTTGCCTACGAAATGGTTGCCAAGAAACTGTCGAGCATGAAATCCTCCGGAGCGGAAGGCATGGTGCTCATATGTCCCTTCTGTAACGTTATGTATGAACAGAACCAGCGTAAGGTCGAGAAGGAGTTCGAGCAGGAGTTCAATCTGCCTGCTTTATACTATCCTCAACTCCTCGGACTAGCGCTCGGATACAACCCAGATGAACTGGGTATGAAATTAAACAGAGTAAAACCAAAACAGATCCTGGAAAGGATTGGAGTAGTTAGTGACAAAACCTCCTCGTGATTTTGATGACGACATCCCTTTAGGACACGCAGTCTTCTTGCTCAAGAACAAAGGATGTGGGGCGGAGATAATCCCTGAGATGATGAGCTTTCAGGTGGATGGAAAACTCTACAATGTTGAAAAACTCGCTGCAGATTTCTTTGACGAAGAACTTCTGGGGGTGCTTGATAGACTCAGGATGTTCCTGCGCGACAAGGAAGAGGAAACCATGCCGTGACAGTTAGTGAGGACAAGGGACTTTCAAAAGCCCGAGCCAGGTATCGCCGTCAGGCAGGAGAAGCGGCAGGTGCATTCATGCAATTCTGGCGTAAGACAAAGGAAGATGGTGCTATACCAACGAAGTACAAGGAGTTGATGCAGCTTGCAATCGTTCTGGTTCAACGATGCCGTCCATGCATCAACCTGCATACCCAGATATGTATCTCAGCGGGGTGCACGCGGGAGGAGATAATAGAAGCAGCCAACGTAGCAATCGCAATGGGTGGTGGACCCGTATTCGAGTATGTCGGATACATGATGCAGACGTTGGACGAATGTGAAGAAGTAAAGACACCAACTTGATATTATAATTGGAGAATGAGATGGACAAGAATTTGACCTTCGATGCGACAGGGATGCTTTGCCCCATACCCATCCTGAAGACCGCCCAGAAGATAAAGGAGATTGAGGTAGGTGAGGTTTTAGAGATCCTAGCAGACGACGAAGGCGCTCGTGAAGACTTTCCCGCCTGGTGCGAACAGACGGGAAACGAGTACCTGGGGATTACAGAAGAAGGGGAAGTGTTAAAGTTTTACATTCGCCGCAAGGTCTAGCATGCCTTGGGTTCCAGCCTGAGGCTTTCAACCTCACGTTATCCAGACCCGGATCAAGCTTCATCTTGCACAGTTAAGGAGGACTTTCAATCCTCTGAAAGGAGCAATGATGGCGAATTCACAAGCAACCGCAGTTGCGGTAAAACCGACTATTAAGAGGCAGAAAGGTGTTGGAAAAAAACAAGCTCTCTCTATGGTTGTCAGCGAACAGGTGCTGGAAAAGACAATGGCCGCTATGATGCTTGCATCCACCGCGGCGGCCTCCGGAATGGAAGCGAACGTCTTCTTCACTTTCTGGGGGCTGAATGCGCTCAAAAAGGGGTTTAATCCCAAACTGCGCGGTATGATGTCTCTAGGAACCGCAATGATGAATGCAAAGATGAAGAAACTCGGAATTGCAAACTGGCTGGAGCTTCTCTCAATGGCTCGGGATGCAGGAGTCAATCTTTACGCTTGCAACACCACGCTTCAGCTTTTCGGATTCAAGG
>Ga0180433_10010726_pt1 | contig 10975 bp, 17 predicted proteins | sample SS_ome_8_FD_132980 | JGI IMG/M metagenome (GOLD analysis project Ga0180433, IMG submission 132980) | Hypersaline lake sediment archaeal communities from the Salton Sea, California, USA - SS_1_D_1 metaG | ecosystem: Environmental > Aquatic > Non-marine Saline and Alkaline > Hypersaline >...
TTCCTATAACAGTCAATGGGTAAGCCGGACTATCTGTAGCTATGCCTATATTACCATTATTATCTATATGAAATATATCTCCTGAATTTATGCTTGTAATTCCGAAAATATTGTTTGTACCACTTTTAAGAATTTCAAAAGTATAAGCAGGTGAAGTTGTTCCTATCCCAACACTTCCATCCATTCCTACATAAACAGATGTAGTAGAATTCCATTGTTCCGAACCATCAACAAAAAGAATAGAACCAGTTGTGGTTGCAGAATTATAAATACCTCCTAATGTTGAAGTTGCAGATTTGACTAACCAATCTAAAGAATCAGGATCTGTTGATCCATCAACTCCTATTTTATACTGAACACCATTAAGCCATTCCTCTGTAATTATATCTCCATAATTAAAATGGCTTATATCTGTAGGAAAAACAGCCGAAACAACTCCAGCTGAAAACATTAACACCATTACTGATATTAATATATTATATAAAAATGTTTCTTTTTTCATTTTGTTTTAATTAATTATCTATAATAAGGAACTCCTGCTCTTGCTATTCCTGCTCTGGCAACTCCTGCTTTAGCAGTAGGATATGGAGAATGATAAACTCCTGCAATATCTCCACTGTAATTAGGCTGGTGTCTTGACATTGGTCTTGTATTTACCACAGCCATATCACTAAAATTTAAAGCTGGAGGAATTTCTGTTATATTAAAATTAATTTCCATTTCTGCTCTTTTGTCAGCAACAGCTGTTCCACTATAAGAATACGCTTCTTTTGTTGCTGCTCCTAATGATATGTTTGGACATAAAATCATCATCAACCAATCTTTGTTTCCATAAACTCTATTATTAAAAAACTTTTCAACAGAAGAAGCAATGTTAGGTGTAGTATATTCAGTATCTTTTACCCATAAACCAACTACCCAATTTGTCCCAGTATCAAGAGTCCTATAAAAAACTAATGCATTATATAAACTTAAATTTTTCGCATTGCTATGATTAGTTAAAACAAGTATATTTCCAGCAGCATCAAATCCTAAAGAATCATTATGAGTAACTCTTAAATAAGCAGAAGTAATGCTTATCTCTTTGTTTCTTAAATCAATATTTGGTTGTTTTCTTACGCACGCAGCATATCCAAATCCTTTACCAGCTAAAATACCTAAAACTGTTTGATCTATTGTTCCGTCTAATGCAGCTGATTGGTTTTCATTATTAGCAATTACATTTTGTTTAAATTGTGACATCTTTTTTTATTTTACCATCTCTTATTAAAGTTGAAGAATATATCCAGCCTTTTTTATTTTTTAAAGAAGGGTAATAAACTATTTCAGCTAAATTTTTAGTATCTATTATTTTCGTTGCTTTAACTAAATTTAATATTTTTTGCGTATAACCACTTTTGTCTTTATCTGATGTGACAAAAACATCTATTTTCCCATCTTTTTTAAGCTGATTAAACCATTTAGCTGCATCTAAATCATTTTTAAAAAGTTTTATTTCTGCATTTATATTTTTACTTGTTATATGGTTTTGTATTTCTTCTAATCTATTAGTCGCTGGATCAATAATTTCTGAAAAATGACTGTCAAATCTTTTAAGCATATTAGGAATAACAGACAAATATAATAATGGTTTTTCTATAACTGCTATATAAAGCTTTTCTGAATCATTTTTAGCATTATTTATTAAATCTTCGTGTCCTAAATGTAATTTATCCCAAACTCCTGACATTCCTGCTCCTATATATTTCTTCATATTATTGCCTCTGTAAATTCAGTTACAACTACTTCTCTTGCTGGATTAGCACAAGTCGCATACAATCCTCTGTTTGATCTTAATGTCATTGTTGCTCCAGGCACAACAGGAATTCCTATTGGAGTTGCAGAAGAAGGAGTGCCAGCATTTATTACTCCAGTTTGTCCAACATAAACAGTTTTATCTGCATTATTAGTAATAAGAACCAAAACCCTGTCTGTTAATTCATTTGTAGGCAATTTATAGTCGGTATAAGCATTGGTTAAAACAATTCTTGTGGTTGTTGGAGTAGCTACTGAAATATCTCTTGTTCTTATTAATCCATTATCAACTGTTGTATTTATATTCTTAATATACTTACTAACCATTGGTCCACCAAAAACTCCATCAATATTAGCTCCAAAAAGATAAGGTTTTCCTTTATAATAAAGCATTACTGGCAAAGGATCTTTCTTTGTAATACCTGTTATCTTTACTTTAATTGTCTGCCCTAATGCTTCTGCAAAACTTTTTGTAAAAGAAGCTAAATTGTTTATACTAAAACTTTTAGGAAATTCAAATTTAGGAAACTTAATATCAGCAGGTTTAACGTCTATTTTAGGTTGTGGTATTTCAGGCACTTTAAGATTAGGTGCTTCAACTCTAACCTCTTGAAAAGCCTCTTTCATTGCTTTTACCAATGGTTCTGATTCTATCTGTGCAGGTGCAAGTGTTTTAACGCCTTTAAAAGATTCTTTTAATGCTTCTGAAAAAACACCAACCAATTCTTCTTTTGTTAAGTTGCTATCTGCTTCAACCCTCTTAACAATATCAACTAACTGTTCTTGGTTTTTGATTAAAGGAGATATTGTTTCTAAAACTTCTTTTTTTGCTGTTTCAACTAAAGCCTCTTTATTAACACTATCCCTTCTTTTTTCAACTTTTTCAGCCAGCTCTAAAACAGCTTCGCTTAATTCTCTTATTTGTTTCTTTTCTTGATCTTCCATTGTTAAAGGTTTTCATTTGTAATCTTTTTAAGCCTGTCTATTGATGTTTTAAGCATTTCAACCTCTTCTGAAGTCTTTTTAGCTATTATTGGTTTTTTAGGTGGTTCAAAATTGTTTATAGATTGAAATCTGCTTTTTAAAGACTTTGGCATACCAGTTATTTTAGGCTTTACCGTACTTTCTTTACTTATTTCAACCCAAATTCCTCTACAATTAGAATGGATTGCATCTGTACTTGTAAAAGGATCATTTTTTCTATAAACCCTATTATCAATAGACATGCAATAATTGCAAGTAACTGAATCTAAAATCTCACTTCTTTGTAAAGCATAAATGTCATTCTTGTAATAATTAAATACCTCTCTCCTCCCTTGATTAATAGAATTGTTTATATTAATTCCTGCAGTATTCAAAGATGTTTCTTTAGCTTTTTTCTTAACATCTCTTGATATATTTCCCAAAATAGTTCCAATTGGTTTTTTTTGCTGAAGTCCTACTAATAAAGCTAATTTAGCAACTTTCATCATATCATTTGACATTGTTTCAGTTAGATTATCTGCTTGTGCAGACATAGCACTAATAGAACTTTGTGAAGTAGTAGGTGCAGGCTTTTTCATTTCTCCTGAAGCAGTTGTTTTACCATATTGAAACATATCTCTCATAGCTGACAACAATTCTTTTCTATATTCTCCTTTATAACCTATCGCCAATTTATTTAATCTTTCTTTTTTGTTTTTATTATTAGGCTCATTAAGGATCAACTGCATTTTCCTTATTAAATCACTACTTGTTTTTGCTAATATCTTATCAAGTGTTATTCTTAATCTGTTTTCTGATTGTTCCATTTTTTTTTGAACATCAGGAAAATTTACATTTTTTTCAGCAAAAGTAAGTTCTCTAAAAGGCTTAAACTCAGAAGCAATAATTTTTTCACTCATTTTTTCTTCTTCATCTATTTTTTCTTGTTTTGGTTTTTCTTGTTTAACATTTGATTTTGATTCTTCTAATAAATCATCTTCAGGTCTTTCAGGTAAATTCATTAAATTTCTAAGATAATCCTCAAGTTGTTCATCAGGTTTAATTGCTTGATTTTGAATAAGACTTGCTAAAGATTTTGAAAGTGTTTCGTATTGTGGTATTCCAATGTTAGAAAATCTTAATTCAGGATAATAATCAACATTATAATTAAGATCAACCAACTGCTTTATTAAATACCTGTTCATTATATCACATATCTGATTGGCTATCGCAGTAAGATTATTATGAAAAGTTGAAGATTGGTCTGCACTTAAAGCCCTTGACCCATAAGGACCAGCTCCTAAATCAAGAAACTGTGCTAAAACGCTTATTAAAATCTCTCTATTAAATCTTTGAAAACTATGATCAGGAGTTTTAACAGTCTTTGCCTTCATATCTTTAAATCCTATTTCCCAACCTTCTGTTTCTATTATAAAGGCTTGCTCATTGGCTCTAATATTTTTTAATATTTCAACTGCTTTATTATAATCCTTTTTTGTATAATTCTGTGGCATTTTAGCATAAGGTATTCCCAATCCTTGTCTTTCAAAACCTATTGCATTTACTTTTTCCATTGTCTTTTTAAAATACCAAGGCCTATAAGCACTTCTTAAAATTGAAATACCTGTGTAATTATCTCCTTCTTTTTGGTGTGTAAATAAAAGAAGCTTCTCTGAAGGAATGGAAGCACTTAACACTGGACCAGTTGGAAGTTGTTGTGTAATACCATCTTCTCCTGATTCTGTTTTCCATCTTAAAATCGTTCTTTGTAATCTTGGTGCAAGTTTTTTTAATCCTATCATCTGTTTTCCATTAAACACTACAGGACAAAATACTTTTTCAAAAACTGAAAAGCCAAAATCAAGCATTGTGAGTGCTTGTCTTAAAAAATCATCCCAAGTTATTGTCATCTTGTCGAACAGACAAGTTTCAACAAACTCTGCAACTTCTTTATCTTTTTCATCATCAGAAGCTGGCTGAACAAACCATTTAGAAGCTCTGATCGGAAGCGTACAAGCTAATAAAGCAGCTTTTACAACTCCATCAGACTTCCTCATTTCATCATAAGTTTCAACAGCAGTAGTTATATTATCAAGTTTTGGAACATAATCCTCATTGCTAATATAACCATCTGAAATATATGTGCCTGTTGCTCCAAGTTCTTTTGTATTTGCTCTTGGAGATTGAAATATTTTTTTAAAATCGAATTCGAAAGAACCTAACTTCATTTTGTTAAAGTCCCCCACAATTCAATTGTTAATTTATAATAACCTTATTTTAAATATAGTCAAGTGTAAAACTAAAAACTTTGATCCATTATACCACCTGTAAATCCTGCCATATCTTCATCGCTATCTGAATATGGTAAAGATCCTGCCTTCGTTTTATCGTGTGAAAATACTGCATATCTTCCTGCATCCATTAAGTGATCTTTTTCTTTTACAGGCTCATCAATGGGTTTTTCGTTTATTTCTTTCCAAGAATAAAATTTTACTTCCTTTAAAAGATTAACAGAATCTTTTGTTATATAAAAGGGATTAGCTTTTATAAAATCAATTCCATCCTTGACCTTTCCTTTAAAACAGGGTATAACATTAAATCCTGCTCTTACCAATTCTTCTATTCTTTGTGGTTCTTGATTATCTGCATAAATCGGTTTATTACCAATTCCATATATAGTATTTATATTGTTTAATTCCTCTATTAAGTCCGTATTAGTTAAAAACCTTTTATAAAGTAATTCCCTCCAATAATACTTCTTATCTTTTATAGAAACTTCAACAAAAGCTGTTTCATTATTATATCCAAAGTCTAATCCAAAAACTGTTTCATCTGTAATATTTGGCAATTCATTACAATATTTCCAATGTGTATAAATCGTTGTTGTGGCAACACCTCTTAATCCAAGTCCATATACTCTCCAATAATTCTGATCAAGACCTTGATAAGATTCAATTTCTTTAACTAAATCTTTTGGCAAAAACGGATTATCTTTGTAAGTTGAAGGTATAACTACACAATCTTTTCTTGGCTGAACATCATCATAAATCCAATGGTACTGATGCGAAGGATTATAATCCATAAATATCTGTCCGTCTGTTCTCATACTTAACTGCCTATAATCTTCTCTGTTAAACTCATTAGCCTCATTCATCCATAAATATTGCCTTCTTCTACTTCTAACTCTCATTGGCTCATCAACAGAAAGAAAATCAACTTCATTATTATTATATTTAAAAATGTTCTCTGACTTATTATGATTTTCTTCTTTATAAATACCTAATCCTTTAACCACTCTAAAAAAATCCTTCATTGCAGTTGCTCTTAAAGACGGCATTGTTTTTCTTGCTATCGTTAACTGAATACCTCTTTCTTTTGTTAATATCGTTGCAAAAAGCTGTGCAAGGCTTACTGTTTTAGAACTTCCTGTTCCTCCTTCATTTATTATTATCCTGTGTTCCTTGCTTTGGTACTGATCCCAATTTTTCTCGAACACTGGAGTTGATTCCATCTTCCTTTTCTTTTTTTCTTTGTTCTTTTGTTGGATCATTTCTTATTATTTTTATTTCTATTTCATCAATTCCTTCATCTCCGAATCCTATATCCTGCTTTGGCATTCCGTCCATATAATTCCAAATTAACTTTATCATTTGATCATTACCATCAACAATAGCTTTTTTTAAAATCCTTTTAACTAAAAGTTCTTGATATGTCACAGCTCTTCCTTCTGCTATTGCTTCAAGTGCTGTTCTTACTTTAGTTGTCAAAGACAAAGCTCCTTGAGGTCTTCCTTTTTTATTTATTCTTTTATCTCCTTTTTTAAAAGATGTTCTGTTTTTTGCCATTTGCCTGTAATTAGCCTGTTATTTATCTCCCCAAGTCCAAAACTTATCATAGTGAAAATTAGGTTTTTCATCACATTTGTAATTAAAACATATAAACATTCTTGTTTAATATTTTCCATATTTTATACTCCTTTAATAGGAACTCTTATTATTGGTCAGAATCATTGTTTTCGTCAATTCCTTTTAAAACATTATTTATATCTTTTTCAGAAAAACCAACCTCTTTTAATTGCTCTTCATCAAAATTAGCCAACATATCCCAATCCCATTGACCTAAGTTCTTGTTTAATCTTAAATTAAGCTCTCTTTCTTTCTTTTCATCTGGTATATTTACATAAACAACAGGAACTTCTGTTATGCCTAATTCTTTTGCCATTTTAACTCTAAAATGTCCACCGATTATTACATTCTTTCTGTTTTTAGCCGAATTAACTATAATAGGGTCAACCAACCCAAACTCCTTTATACTCTTTTTTAAATCATCTTTTTCTTTACTACTTGCTTTTCTTGGATTATATTCAGCAGGTTTTAGATCATTTATATTTACTTTTTCCATAATTTATAGTGTAATAATTGACAAATTATCTCGTCTATTATATAATAAGCTAAAATTTAACATTTTGCACCTTCCTGTATCCAATTTTGGTAGGAAGGTTTTTTAATCCAACAATATTATATGATCCGTATTTAAGTTAGTTGGTAGCTGCTACTTGATCGGATCATATAATAATGTGTGGATTCTTGTTTAAATCTACTGTTATCTTTGGAATATTGTTTTTGAATTCTTTATCTATTTTTTCTTTTTCTTTTAATCTTTCTTCATTTGTCATTCCTCTAAATTTATAATTCTTTCTTCTAAGGCAGAAATACCAATCATCATCATTTAAAACAAGTTTTTTTATTTGTAGATCAAGCAAAATATCAACTATTTTCTTTTTGATTTGTGGGTGAAAAAATAATATAAATATCGAAATCAATTTTATTTTTTTCCAGTTTTTGCTAACTTTTTTAGAATATCTTAATATTATTATATCTATCAATTTTGTAATCTCTTTAATCGGCTTCTTTTTTAAATTATCTTTATCTAAATAATAAATAACGTCTTGTAAAATAAACCTATAAGCTAAATCATATTCAATGATCATACAAATTACATTTTTAAGCCACCATAATCCTCTTTCAAGTTCTCTTTCTTTTCTTTCTACTAAGTGAATGCTTAATACCCTATAAATTTCTCTTACTGGTTCTGAATATTTATTAACCGGTAAAACACATATTTTTAAAGCTCTTTCAAATATTCTTGTTAAAGAAAGTAATATACATTTTAAAAAAGATTTTTTATTATATTGTGGAAGTAATACATAAAAAGGAAAAATAACTGCTAATAAAAATAATGTTGTCTTGCTTTTTAAAAACTTTCTCCAAGTACTTGCTATCAATGCTTTACAAATTCCTACTGATTCAAGCCTTGGAGTGTCAGGATGACCTCTCATTAGTTGCTTACAACCTTCAAATTTAATATAAATTCCACCTGTTTTTGGTTCTATTGTTTTTTCAATTACACCAACGCAATCATAATCAGTTCCAAATGCTCCAAAAATAATTTTTCTTACATCTATTTTTCTTTCTTGTGCGAAAACTGGATTAAGCATTAAAACTATAATTTATTATATTATTATACTGATCTTCTAAAAACCTTTTTGTTTCATAAGAACTTTTCTTACTATATGTTTCTTTCTTGTTGAATAATCTATTATACCATTTTTGACCTCTTTTTAAAATAATAATTCTGTGTATAACTGGATCTCCTTTATGTATCCTACTAAAATGACAATGAAAACATAACGGAACAAAATTATCTAAATCATATTTAAGACCAACACATTTTGACCTTGGAACATAATGGTGTCCGTGAACCGCAGGCTTTCCACAACCCTCGCATTTTGTTCCAAATACCTGAAAACCTTTTGTTCTCCAGCTTTCTGATAATTCTTTTTTAAGTTCTTTTTTTGTCATACTCATCATAACTTAATATTTTGTCGCTTCCACATTTAATACATACAACAAATTCATCTTTACTAAGCTTTAATTTTGAAAAAAATATCTCTTTACATCTAAAACAATAATAAGGAAATCTAATTATTTTTTCTTGCCTTTTTCTGTAATTCTCTTTCTTTGTTTTTTCTTTTAATTCATTTTTAAACACTTTTTCCTTAATTGTTTTTTCAGGAAGATTCCAATGTGTAGCAAGATCTTTTATTATTTTATTAATCTCTTCTTTCTTCATTCAACCATTTATATTCTTCTTTTAGATTTGACATTTCTTTGGCTTTTTCAAATATCTGTAATCTCCAAGTTCCCATAATTTCTTCATCTTTAAATTCAATAACATTTCCTCCTTTTAACAAATCCTGATGTCCTAATCTTCCACCAATTATTACTTTTGCTTCAGGTTTTTCAACTCTTAATCTATCACAAATTAATTTTCTTTTATCGCTTCCAACCCATAAATAATAAATATCTGCTTCAGGTAAAGGATCTATTAAAAAATTACCAAGTGAAACATCTAATCCTTTTTCTATACTTTGTTTATAAAACTCTTCATTAAATTCAATTCCATTAACCCTTTTAGCATATTTTTGCATTTCTAAAGCAAAATCTCCTTTTCTCATTCCAAGATCACAAAAAACCTTGTCCTTCACCATATCTTTCATTTTTTCAACCATTTTTACAGGAGTATTGTCTGTTTGATCTTTGTTATCTTGTAATTCTACTTGTTTTTTTTGTGCTTGCAAAAGCACCATTCCATTAAATATCTGTGCTATTATATCAAGTTTCTCGCTAATAGTTTTGAGATATTTTAAATCTTTAAATATCATTGTTTTTTATTAATTTATTTAATTTATTATTAATTTCTTTTTGACCTTGTTTTATTTCCTCTCTCCATTCTTGATAATATGGTCTATAATTTCTATCAACTATATCATTTTTAGTCTGTAATACTTTTACATATTTTATGTCCAAATATCCTCCTATTAAATATCCTGTTAAAAACAAAACAGCAAAAGCTTTAATCCACTCAGAAGGAACGTCAACATCAAATATTATCTTTAAAGCAACTAATATGGCACTTCCTTGAGCTGTAAGATCCCATAAATCCTTTGGTGTTGAAAATAAATTTCTTCCGTGGCTGATATATATGTCAAAAAAACTATAAAACCTTACTGCCTTATGTTTCCAATTTCCTAATTTTTCTTTTAATTGCACATATTTCCCCACTTTACTTTTTAACCTTAACTATTTTTAACACTTCTTTATGGATCTTTTCTGAACAATCCTTACAAAACTCATATTGTTTAATATCAAGCTGTGGATGTGTAACATTAGATTTTGAACCATCTTTGTTTAAAACAAAGTTTTTTGATCCTATTTCAAAAACCCCATATTCTCTTGCTTCTTTGCCTGTGCTTTTTTCTAAAACAAATGTTTTCATTTCTTTTCCACAAGCATCACACCAATATTTTACCCAACTTTTATGCATAATTTTATTTTAAGTTATAAGCTATTAATTCTAATAATTCAATTAAATACTCCAACCTTGTTATCGCATAAATGGCTATAATTACCATTATTGCTAATTTAATTACCTGTATTATATTGAATTCATCTTTAAAAAAACTCATACATTTATTATGTTAACTTACTATTACTTGGTTAACTTATATTAACTTACTTTTGGTTGTTTCCATCTTTTATCTTACTTATTGCTTCTTCTATTACCTGATTCCAACCTATGTTTCTTTCGTTTGGTGGACTATAATCTTCTGGATAGCCATTTTCTTTGTTATATTGCCTGATTTTTGCTGGTGGTAATTCTATTTCTGGCTTCTTCATCTCCTCTAATATACTAATGGTTTCTTGGTTGGCGGAACTACATTGGCAAGGGTCACAATTACATTTTCGGCAAAGGATATAATTCTCTGCTTTTGTTTCCTAATCTCTATTGTATTTCATATCTTCTTAATAGGGGTTATTTTGGTTGGCGGGTTTTAAATTCATCAATTATTATTTCCCCAACTTTGTGTCCCCCGATTTTATGCTTTGACACTTTCATACGCAAAACTTTTTCGTATTTGATAAACTCTTTAAATAACTCATCTGGCATATTAATTTCTATTTCGTGTTCGTTTGTTAGATATAATACTTTCTTCATATTCTTTTTACTTTATCTTTCATATCTTCTTAATAGGGGTTATTTTAGCAATTAAAATACTTCTTTAAGGCTTCGCTGATTGTTGCTTTGTTTACTTTCTTTCCGTCAATTTCTATCATTTCTTCTAGTTCAGCAATGTTTATCCCTGTAATCTCTTCAA
>Ga0180433_10010727_pt1 | contig 10974 bp, 4 predicted proteins | sample SS_ome_8_FD_132980 | JGI IMG/M metagenome (GOLD analysis project Ga0180433, IMG submission 132980) | Hypersaline lake sediment archaeal communities from the Salton Sea, California, USA - SS_1_D_1 metaG | ecosystem: Environmental > Aquatic > Non-marine Saline and Alkaline > Hypersaline > Sediment...
GGGCGTCCTTTGCGTGCTTGGCGAGGTCAGGAGGGGGGGCGTCCTGTTCGTTCTGCGGGGACGAAACAACTGATGGGATCGGCGAGATGAACGTCTACGTGGCAAGGCAGGATGCGGTCAAGCTGCGGGCGGTGAGCGAAGCCTTTGCGCAGTGGCATCGAGGCGTCGAGGTGAACGTCGGGGCGGTCGATCCGCCCTCCGGGCTCCCGGAACAGCCGCTCGGCGACGACGTCGCCCGCGGGGCGATCCCACGAGTGCAGGCCGGGATGACCCCGTCCGACGTTGACTTCAGGGTCGGCATCGAGGCAGGGTTCCTACAAATGCTCGGGAGCGAGTGTTGGCTGGCGCTTCAGTTCTGCGCGATCGCTGATCGCGAAGGACGGATCCGCCTCGGGACCGGTCCGGGATACGAGCTTCTCGAAGCGCTTCGTGCGGCGGCCCTGGCTGGGACGCCGCTCCGGAGAAGGAACGGGATGGACGAACCGGGGGACCCTCGGTGCTGTTCGCCCTCTCGCGGACGGCCGGATCGATCGGCACGACAGCACACTCGGCGCCGTCCGGATGGCGCTCGTATCATGCTCCAGTCGTACAACCTAAGCTACTAGAGGGATAGCGTGCGGACGAAGTCCCCGCACGTCTCGGGGGATTGCGTTCAGGGACTGCGCGGCCGATCTTCCTTTCGCGGCGATCCTACAATCACGTGTCAGAATGCCGCACCAGTGAAGCTCGGGTCTCGTCAAGTAGACAAAGCTGATCGGATCTGATAGCATAAGCGAGCACAACAATCTGTGAGGAGGATCGCCGAAGACCGTGGGCAACCCACCCCGGGGAAAATGGAGGGGGCGAGTCAGTAGCAGCTTACTGCTTCTTGTTCTACTCTCTCTAGCTGGGTGTATCGCGATCGAGTCAGAACCTCAAGCAGGATTCGTGTACTCGCCCATTCCCTGCTATCGCGGAGTTCCGGTGCTATTCGATGCGTCAAGTTCCCACTCAACTGGGGACACGATTGCGACCTATGCATGGCAATTCGGCGACGGCTCGACGGGGAGAGGACGCACTATCGAACACGTTTTCTCGTCTCCGGGACAGTACTCCGTCGAGCTGACGATCGTTACTGAAGAAGCAAAGCAAGCTTTCGCATCAAGGAAGCTCACAATCCTGCACGGCCTCGTCGTTCCTTCCGCGTATCCGTCAATCCAGGCGGCGATTGATGCGGCGACAGACGGCGAGACGGTCGTAGTGATGCCGGGAACGTACAGGGAGAACATCCGGATTCGCGGGAAACGGATTACGGTCCAGAGCAGCGATCCTGACAGCTCGGGTGTCGTGAGGTCAACGGTCATCCAGGGGGCAGAGGAAGGAAGACCGACAGTCCGGATCGGGAGCGGCTCGGAAGCGACACTGGCGGGGTTCACTCTCTTGGCCGGCCCCTTGGAGGGCTACGAGGGAGCCAAATGCGGAGCGTGTTTCGGGATCGTCTACATCCGCGAGGCGTCACCGACGGTCCGGAAGAACCGGATCGTGAACTCGCCCGACACAGGGATCGCCATCTATGAGTCCGGCGCGAAGATCGAGGGGAACATCATCTCGAACAATAGCGCCGACTTGCCCGGTGGCGCAATCGTCGTCGACAGCTACCGGGTTGCGCCGAGGATCACCCGGAACACGTTTGAGGGAAACAGCGCGACCTCAGGGGGTGCCATCTTCATCATCTCGACGGCCGTGCTGGACCCAGAGCCAGCGTGTGCGGCGATGACCATCGTGACAGGCAATGTCTTTCGGAGCAACACCGCAACTCGATTCAGTGGCGGCGCGATCTTCGTGGAATACGTTGGGAACTTGAGGCTCGATTCACCGGACAGCAACACGTACGTGGGGAACGAGCCGGATGACGTGTTCTATGTGGTGCCGCCAAGTTGAGAATCGTCTGGGGTAGAAATGATGGGGGCGTACATTCGATTCAGCGATGGAGGTAGCGCGATGCGAAGGTGGTACCAGGCATGTCTTTTGCTCTTTGGTCTCTTGGTTGTGGTCTTCGGGGTGTATGGACAATCCTGTCCAACCGTGTGCGTCATCGTCCCTGAGACGGTGATCATCGATACGATTCCACGGCCGGTTCCCGATCCTGCAGCGGAGACGGCGATCATCCACCATTTCCTCAAGTACGGATTCCGCGTCGTCGATCAATCTCAGGTCAAGTTCCTCCGTTCAACCGACCCCGACCTCGTCGAGCGGGCATCCACAGGAGACCTCACGGCGATTAGAGCCCTTTCAGACCGGTTTGCTGCCGACGTGCTCGTTCTCGGCGAGGCCCTCTCCACGGTCCAGGTGTTCGAAGCGATGCGGATCCCAGGAAGACCCAGGGTTCAGGACGGCCGCGCGCGGGTCGAAGTCCGGGCGATCGAGGCACAGACGGGCCGGATTCTCGCTGCGGAGGCTCTGCATACAGGCGGCATCGACTACACTGCTGAGCTTGCGGGGAAGAAGTCGCTCGAGCGAGCCGGAGACAAGATCGCCTGCCGATTGGCTCGGGGGATCGCACAGAACTACCCATTCCCTTCCCGGTGTTTCAGGGGATGTGCGCTTCCCATGCCGACGTTGGGCGCGCTGCCGTTTGAGAACGAAAGCGGCTTCCGACCTCGGCGTGTGGACATGGGACAGCTCCTGGCAACCAAGACGGAGACCGCGATGTCCGAGCGGGGCTGCACGACCGCCGAAGCTCTCGCTGCGGACTTCGTGGTAACCGGAGCCATCACCGACTGGAAAGAGATCGCCACGCCGGCGTTCGACATCCCCGGATTGGGCTGGATGTGGCGTGGAATCGCCTGCTGGATGACGGTCGACGTTCGAGTGCTCGGTCTCAATACCGCAGAATTCACTGCCTACGAAGTGACCACGAGCGTCTCCGGGATCGAAATCCTCGGAATCCGTTTCGGCTGTAGCGCTCAGAGCCTCGCCCGAGCCGTGAGCAAGCAGATCGCTGCGAGGCTGGGCGCGCAGTGTCGGAGAAGGTAGGGTAGAGATCAAACCATGGTGAGGCTCCTCACGGGCAGGATCACTGGATACAGATTGCCACTTCTGATCGCTGCCCTGGTCTTGTTGGTGGTACAAGCTGCGAGTGCAGACGCACCACCGCTTGAAGCGGCGATGATCAGTCTGGATCATCAGAATTTTCCATTTATCTATCTGAGTGTGGCCGTAGCGCGTTTCGGCGAGGGCATATCGACGCTCACAAAGTCCAACTTCCAGGTTACTGAAGACGGGAGCCTCCAAACGGACTACTTCGATGTAATCCCGCCAGAAACAGGTGGGGGGGTTAGAGCTGTAGACATCGTATTCCTCATGGACAACAGTGGCAGTATGGATGTTGAACAGAGCACGATACGGAACCACATGAAGGCCTTTGTTGACGAGTTGGTTGCCAGGGGGATCGATTATCAACTAGGATTGTGTCGCTTTGGGGCATGGGAGAACAGCGGCAACCCGATGATCGAGGACAATGGAACTCTCACTTCGAACCCCGACTACTTCAAGGACGATGTATGGAACAGGAACGTCATCAGCGGAGGGTTTGAGCCTGGATGGGACGCTCTCTACGAGGCAGTGACGGGCTTCGCCTTCCGTGGAGGGGCACAGAAAGTATTCATTCTGATCACCGACGAAACTCCAACAGACAACGGGAATATCGGTACCCACACGCAGGAAGAGGCAATAGCTATCCTCCAAGATCACTTCGTCACCGCTTTCGCGCTCATTGAGCTTTCCGATGCGCACGCGATCGCCGATTACGGAGCGATAGCGCAGCAGACTAACGGTGAGTACTACGACATCCTAGAGCCACTAGATGGCATCCTCGACTACATTTCGAACCTGATCGCCAACAATTACCGGATCACCTACAAGTCAAGCAGGCCAGTGTTTGACGGTGTGGAACGACGTGTTGTCGTTACCGTTAGCTACTCGGGAGATCAGGCGACGTGCGAAGGAACCTACGTTCCGGGGTCTGCGCCGCGTATCCAACGTACGCAAGAGACCCTCGACTTGCACGGTCAGTCTTGGGCCGCGGGTACCCCATTCAACATCAGAGCCGAAATCACAGATGCCATGGCGCCGTACGTCCAGAGCGCCACAGTGTACTATCGGAGGACGGGCGACGTGGACTACACGCCTTCCCCGATGACCCATTCATCCGACATCTGGAGCGGCGCCATACCAGGCGCTGCAGTCAAGACGCCCGGTGTGGACTACTACATCGTCGCGACCGATGGGCAGAGCACGGTGACAGATCCGTCCACAGATCCGAGGACACACCCGCATCAGTTGGCTGTCCTTCCCAATGTCGCGCCACAAATCACACACACGCCGCCGACCGATGTTCCGATCAACGCACCGGTGACCATGACTGCGCAGGTCATCGACACCACGAATGTCCTCGCATCCGTAAGGATGTACTACAGGAAGGTTGGCCAGCTGATCTACCAATGCAACGGCGCGATGACGAATACCGCTGGAGACAGCTACCATGACACTATCCCGAGCGACTACGTGACCCCTGCCGGCGTCGAGTACTACATTCACGCCGAGGACGATCTCGGCGTAGGTAGTTACAGCGGGACACCTGACAACCCACATCAGATCACGGTTTCGACCAATCAACCACCCGATACGAAGATTGAAACGGCTGAGATCGATGAATCGGAGGGAACAGCGAAATTTACCTGGAGCGGAAGCGATGACACGACCCCAGCGGCGAACTTGGTCTACTGCTATCGCTTGGTCGAGGACTCCTCGTATTCCGAGTGGTCTTCCTGGAGTTCGGGGAAGAGCAAGGATTATGCGAATCTTGTAGCCGGGGAGTACAAGTTCCAGGTGCGGGCGAAGGATGCGGATGAAGCAATCGACCCTTCACCGGCGAGTAGGGAGTTTGGGATAGGTGAAGAAGCGCGGGGTACGATAAGTGGTCGTGTAACGGACGCCAGTATACCGGGACCAAGCAATGGGATAGTTGGAGCGGTACTGCTGTTGGGTCCGGACCCCTTTACGTATTGTGCTACCACCGATGCTAACGGTCGCTTTTCCTTCTCGATTCCTCCCGGTACCTACAGCATTACAGCTTCCGCGGAAGGATACGTCTCGAAGACTGCAGTAGGCGTAGTCGTCGTTGCAGGAGCGATCACCTCACTGGATTTCGCGCTGGATCCTTCCTCAGTCGCGTGGGTGAGGACAAACCGTGATGGCGTGCTCATATATGATGAGGATGCAGCGGGGAATCCCAATACAGCGATGAAGCTGAAGCAGCTGCCATTAGGCTGGGTGCTCCAAAGGTTCATAGAGGGGGGGAAACCGATGGAGCGGTCGCCGGATGGTGGAATCACGTGGTACAACAAGGTGCAAGACGTCACAGATGGCATGGTTGGGTGGGTTGAGAGAGGCGACTTAGATGAAGGGGGCGATAGGTCAAGGGTCAGAATCCTGCTGCTGCAAAATGATCATCCGGGCGGTTTTACCTTCGAGAGGAATCTCTATCGCGACATGAGCAATGCTGAAGAGGACATACGACTGCTTCAAGCAGTTCTGAAGGAAGAAGGTTCGGCGATTTACCCGGAAGGCCTGATCACTGGCTATTTCGGGGCCAGGACTGAAACTGCCGTAAAGAGATTCCAGGAGAAATATACGGAAGAAATCTTAGACCCAATAGGGAGAACGGAAGGCACCGGATATGTGGGTCCAAGAACGAGAATAAAGCTCAACCAGCTGCTGAGCAATATACCGTTCAGGGAGAAATACGAACTGGCCAGAGGAAGGGCGTCTATAGTCCTGGGAGAGCTTCAAGAACACAGACCAGCTGATTTCCCTATCCCCATCCAACTTGTTTTGGCAGTAATTGCCCAAGAAATAGGGGCCGACTTGGATAACGAATTGGTTAGCTACGACTGTGGACGTGGTCTCATGCAACTGACTTCTAATGAAGCTGTTGGGGAAGGAAGTGGAATCGAGTGTTACTTCAACAATAAGGCGTGTCTACCATATTTGCACAAGGCATGGTGGGAGAACTATGGCCGAAGTTGCTGTCATGAAACACAGGCCATCTGTTTAACAGCCAAATGTCTATGCTATCATACTAGTGCGTACCGATGTATGCATTATACAAATTCAGCACAAGGCATGGCAGCAAACATAGAAGACGGCCTGGGTTGGTTGAGGGGCCGATATGAAGAAACGGCGTGTTCACAGGACTCTCTGGGGAAAGTCGCCGAAGGAACGGAGCTTTCGTGCGATGAGTATAGAATCATCGATGCCATCTGGAGATATAACGGTCGGCTGATCAGCAGCAAGGAATGCCAAGGACACCGGTATCTGCTGTGTGTAGCGGATAGGCTTTCAAGTCTAAGAGATTATTTTCCATATGAAGACGAGGAATTTGCAGCCACGTGGGGGCCGAAGCTCGTTTTTGTGGCTTCTCGCCCGCATACAATGCTAGCGGTCAAGAGTCCTGCCGAAGTCAGGGTATACGATTCCGAGGGGCAAGTTGCGGGAGTGGTGAACGGCGATGTCAAAGAGGACATTCCATTTTCCTCGTATGATAGAAAGCTCCGAACAGTTGTGGTGGCATTCTCATACGGTTCGTATCGTTATCAGGTAGTAGGGACTGGAGCGGGTACATACGGATTAGAAGCGGTTTATGCTGAGGGCGGAACGGAAATAGCATTCAATGCGGGTAACATTCCAATACTTGAGGGATCTGTTCACGAGTATGTTGTGGAATGGGATGTTCTTGCGCGCGGTGAAGATGGGGTCGCCTTACAAGTCGACAACGATGGAGACGGCACGTTTGAGAAGACAATCCATGCTGGATCGACCTTGGATGGAACCACAACTCCGATAGCAAACCAGCTACCTGAGCTCAGCATCTTAGCTCCCACTGAAGGCGAGGTGATCACCGGTCAAATTTACCGGATCCGTTGGGAGGCTACCGATTCCGATAATGACGCGAGCGACCTCTCGATTGACATCGAGCTGTCAAGCAACGGTGAGGTGTCTTGGACTACGCTGACTTCAAACAAGGCGAACGATGGAAGCTACGAGTGGGATATCAGCGGCCTTGAAGGTGGCGAATACTGGCTAAAGATTTTAGCTGAGGACCCAGAGGGGGCGGCTGCAGAAGCAACAACGGGCCCGTTCACGATCATCTCCTTCGAAGGAACGATCATCATCGGTCCAAATCCCGTTACCGGTGATGGCACAGCTTTCTTCTACACACTCCCTGAGGGAACCTCGACCGCAAAGCTCATGGTCTTTAATGCTGTGGGGCGCCCTGTCTTCGAGACCCCACTCGACGTGAGCTCATCGCGGTTCCCGGATACGGGGGCTTGGAATCCAGTCGATCAGGATGGAGTCCTGCTTGGCAATGGTCCGTATGTCTACGTCCTCATCGCCGACGGCAAGGTGATCGGCCAAGGAAAGATGGTGGTCCAGCAGTAGGGGCAATCGACAGTGAGGAGTGAGGAGTGGAGAGTGAAGAGTGAAGGGCAAAGGGGGTAGCGGATTACGGGGCTTAGGCTTGTGCTTCTGAGCAGTGCGCTGGTTCTGCTGTTTGCTGCCTCAGTGAGTGGGGAGCCGTACAGCAACGTTGCAGCCCTCTTCGATCTGGGCATGGGAGCCCGTCCCCTTGCGATGGGCGGGGCGTTTGTCGGCCTGGCCGACGATGGAAATGCCCTTCTCCACAACCCAGCGGGTCTGGCTTGGAGCGACGGGTTCTCGGTGCTCTCCTCCGTCGAGCTTCGACCGTCCACGGCAAGCTATGGTCACGTCTCGGCCTGCCTTCGGAATCTCGGAGTAGGAATGCACTACTTCGACTTCGGTGACGTGCCCGAAACGGACGAGTTTGGGAACGTCATCGGCGTTTTCTCGTACCGTAACTACGGGGCCATCGCAGGAACCGGCCTCTCAGCCGCAGACCTACCTCTCCTTTCAGGAATGTCGCTTGCTCATTCCTTTGCCTTTGGTCTGAGTGTGAAGCTACTGGTGATAGACACCGCCGAGCCAGGAGACGGCAACGGCTTCGCGATGGATCTCTCGCTCCTATTGCGACTCGATGAACCCCACTTCGGACGGCCGTATCTCACTCGATTCACGTTTGGCGTGCTCCTGGAGAACGTCCTCGGTGTGCCCATCACCTACGAAAGCGGACATCGCGAGGAGTGGGAGAAGAAGGTCGCCATCGGAAGCTCGGTTGAGGTGGCAAACCAGGTCATCGCGTCGGTTCAAGTCACAAACATGGGGACAGTGCACATGGGAGTGGAATGGTCTCCTGTTCCCACTTTGGCTGTCCGGTGCGGTGTGAAAAGAGATGGCGTGTGGATGTGGAGCCTTGGCATGGGTGTCACCTTCGGCCGTTTTGCCTTCAACTATGCTCTCGTGGTTCATCCGGTTCTCAACAACCAGCATCGCGGATCGCTCACGATAGACTGGTGAACCAGCCACGGACACGCGTCCCCTGACGTCGCGACAGAGACGGGGGATCGCGCGGACGCGGCTCTCTATCTCCATTTTCTTGGGATCCTATACTCGCCCCGGGAGAACGGATTGACATGCATTCTTTCCTTGTTCGACGCCGTATCAGGAGGCCAGGAATGAACACTGCGCACCAGCGAGGGGCTGGATTGGTCCTACTGCTTTGCCTAGCGGTTTCGTTTATTGCGTCGGCTGCGCCGACCTTCACGGATCAGGACATCGACAAAGGCTATGTGAACCCGAGAGACACCGTTGTAGTGCAGAAGGTCAAAATCGTCGACGGTTCCTCAACGATTAACTCGGTGTGGCTTCGCAACTTGGGCGAAGCCGACGAACAAGACATCGTACGCATTGTCGTGGACGACGACGCGGATCCCTTCACGGATCCTCTTGCGCAATACACCTCCCTGACCGGCTTGCGGACCGGTCTCACCCTTTCTCTCGGCTACGCCGTCCCGAACGGGACGAGCTACTTGTGGATCGGTGTGGAGATCGCGGCCGCGGGGAAGGTCGCCGGTGGCGAGAGGATCCAACTGCAGCTGCGGTTCTACTCGGGTGCCTACACCAGCGGTCTGGTGACCGACGGGAGCGCCGAGATCATCTTCAAAGGGGCGTTCGAGAAGGTCGTCGATAACGCGCTATCAGCCGGATACCTCAACCCCGGGGACGCGAATGTGCGCGTACAGCAAGCGACTTTCACCGACGACGACGGGAATGAGTCGGTCGTGGGAATCACGAAGGTCTCGGTCAGCAATACCGGAAACGCAGACGAGACGGATATCACCGACGTGAAGGTGGAGATCATCGTCGGTGCAACCACGTACGCGGCCAACAAGGCCCCCTCCGCTGCGGACTGGGGGAGTGGAAACCCGTTGGAGTTTACCGCGGCGGAGTTCCCGGGCATGCCGGCCACGTTTGATGATGACGTTGCGGTGATCGTCCGAGTACGCGTGACCGTCGGCGGAACGACCGACAAGCACGAGATCAAGACACAGCTCGTCTTGAGGACTCAGGAGAACGGCGAAGCGTACGACCAAGCCGTCGTGGCCAGCAGGACACAGACGATACGAGTCCAGGGGCTCGAGGCGATTCGGGATGTGAGCTCCGATATTCCCTCCGGGGTGCTGGGACCAGAAGAGAAGCTGGTGCAGGAAGTGACGTTCACCGATGACGACGTGAATGCGGCAAACGTTGCGATCAACGGCATCTGGATCAAGAACGAGGGGGACGCGACCAAGGACGATCTTGAGGAGATCGTGGTGAAGAAAGGGGCGATCACCCTATTCACCCTTCCCTCAGCGGACATCGTGGATTTCGGCTCCGGGCACCGGTACGTGGGGGCTGACGGGTTCACACCAACCGTGCTCACCGATGATGATTCCGCTACGCTGTCGATCGAGTACACGATCGACCGGACGATCACGGATGGGCACACGCTGCAGCCGAGGATCTACTTCTGGGCGAACGAAAACGCCGCAGACTACGAAAGCGACAAAGTGACGTATCCGAAATCGATCGTCATTCATCCCAACGGGCTGGAGACGGTCAACAATGTGAGCCCGCCAAGCGGGGGTACGGCCTACTCGGGCCAGCGGGTTCTTGTCCAGAAGGTGGCTTGTGAGGACCTTGATGAGAACACGCACAGCGTTCGCATCAATCCCGTTCGGATCACGAACGTCGCGGGGACGAGCAAGTGCACTCCTTCCGAGGTTACGAAGATTGAGGTGCGGACTGGGGACGACAAGCTGCTTGGTCAGACAACGGACGTCGCCGGATTGAACACGGGCGGCGTTGCCATCTCAACGCTGGCGAACAACGTCATCGACGATGATGGCGAGGCTACACTCTGCATCTACGTTACGTTTGCGGGACCGGAGGCCGTGACGGCAGGTCATGTGCTCAAGCTGGAGACGACGGTCTTCTCGGAGGAAGACGGTCACGCCGGGGAAAACACCGCGCGAGGAGCGGAGTGGATACTTGCGATCAACCATCGGCCGGTTCCCGACTTCACGTTCGCAAAGCTGACAACCGCGGCCGCCGAAGTCGCCCCGAAGGCTGACTTCACCTACGAGGATACGATCCAGTTCACGGGCACGGCAACGGATGCGGACGGCGATGCGATCACCAACTGGGCCTGGGACTTCGGGGACGACCACACCTCTGACAAGCAGAACCCAACGTACAAGTACGCCGATGGTGGTACGTTCACGGTGAAGCTCACGGTAACGGACGCGCGCGGTCTCACTGGATCGGTCAGCAAGACGATCGAGGTCGAGGGGCCGCCGAACGAACCGCCGACGATCGACGAGCTGACGGCCGATCCGGAGAACCCGGCCGCGGAGGAAGACGTCGAGTTTGCGGCGACGGTGACCGATCCCGACCAGCCCGAAGGAACGGCGTTCGAGTACGAATGGGACTTCGGCGACGACGAGACGAGCACGGTCGCGGCCCCGACGCACA
>Ga0180433_10010728_pt1 | contig 10973 bp, 9 predicted proteins | sample SS_ome_8_FD_132980 | JGI IMG/M metagenome (GOLD analysis project Ga0180433, IMG submission 132980) | Hypersaline lake sediment archaeal communities from the Salton Sea, California, USA - SS_1_D_1 metaG | ecosystem: Environmental > Aquatic > Non-marine Saline and Alkaline > Hypersaline > Sediment...
CCCGGTTCAACCACCACCGTCGGAAACGCCTTGCCGCGGACCAGATCATCATGGCCATGGGGCAGATGCCGGATGTCGACTTTCTGGTCGGGGAGGGACACGCCGCCCTTGTCGGGGAAGACGGCCGCCTTGTCGTTGACCCGCAGACGCTCTGTACGGCGCTGCCGAATCTTTTCGCCGGGGGAGATCTTGTGCGCGACAAAGGATCCGTCATCGACGCAATCGCCGACGGGCGCAGGGCGGCGGCCGCCATTGACCGGCACCTGGGAGGCTCCGGTGTGGTGGATGCGCCGATGCCGCCGGCCGGCGCATCGCTTAACCGGCGCGGAATGCCGGCGTCTTTTGTAGACGGACCAAGCGCCGGACTGCAGCGGTGCGCGCCGACCGCCCGCGGCGACGAATGCGATGAAATGTTCCCGGGGATTGACCGTCGTCTGGCCCGGCGGGAAGCCGGCCGGTGTTTGCAGTGTGATTTAAGGACCCATATCCGGTCCAACCCGGCGCCGCCGGATCCGATTCAACCGTTTGTTTCCCGGACGTTGGACGAGGACCTTGAAGACCTGTATTAGATGCGTTTTCGGAGGTTGACAAAATTGCTGCGGTCAAATCCCAGGGTTTTAAAAAAAGACAGTAAATCCGGGGAGTCCCAGCGAACCGATGTGTATACGTTTTCGATGCCCATCTTTTTGTAATAGGCAAAGACCTGCTGCGCCAGGTTTCGGCCCACCTCCTGGCCCATGCATTCAGGCTTGACTCCCAGGGTGGCGATCCAGGCGCTTTTTTCAATACCGAACCCCAGGGTGAGAATGTAGGTGACCATGAAGCCGATGACCCGTCCTTCGTATTCGGCGACAAAACAGATGTCTTCCGCACGCGCCGCGTGTTGTCGGATCAACTGCTTAAAACCGGAGTGAACCGGCTGCTGGGTTATCTCGGCATATATGTCGCGGATAGCGTTGGCATCGGTTTGTTCGAGGGGTCTGATGACGACATCTTTCACGGAAGATTTCCTGTCAATCGATTCTGATGATTTTCACCTGATGGCCGACCCAGTTGGGCGGAAGATAGACCCGCCCGCTGTTGCCGCTGGACTTTACCTTTTTTTCAATCATTTCTTCGCCGTAAATTTCGAATTTAACCTTGTTTTTAGAGATCGGTCGATTCGAATGCAGCGTTTCAGACGGCTTGTTCGCGGTGGCCATTTATAAAACCTTTTCACAGCATATGCATCGGTGTCGGTTCAATTTGCGATAACGCTACCATCTGCCGCAGGGAAGGTCAAGCGCTTTCAGCTGTTTTTTAGCTACGTTATAGCCTTGTTGCAATTCAACCGCAGATGTTTTATAGCGGTTATCAGAAATGTTCATGCCTTTGCGTGCGCAGCGAAGCGTGAAAAGGGATCATATGTATCATCATTCATTAAAAAATTGGTTTGTCATTCATGAGCGCTCTGGAATCCATAATTAGGACCTTCCGCCGGGCAAGTGCAGACCCGACGGCCTACGCCCAAGCGTGGAAGGCGAAAACGCACCGTCCGGTCATCGGTTATCTGTGCACCTACACTCCTGTGGAGCTGATCCAGGCGGCCGGCGCTCTGCCGCTGCGTCTTTTCGAAAGTACGGGAGACATGACGGCGGCCGATCTTCATTTCCAGTCCTACAGCTGCAGCCTGGCCCGCGGTTGTCTGGAAGGTGCTTTGCAGGGCGAATTTGATTTTCTGGACGGAATGGTTTTCAGCCACACCTGCGACACCATGCAGCGGTTGTCCGATATATGGCGCATGAACATTGCCGTCGGGTTTCACACGGATCTGCTGCTGCCGTCAAAGCTGCATACCGAAAGTGCCGTTGAATACATGCTGGCGGTGACAAACACCCTTCAAGCAACCCTTCAGGACAGGCTGGGAGCCGTGATCACGGAACCGGACCTCCGTGCGGCCGTCGGCACGTACAACCGCATCCGTCAAACGCTGCGCCGCCTTTACGAAATGCGCCGCCACCGGCCGGAAATCCTGAAAAGCGGTGATCTGCACGCACTGCTGAAGTGTGCGATGATCATGGACCCCGTTGCATATCTTGAAAAAATCACCCGGCTGTCGGCGCTGCTCGACAAAGAAAAGATGGAAACAACGCCCGGCCGCAAGCGCGTTGTGTTGTGCGGCGGGGCGTGCAGTCAACCCGATTTGTACACCATCGTCGAGGATGCCGGCGCGGTGGTCGTTTACGACGACCTGTGCACCGGGGGACGGTTTCTGACAGGGGAAATCGCGCTTGAGGGTGATCTTGCGGCATCCATTGTGCGCCGATATGCCGCCCGCCCCGTATGCCCGGCAAAACACGCCGGATTGTTCTCGCGGGCGGCGGAACTGTTGCAATCCGTAACGCACGGCAACGCCGACGGCGTCATCATTTTTTATCTGAAATTTTGTGATCCGCACGCCTTTGACTATCCTTATCTTAAAGCAGCGCTTGAAGAAAAGGGTATCCCGGTGCTGGCCGTGGAGCTGGAAACCGCCGCTGGCTCCCGGGGGCAGCTCCGCACGCGCTGCGAGGCTTTTGTGGAGATGTTGTGAAGGCGGAAATCGGAAGTCGGAGGGCGGAAATCGGAAGTCGGAAGTCAGAAGTCAGAAGTCGGAGGGCGGGAGGGATAAGATAATTTTGAATTTTGAATTTTTAATGTTGAATTACGGATCGTTATCGAACGAAAAGCATGAAGTTGCCTACAAGCGGGGGTCGCCGGCCCGTCTGCGCTCTGCAGGCTAGGCCGCGGCAGGCTGCGAGGATCCGGATTGATCAGGAAAGAAACTGGATTAGAGCGATTAGCTATTAGGCATCCCCCGTGAACGGACACGTACACGTGTACGTTCACGAAGGCCGGTCACGGCGGAATAAAAGAAGCCGTCGGTATTACTGGATTCCGGCGTGCGCCGGAATGACGTTTCAGCGACAATAACCCAACAATATCCCGACAAACGGACGGAAAAGGGCATGGTGTCTCCAACGGCAACGGATCCCGGGGCTGAAGCGCGCAAAATCAAATCGGTCAAACGGATGAAAGAAATCATGACCGATTATTACATCCGGGCCAAAACCGCCGCCGAGCGCGGCGAAAAAGTGGCCTGGATCACCAGCGGCGGGCCGGTGGAACCGCTGATCGCCATGGATGTCATTCCGGTGTATCCGGAAAACCACGGTGCCATGATCGGCGCGTCCAAGATGGGCGCGCCGCTGTGCGCAGCCGCTGAAGCCATGGGCTACACCGGTGATTTGTGCTCCTATGCAATGTGTGACATCGCCTGCGCCCCCATAAACGGCGGACCCATCGGCGGCCTGCCCAGACCGGACATGCTCATCTGCTGCAACAACATCTGCGGCACCGTTCTGAAATGGTATGAAATTCAAGCCCGCTATTTCAACGTCCCGCTCTTTATCCTGGACACGCCTTTCTGCCACACCGAATTTTCAAATGCGGCCAGAACGTATGTGCGGCGGCAGTTCGATGAATACCTTCAATTTCTGGAAGCCGTCTGTCACAAACCCTTTGATCAAGACCGTCTGACCGTGGTCGGACGGCGCTCTATTCAGAGCCAGCGGCTGTGGCAGGCGGTTCTGGACACCGCGGCGCACCAGCCGGCGCCCCTGAGCGCCTTTGACGCGTTTTTTCACCTGGCCTTGATTGTCACCCTGCGGGGGACCGATATCGCCGTCGATTATTACGCAGGCCTGCTTCAGGAAATGCAGGATCGCATTCAAAAGGGCGTGGCAACGGTTCCGCGTGAAAAATACCGCCTGCTGTGGGACAACATTCCGATCTGGCACCGCACCCGTTGGCTTTCCGAGAAGCTGGCGGCCCACGACGCCTGCCTGGTGGCGGACACCTACACCTCGGCCTGGTGCGGCACGCTTGCGTACATGGATGAAAACGACTTTTTGAACAGCCTTTGTGAAAGCTACACCCGCATCTATCTGAATATCGGGGTCGATCAGATGGCCCGGCGCGTCGTCCAGATGGTCGAAAAATATCATGTGCACGGAATGGTGATGCATTCCAATCGCAGCTGCAAGCCCTATTCGCTCGGCCAGTACGATATCCGCCGCATCGTGCAGCAGGCAAAGGGCATTCCAGTGCTGCTGATTGAGGCGGACATTGTCGATGAACGCTGTTTTTCCGAACAGCAGATCAGTACCCGCATCGAGGCCTTCATGGAAACGCTGGCCGGCGGCGTTTGACAGCGCTGTACCGTTTTGAAAAAATCATCAGGCTGGGGTATGCATGAAAGATAAAATGAATTCAGCCGACGACCATCAGATTCCTCTGTACAGCAGCCGCATCACCAACATCTACCTCGAATATCTGGCCCGCCACTATCCACGGATCGATCTGGATGAACTGCTGCACCGCTCCCACATGAACCGTTATGAAGTGGAAGATCCCGGCCACTGGTTTACCCAGAAACAGGTGGATTCCTTTCATGCATCGATCGTGGAAATGACCGGAGATCCGCATATTTCAAGAGAAGCCGGACGGTTTACTTCTTCAGCAATCAGCGTGGGCGCCGTTCGTCAGTATGGACTGGGATTGATGAGCCCGCTTTCCGTCTATCTGATGGTGGCCCACTTTTATCGACTCATGACCAAGGGTGCCTCGGCGACGGCCAAAAAATTAGGACCCAACAAGGTGGAAATCACCGTTGTCCCTGAATCTTCAACCAGCGAAAAACCGTATCAATGCGAAAACCGGATCGGCACCTTCGAATCGCTGGCAAAGGCGTTCACCGGCAAATACGCCCGGGTCAAAGAAATCGAGTGCTTTCACAGGGGAAACGGCCGATGCCGCTACATCATCAGCTGGATGAGCACACCCGCCTTGAAATGGCGCCGTCTGCGCAACCTGTCGATTCTTGTCAGCGCCCTGATCTCACCGGTGTGGCTGCTGCTGTTGACACCGGTCTGGTGGGCCTTTTGTTTTGTCAGTACCCTGGCGCTGGTGATGCTGATCGGTTTTCGCGCCGAATACCTGGAAAAAATGGAGCTGGCCGGCACCATTGAAAATCAGGGCAATGCCGCCAAAGAGCTGGTCACGGAAATCAACACCCGCCACAGCCGGGCCATGCTGGTACAGGAAATCGGGCAGGTCACATCCAACATCATTCACATCGACCGCTTGATCAACGGGGCGATCGAAGTGATCCAGCAGCATCTTGATTATGACCGGGGGATGATCTTTTTGATTGATCCGCAAAATCGGATGCTGCGGTATCAGGATGGTTTTGGTTTTCGGGCCGAGACGCGCAATTTTGTGAGAGGCGCTGTGTTCCCGCTGAACCCGGAAGACACCGATGACGTCGTCGTTAATGTGTTTAAAAAGCAGAATCCCTGCATGATCAACGACATGGAAGCCGGACGGAACAAAAGCGCCCGCGGCCTGGGTTTTTTTCGACGGATCGGCTCGGCTGCATTTGTCTGTACCCCCATTGTTTACGAAAAAAAGAGCCTCGGCGTGATGCTCCTGGACTACAAGAGCGTCGGCCGCGGTTTGACGCAGAGCGATGTCAGTCTGGTGCTGGGGTTGGCGGCCCACATCGCGGTCGGGGTCAACAACGCCCGATTCCTGGAGCGGCTCAAGGAAAGCGAGCAGGCCCTGCAGCGCTCGCGGGATGAACTCGAGGTGCGGGTTGAAAAGCGCACCGCCGAGCTGGCTTCCGCCATCAACGATCTGAATGTCGAAATCAATGAGCGCCAGAGGACCGAATCCCAGATGCTGGCCACCATCCGCGAAAAAGACATCCTGATCAAGGAAGTCCACCACCGCGTCAAGAACAACCTGCAGATCGTGGCCAGCCTGCTGGACATGAGCCGACGCCGGGCCCGCCATCCTGAAACCGTGGATTCGCTGGCCGAAGCCCACGCCAAGATTTTCACCATGTCCCTGATTCACACCCAGTTGTATCAGAGCGACCGTTTTGACGAAATCAACATGGACCGCTACCTGCAAAACCTGATCAGCCATTTGACGCAGCTCTATTCCCATGATACGCCCGTCCGAACCGTCATCGACGCCGCCGGCATGTTCCTTTCCGTCACCCAGGCCATCCCCTGTGCGCTGGCCCTGAACGAACTGATCTCCAATGCATTGAAATACGCGTTCAACGGTCATAAAGACGGCCTGATTTCGATCCGCATGCAAAAGAAGGCACCGGACGGATTCGTCCGTGTAAGTGTTCAAGACAACGGCTGCGGCATCCCGGACAGCCTTGACATCGAAAACACCGATACCCTGGGCTTTAAACTGGTACGCAACCTTATACTGAAACAGTTGAAGGGCCGGATGGAAGTCCAGAACCGCCACGGCACCCAGATCGACATCGAATTTGCGGAAACGGCGGGGTAGGGGGGTGCCGGAGGTCGGAGGCCGGAAGTCAGAGGGCGGAAGTCGGAGGGCGGAAGTCGGAAGGCGGAAGTCAGAGGTCGGAGGGCGGAAATAATTTTGAATTTTGAGTGTTTAATTTTGAATTACGGATCGCTGTCGCGATCGGGATCGATCGAAAAGCATGAATAAACATCCAATCCAATTTTTCGTCTCCAAGTGCCATTTCTCTTCGATCCCGATAGCGATCCCGATTTCGATTTGGATTATCCCAACAGTGCCGTCAATGGTTGATCAAATTAACGCAACAAACCCAATAAACACAACAACAATTCACCTGGAGGCACAGAAAGAAAATTCAAAATTACTTTTACCTGGAACCCAACCCAACCAATTCAACCAATATAACCAACTCAACCAACAAAACCAATTCAACCAATCCAACCAATTTAACCCATTTTATTCAACACATCCTTTAACTCCTGCACGGCGGCGGCGGATTTTTCCAGGGCTGTTTTTTCAGAGTCGGTGAGCTTGATTTGGATAATCTCTTCTACGCCGTTGGCGCCGAGTTTGACGGGGACGCCGATAAAAAGGTCGTTGAAGCCGTATTCGCCTTGCAGGTAAGCGGCGCAGGGCAGGATTTTTTTCCTGTCTTTTAGAATGGATTCGGCCATCTCAACCGCGGCCGATGCCGGTGCATAATAGGCGCTGCCTGATTTGAGCAGGCTGACGATTTCCGCGCCGCCGTTGGCGGTGCGTTTGACGATGGCTTCGATCCGATCCGGGGGAAGCAGTTCGGTGATCGGAATGCCCGCGACGGTGGAATAGCGCGGCAGGGGAACCATCGTGTCGCCGTGTCCCCCCAGTACAAAGGCGTGAATGTTTTCCACGGATACGTTCAGCTCCATGGCGATGAAGGCTCGGAAACGCGCTGAATCGAGCACGCCGGCCATCCCCACCACCCTGTGTTTGGGGAATCCACTGGCCTCGTAGGCGACGTGACACATGGCGTCCAGCGGATTGCTGACAACGATGATCACGGCATCCGGCGACAAGGCCGCCACTTCCCGGGTGACGCTTTTCATGATGCCGGCATTGGTGCTCATCAAATCATCACGGCTCATGCCGGGTTTTCTGGCAATGCCCGCCGTAATGATGACGATGTCCGAATCAGCCGACCCGGCGTAATCATTGGCGCCGACGATGTGGGCGTCGTGTTTTTCCACCGGCGCCGCTTCGCTCAAATCCAGCGCTTTTCCCTGGGGGATGCCTTCGATGATATCGATCAGGACAACGTCACACAATTCTTTTTCAACAAGCCGCTGCGCCACCGTTGCACCGACATTGCCGGCGCCGACTACCGTCACTTTCTTGTCCATCTTCCTTTTCTCCTTCATTTAAAAAAACATTGCCACGATTGCCGGATTCCTGATAACGTTTTCATCAGGTATCGGAAGCCCTTTGTTAACACGTTGCGAATTCATGTCAACAGATTAATTGTTTCCCTCAATGATTGACATCTTGTGCTAAATCAGGGTATGAGATGTTGTTACTGTTTCATCATCACACCGGCGCAGCATCTTTTTTTGCGCTTGCGAATGAGGTAGCGCATGGCACTGAAAGACTCCATTAAGACGATTCTGCAGGAAGCGGAACTCTATCATGGACAGGGGCTGTTGGCGGAAGCGAAAGAGAAATATCAGCAAGCACAGGCCCTCATCGAAGGCAGTGAGCAAGTAAAAAATCGCGAAAAACTGCTGGAGGGCATCCACAGAAAGATTGCCGGCATTGAGCTGCATGACCAAAAAGTGCAGCAGACCGCCGCCACCTCACCGGAGTTGTCTGAAAAAGCAAGGGAATTGATCAAACGGCTGTTTTCCTTTTCCAAGGAGGAAAGCGCGGAGGCCGCGGCCTTGGAAGGCGCCATCGCCTTGGCCAAATTCGGACAATTCAGCAGCGCACTGACGGAATTCAACAAGCTGATCCGCAAAGAATCCCATCGCACAGTGGCCGCGAAAAATATCCTCCGCTGCCACATCGCCCTGGCTTCTGAAAAGGCGGCCGTCAAACAATATGAAGAATGGGTGGAATCCGATCTTTTTTCGGTCAAGCAGCTGGAATCGATCCGAGTGTTTCTGGAAGACAATATTCCGCCGGAAGCGCTGGAGAAGCCCTTGAGCGCCCCGGCGGCACCCGCCGCATCCGCTGAAGAGGAAACGGCGCACGTCGAGGAGGAATTCATCGACATCAGCTCCATCGGCATCCCTTTTGAGAGCGGGCCGGCCCAAGGCAAAGTCATCGAGTTTGACGTCAATTTTCAATCCGGTAATCTGTTAAGCCTGATTGTGCCCCAAAAAGAAGGCAACATCATTGAAGATCTGGCCGTCGGCACCAAAATCAACGATCTCCAATTCTATTCACCGATCGCCATTTTCAACGGCGCCGGCGTCGTCTCCGAGAAATCCCAAATCAAATCCGGACCAAAACAGGGCGATTTTTGTCTCGACATCGAAATCACCAGCACGTAGAAACAGGATACAGGGTTAGGTGATATGGCCATATTCAATCTGAAAAAAAGAGAAATCGAATGTAAAATTGTCTACTATGGTCCGGGAAGGGGAGGCAAAACAACCAACCTCGAATATATTTTTAAAACCTTTCGCAAACAGATTACCGGCGAAATGGTTTCCATCAACACCGAAGGAGACCGCACGCTTTTTTTTGACTTCCTGCCCATGGGCCTGGGCAAAATAAAGGGCTGCGAAGTGCGGGTCCAGCTGTACACCGTTCCCGGCCAGGTGCAGTACAGTTCCACCCGCAAGCTGGTGCTGCGCGGGGTCGACGGCCTTGTGTTCGTCGCCGATTCGCTGAAGGTCCGGCGAGAGAAGAACATGCTGTCACTTAAGGATCTACAGAAAAACCTGAAGGAATACGGTCTGAACATCTTCAATGTCCCGCTGGTGCTGCAGTACAACAAACGCGATTTGGGCGACCAGGGGATTCCCATCATGACCGTCGAGCAGATGGAAAGAGACCTCAACCGTCAATTAAAAGTCCCGTCTTTTGCCGGCAGCGCGGTCAACGGCGACCGCGTCGGTGAAACCCTAAAGGAATGCTTGAAGCTTACGTTGAAGTCACTCCATAAAGAACTGAAATGGGCCCAGTGATGACCAATGGATAAGGATACAGTGCTTCAAGGCAGGCTCGGCTTTTTAAGCCTGGGAGACATTATCCAGTTGCTCGGCGGAAACGGCAGTTCCGGTACGCTGCGCATCACCAGCCCGCATGCCGTCGAAACGGGGTTGATCTATTTTGAAAGAGGCAACCCCATCAATGCCGCGGCCGGACCCCAGTCAGGCCTGGATGCGCTTTACGCACTCTTCGGCTGGACCCGGGGGGAATTTGTGTTCAGTGAATCGGAAGTTTACAGCCACCGCGTGATCAACAAGAGTCGTATGAGCATCATCCTGGATGGACTGAAAATGCTTGACGACGGCCAGATTCCCCGGATCGGACCGCAGGCCGGCGCGAAAGCCGCCGCAGGGCCGGCCCGGGAAGCGGACGGCCTCTCGGTGATCAAGGGCCCCCTGGTGGACTACATGTATATTGTGGACGAGGAGGATTTCTACGGCGGTGAAATGATCGTCGAGGAGGGCAAGCACGGCGGATGGATGTGGGTCGTGCTGGAAGGAACCGTGGATATCCTAAAGGAAACAGACACGGGGCCGCTGCAGATCATCCGCATTGGCGCCGGATCTTTCATCGGCAGTCTGTCTTCCTTTATCCTCAAGGAACACACCCGCAGCGCCTCCGCCAAGGCCTCTGGAAACGTTCAGCTGGGCGTCATGGATTCCCAGCGTTTAGCGCAGGAATACGCAAAAATGGCCCCTGATTTCAGATCATTTATTTTGAGCCTGGATCGCCGTCTGAAGGCACTGACCAACCGAACGGTGGAATATTATTCCGGAAGTGTGAACACGCTGCGCTTTTCAAAGAATCAACGCAAATTCGTCATTCCGACGTCCAATGGCGACGGCCGCATTTATCGGATTTTGCATGGCAGCGCCACGATCGTTCAGCAAACCGACACCGGCCCCATTCCCCTGGTCGACCTGCATGCGGATGATTTTTTCGGCCGGATTCCCTTTCTAGATTTCGGACACGAGGCGGGTTCCGCCGTTGTGCAGGTGTCCGACGACTTCAAGGCCCAGCCGGTCAAAGCGGAGATTCTGCGCCGGGAATATGACAAACTGTCCGCTGCCTTCCGCAATCTGATCGAAAACCTGGCAACCTACATTGCCATGACCACCCAGGTGCTGTTAAAACACCGCAACCAAAAAATGAAATGGTGAATCTCATGAGCCGAGATGAACATCGCAAGCAACTTCGCGTTGATGCTGTTCACCTGTTGAATTATGTGTGTATGGACCAGGGCAACGCAGCCACCCAGGGCATGGGACGAACCCTGAATGTTTCCGAAGCGGGGATTCTGCTGGAAACACACGCCCCCCTGGAAGATGGTGCAACCGCTGTGATCACACTGGGAATCGAAGATGACCTGATTCAGATCAACGGCAAAGTCATTTATGTGAAAGAAACCGCCC
>Ga0180433_10010730_pt1 | contig 10972 bp, 9 predicted proteins | sample SS_ome_8_FD_132980 | JGI IMG/M metagenome (GOLD analysis project Ga0180433, IMG submission 132980) | Hypersaline lake sediment archaeal communities from the Salton Sea, California, USA - SS_1_D_1 metaG | ecosystem: Environmental > Aquatic > Non-marine Saline and Alkaline > Hypersaline > Sediment...
GACAATCTTTGGATTATCATTTAATATTTCTTCCACAGTTGAGTAGTCCGCTTGTTCTATTGCATGAAATAACCTTATTGTCGTATCATTGTGTTGAATGCGTTTGTATTTAGGGTATATAAAGTCTTCTCCTTTTTTTTGTCTTTTGCTTGGATGTTGATCGTCAGATTGTGCGGCGGCTGAAGGAGGAGCTTTAGATGTTTGGCGTTGCTCTTCATAATTGGCTTGTATTTTTCCCAAATCGTCACGTTTTCTTTTCATACAAAATGCATTGTCTGTAATGCTGAGTATTGCAATAAGTGTTATAGATGCAATAAGGTTCAATTTTTTCATATTTCCTCCGACTTATATATATTTTCTAGATTAAAAATAGGCAGTTCATTTAGGCAGTTCATTGTTAATTATAAGGGTATCAGGCAAAGTTTTTTTGTCAAAAGGAAATATAGTATGCTTTCTATGTAGAGTTTTGCTAAGCTCTGGGCTGGCATTGTGTTTCTATTTGAATTATCCTGGCTGGGCCTGCGTGCTTGGGAGGTGTTTTTTAAGTTATTCATTTACATCTGCTGTGTTTCCTGGTAATCCTATTGTATTTAATGGGGTTTTTTATATTTTGAGATATATTGTGTGAAATAGCAAACCCAGAAGGAGTTTTACGGTGAAAAAGGGATTAATTGCAAGCTGCTGGGACGGAATAAAAGATATGCAAAATGGAGAGAAGTATTCAAATATTTTTAAATATTTTTTGCCGGAATTTATAACTGCTTTGGTGCTGTATTCTCTGATATATCTTTTGGATGCGTATTTCATAGCACAGCTGAAATCAACAGCGATGTATGCGACGCTTGGGATCACCAATACGATGATCCATTATCTGGTAAAATTTGCAGAAGGTATTTCGGTGGGTGCTATTGTGTTGGGGGGTAATTTTAATGGTGCTGGCAAGTTTAAGGAAGTTGGAAAAACATTGACCGATGCGTTCTGGATTGCGGTTTTGGTCGGCGCTGTTATTGCTGGAGGGGTATATTTTGGTGCATATTGGATTTACTATTGGTATCGAGTACCCGAAGAGATGATTCAGTACGGGGTACCTTTTTTACGACTCAGAGCTGTCGGTATCTTTTTTATGTTTCTTTATTTTGCTTTTATTGGATTTATGCGTTCGATAAAAAATACAAAAACTCCTATGAAGATTTTTGCATTTGGTGCAGTAGTCTTTATCTTTTTTGACTATGCGTTAATTTTTGGCAAATTTGGGTTTCCAAAAATGGGGCTTATGGGCTCGGCTGCAGCATCTGCTGCGCAATATGGGGTAATGTTTATTTTAGCGATGCTTACAGTGCTTTTACGAAAGAAAAATAGAAAGTATGGGGTTAATTTGTTGAAGCCGTTTGGGAGCATTACACGGGTTATAGAGCTTGTCAAGCTGAGTACTCCGGTGGTGCTGGACAAATGTACGTTAGCGTTTGCATATCTGTGGCTTGGGGCAATGTTAGCTCCTATGGGCAGATTTGCTTTAGCGACTTTTTCAGTGGTAAAAGATTTTGAACGGTTGGCATTATTGCCTGCAGTAGCGCTTGCTCAGGTGATTACCTTTCTGGTAAGCAATGACTATGGCAAATGCAACTGGATAGGAATAAAGAGTAATGTGAAAAAAGTAGTCTTCATGGGCTCTTTGATGGTATTTTCTATTTTAATTGTTCTTTCGATTTGGCCTCAGTTTTTTGTGCAATTTTTTGATAAGCAGGGCGATTTTACCCTTATGGCGGCCCGTATAATTCCAATATTGAGTGTACTTGTCTTCTTTGATTTGTTACAATTAATATTGTCTGGCGCCATGAGAGGTGCCTCAAATGTGAAAACGGTTATGGTGACACGGATTTTGGTATGCGGTTTATATTTCGTCCCATGTTCTTATTTGCTTTCTAGATTGAGTTTAGAAAGTGCAGTGTTGAAATTTGTTCTTATCTATGGCTCATTTTATATTGGTAACGGCCTTATGAGTATTGTGTACATACAAAGGTTTCGGGGTCATGGTTGGAAAAGTAAAAAGACCTAAAGAGGTAAAAATATGATAAAAATTTCTAAAGATGAAGCGCTGAAAATAGCAGAAATGACTCGTGTGTCGTTGCGTGAAAATGAAATTCCTTCCATGCTAAAACATCTTCAGGATGTTTTGTCATATGCAGAACGAGTAAAAGAGATAGCTGCTGATATAGAGGAGCCTTCAAATAAAAATGTTAATGCATTTAGGGAAGATGTTGTCGTAAAATCTGATAGTGAGCAGATTCTTTCTCAAGCGGTTGAAAGAGAAGAAGACTTTTTTGTTGTTCCAGTCATTATTGAAAATAAGTAGGAGGATCTGCGCATGAGTAATCTGTCGTTTGCAACGATTAAAGAACTGAAAGAAAAATTAGAAAAAAAAGAAGTTTCTCATGAAGAGCTTCTTTTATTCTTTTTAAAAAGATTTGAAGAACATGACAGTAAAATTGATTCTGCTTTGGAGCTGTTTGATAAAGAATCTATTTTGGAGAATTATAATGCTGAAGGATCTTTAGGCGGCATGCCAGGTGTGTTTAAAGACAATATTTGTCAAAAGGGCAGAATAGCTTCTTGTGCTTCTAAAATTTTGGAAAATTACAGATCGACGTATGATGCGACTACAACAAGGCGTTTGAAAAATTCAGGAGCTTTAATTTTAGGTCGTGTAAATTGCGATGAGTTTGCAATGGGAAGTTCGACAGAAACGTCTGCGTTTAAAAAAACAAAGAATCCTTGGGATCTGAGCAGGGTTCCTGGTGGCTCAAGTGGTGGCTCAGCAGCTGCGGTTGCTGCTGGTCTTATACCGTGGGCTTTGGGGTCTGATACCGGAGGCTCAATACGACAACCTGCCGCATGCTGTGGTATTGTTGGAATCAAGCCGACATATGGACTTGTTTCTCGATATGGACTGGTTGCATATGGATCATCTTTGGATCAAATAGGTGTTTTTTCCAGGTCTGTATATGATAATGCATTAATTTTTTCTAAGATTGCAGGACATGACCTGAAAGATTCTTCAAGTTTGTTTGTGAACAAAAAAGATTACACGGCAAATTTGAATGGCAAGTTGAAAGAAGATTTAAGAATTGGAGTTATTGAGGATGCATTGACTGCTCAGGGTATGGATGATGAGATTGCCACATCGGTTGAGCAAGCAGTTTCTGTATTAGAAAAGTTAGGGGCAAAAGTAAAAAAAGTTTCTATGAAAACGTTAGATTATGCTGCTGCAGCCTATTTTGTTATTAGTCGGGCAGAGGCGGCGTCAAATCTTGCAAGATTTGATGGTGTACGGTACGGGTTACGTTCTCCTGATTCAGACACGCTGCATGACATGTATTTGAATACCAGGCATGACGGATTTGGTGAAGAAGTAAAAACGCGTATTATGGTTGGTAACTATGTGCTTTCAGCAGGGCATGCGGGGCAGTTTTATGAAAATGCCAAGAAAGTACAAAGCTTGATTCGTAGAGAATTTAAAACAATTTTCAATGATGTTGATCTGCTTATTATGCCAACACATCCGATGCCGGCGTTTAAATTTGGAGCATTTGATGTTGATAAGCTCCAGATGGACTTGCAGGACTACTTTACTTGCCCAATGAACTTGGCTGGAATTCCGGCGATTTCTATTCCGTGTGGTTTTACCAAGAAAGACAATTTACCTATCGGGCTCCAGATTATCGGTTCACATCTTTCTGAAGAGCTGATTTATCAAACGGCACATGCGTATGAACAAAATACGCCATGGCATACAATGCATCCAGAGGGGTTCTAGCTGAATAGCCTCTTCTAGAGCTTTTGTTTGATGAAATCGGTTTTTTGTAGTATAATAAATAATGTAGAGATTTTGGGGTTGATAAGCGAGAACCAAGTTATTAATCTCAAAATTTCTACTTTAATCTTTTAGCGAAATAATATGTAAGACACATTTGGGGGTCTGTTAATGAGTTATTGGAAAGAAAAACTTAAAATAGCCAATCTAGAATTCCCGAGGTTTTTGGGTGGTCCGTTGGATGGGGTTACTGATTCTCCGTTTCGGCAGCTGGTCAGAAACTTTTCTCAGGAAGAACTTTTGTATACAGAAATGCGACATGTTAACTGTGTTGCAAATCAAAAGGGTGGGCACAAAGCAGTTCAGTTTGAGCAGTTTGAGCGGCCGTTAAATTATCAGTTTGCTGCAAATAGTGAGCTTTTTATTGATCAGGCGTGTGAAAAGGTACTTGAAAAGGGAGTCGATTGTGTTGATCTTAATGTTGGCTGTCCAGCACGGCATTTAGTATCTTCAGGATCAGGTTCTGCGTTAATGGATGATCTTGAACGATTACAAAAAATTTTACTTTCTTTTCGAAAAAAATTAGAACAGATTCCATTTACTGTAAAAATTAGAGCTGGATTTAAAAAAGAAAATTCTATTGAAGTTGCAAAGCTTGCGCAAGATTGTGGTGCTGATGCTATTGCGATACACCCTCGCTTGCAGTCGCAAAAATTTCAGGGGGTTCCTGATTATAGTTTGGCTGCTAATTTGAAAAAAGAGCTTGCTATCCCGGTGATAATCTCCGGCGGTATTGTTGATTTTCCTTCTGCTAAAATGGTGTATGAGCAAACAGGTGTTGATGGCTATTTAATTGGCCGTGGCATGTGGTCAAAGCCGTGGAAGCTTAAAGAGTTAAGGGAGCATTCACTTGGCAATGATTTTCAGGTTGATAAAGAGACTGTTTTGCGGTGTGCTTTGGGGCATTTAGACAACCTCGTAGATTTTTATGGAAATGATGGTGTATATTCCTTCAGAAAGCATGTACCATTTTATGTGAAGGGTATGTCTTGTGCGTGCCAGTTGAAAGAATTAATTTTTTCTTCAACTGATTTGAAAGAAATAAAAAAAGGATTGGAAGATTTCTTAGGATCTTAAAAGTGGTTTTTAAAAAGAAAAAACGGAGGCGTTTTTTTTATATCGTTTTATTTCCAGCGTTACTTTTTTCGGTACATTATTTTTTTATTTCATTTTCTGATATAGCAAAATATGCTTACTCTTGTCTTTTGTATCCTGTGTTGTTATCACAAAAATATATTGCGACTCCGATAAAAAAGTTTTTTCAAGAACGAAAAGATAAACAAGAATTGCAAGATCTGGTATTTAAGCTTCACCGAAAAAATGAAAAGCTTTTGGCGCAAAATATGCAACTTCGCGCGGCGCAATCGTTTTATGAGCAAGTACAAGAAATAGTCGATTTCAAAAAACAATACGAGGTTGATAATGTGCAATTTTGTCAGGTCCTTTTGAAGCATACCAATGAAAATGCGCATTTTATTTTTATTGATAAAGGTTCTCGTTGCGGCATAGAAAAAGATATGGTTGCAGTGTATCATAATGTTTTATTGGGAAAGGTTGTCGAAGCATTTCCTTGTTACAGCAAGGTGTTGCTTGTAACCGATGCAGCATGCAAGGTTGCGGCTTATTGTGCACAAACAAAATCTCAAGGTATTCATATCGGATGCAACAAGCAGGATTGTACTTGTTTGCAACGAGTGACTCATTTTTCACGGGTGCAAAAAAATGATTTGGTGTTATCAAGTGGCCACGGTCTTGTATTTCCTCAGGGCTTTGCATTAGGAAAAATTGCGACAGTCAAAAAGGGTGAACTGTACCATGAGATTACCATTAAACCTGTTTTTGACATTGCAAGCATAGACTATTGCTACGTACTCAAAAAGTAAAGCTTTTAGCCCCCACCGCAAAAGGCGGGGAAACTATTCATTGTATGCTAGAACCGAATGGCTTGACTACTTTGTTTGTCAAAAAGGCACGCAGTTTATGTTCCATCAGAGAGAACATAGAGTTATCATCCTCCTCCGGAGCACCAAAAAATTGAGCTAGTCCTGTTTTTGTAGGAGGTTTTACCCACTCAATCTCTTTTTCTATCTCTATTTGTGCTTTATCTCTAATGACTTCTTTTGCGACAAATGGGGAGCCGATTTTATCGACTAACCCGAGCTTGAATGCCTGATTTCCGTTAAATATCTTGCCTTGTGCCCAGTTGTCCTTTGTTTTTAATGGTAACCGTCTGTTTTTAGAGACATCTGATACAAATTGATCGTATGAGTCGTCGAGCACGATTTGTAGCTGTTTTTCTTGCTCAGGTGTTATATCGATGAACGGATCGGTAGTTGATTTGTATTTTCCTGCAGTTACCGCTTTGTATTTTATTTTGAACTGCTCAATAAACTCTTGAAGTTGAAATAGATATTGAAATGATACGCCGATAGAGCCAACAATCGCTGATGGAGTGGTTATGATGTGATCTGTTGCACATGCAATGTAGTATCCCCCTGATGCACAGATATTTTCAACTAGTGTCACAATCGGTTTTTTATGTTTCTTTTTTAGACTTTGGATCTCTTGGTATATCGACTGAGCTGTTCCAGATGCGCCTCCAGGACAGTCCATTTTGAGCAAAATTGCCTTAATGTTAGGGTCTTTGAAGTATTTGTTAAGGTATTTGTTTATACGGTCTGCAGAGTATAAGATTCCTTTTACAGGGATCAATCCGACTTGTACCTTTGGCTTTATAAGATTTTCATACTGTTTCTTTATATTTTTGATAATTGGAGGGGCAAATTGTATCAAAATAAGCAGGAAAAAAAGGGTTTTTAGGTGCTCACTGAACTTCATCGATATTTCCTTTCAAATTTTTAATAATTTTCTTGGCATTTTGCGACATATTTTGATAACATATTATATGTAAACGCTGTACTTTACAACGGTTTTATGAATATTAACTTTGACTTTATTGTTTTTTTGAATTAGAATTTTGACAGCTCTGGTGGTTAGGGGCGGTTAGCTCAGTTGGTAGAGCATCAGTCTTACAAACTGGGGGTCACTGGTTCGAGTCCAGTACCGCCCACCATGTAAGAGACTCAGGGAAAAAAGCAATTCCTCGGTAGCTCAGTTGGTAGAGCAAACGACTGTTAATCGTTGGGTCGCAGGTTCGAGTCCTGCCCGAGGAGCCAATTTTTTTATAGATGAAGCTAGGGGCTGTAGCTCAGTTTGGTTAGAGCGTCCGCCTGTCACGCGGAAGGTCGCGAGTTCGAGTCTCGTCAGCCCCGCCAGGTTAATTTAATTTGGCGTGAGATATTTAGGGAATTGCTAAAAAGCAGTTCCCTTTTTCTTTGACTTTTTCTGTGTGTTGTGAGATAAACAATTTTTAAATAGTTTTTTCAGTTTGGCCCCGTCCTCCGAAGCTTTAGCCAAGGAGGATTAGAGCGTCCGCCCCCGAGCATCCTGAGTAGGACTGAGTGAAACGAAGGACGTATGGCAAGCCAGCCCTTCGTAGCTCCGTAGGAGCGAAGTAGGGGCCATTTTTTTAACGGTTTGATTTAATAATAAATTAGATATTGTTAGAAAAACAGCGAAGTATGCCCTCCGAATTCATGCTACAAGTGGTGTATATTTAGTAGAATTGATTTTTGCTGCCATTAGTTAAATCTAAATAATCGATTGCGAAAGAAGTATTCAAGGAATATTTGCTTTAGGGTGTCTAAGTTAAAATTCAGATAGAGAATTAATCTAGTTTTTGCCTTCACTTGTAAAAAAAATGAACTATGGTATTATTTGCAGTAGTTAAATATATAAACCCTATTTTCATACGGAGGAAGATATGAAAGTATATAAAAAGCCGTTAGCTATAGCACTTTTTGCTATGTCAATGTTTGCAACACCAAGTGTACAAGGGAAAACTCTCGGTGGCTTGCAAAGAAATATACTAAGAGATGGCAGAAAAAATCTATTTAAGCTCTTTGGAGTTAGCAGTTTTAATGAATACAAAAAGGCTGTTGTTGCTTACGTGAACACTTTTATTGCACAGGGAAATGATATCAATTTACCCCTAACATTAGATGGTATGACAATTATTTTTGTTGCGATTTCATCTGGTGATATAGGGCTTGTGAAAAAATTAATAAATTTAGGAGCAAATGTTAACAAGAAAGCTAGAAATTGCACTATGAGCTCACCATTGGCTGCCTTGGTAACTTACTCAGCAATGTTAGGATTTGATGCTACAAAACTTGCAGAACTGCTAATGAAAAATGGTGCCAACCCTATGATTAAAAATAGTGAAGGAAAAAGTGTTATAGAAATTGCCAATATTTTTTGCTTAGATAAAGTGAAAAGAGTATTTAAAAAATACGGGTACTAATGCAAAAAATTATCTTATGTTGAGGATGAAAATGAATAAGTTGTATGTTGTCTCTACTTTTTTACTTTTATCAATGGCTAATATGTATTCGACGTATGGTCCAGGTGCTGTTATTAAAAGAAGGGTAGATGATTCAATTAGGCGATCAGTAAATGGCTTCTGCTCAAACTTACAAAATAAGAAAAGAGGAGAAAAGTCAGAGCCAGAGATTATAAAAGCTGTAGCATACCAGGACTTTAAAGGAGTTAAAAGGCTTTTGAGGGATGGGGAAGATTTAAATGTTAAAAATTCTGATGGTTTTTCTCCTATAATGATGACTATTATTAATAGTTATGTTGCAGATTGGGAAAAGGAGAATTTCATTGGGGAACATCGATATGATCCTGACCCTGATTCAAGAGCTATTGCTGGATATTCTTTATTGATTGGCGATGTGGTTTCTTTATTTTCCAAAGATAGGACAGATGAAATAGTGAGGTATCTTTTAAAGAAGGGGGCAGATCCTAATGTGAAAAATAATGAGGGGTATACAGCATTAATGCTAGCGTCTCATCTTGGAAGAAAAGATTTAGTTGAGCTACTTGTTGAACATGGGGCAGATGTAGACGCGAAGAATAATGCCGGGGATACAGCTTTAATGATTGCGACGTGTAAAAGGAACAAGAAGACAATTAAGCTTCTTTTAAAGAAAAATGCGGATGTAAATGCTGTAAATGATTCTTTGTGCTCAGTTTTAAAAATTGTAACATTGGGTAAAAATATTCGACTTGTTGAGCTTTTTCTTAAGCATAAAGCAGATCCAAATGTAAAAGATAGTAAGGGAAATACCCCATTGATGGAAGCCACACGTAATGGGTATTTTAAAATAGTCGAAGCTTTAATAAAAAATAAAGCTGATATTAATATGCTAAACAATAATGGGAGTTCAGCTCTTAAAATTGCTGCAAAAAAAGGTAATATTAAGTTTGTAAAGTTGTTTTTAAAAAACAAAGCAAATATTAATATTAAAGATGCTAGTGGAAGAACTCCACTTTTAACAGCTATTTATAAGAAAAAACTCGCTATTGCAAGGTTGTTAATTGAAAATAAGGCTGATGTTAACATTGCAGATAACAAAGGATTTACGGCTCTTATGGTTGCTGCTCAGATGAATGATGTGAGAACTGCAAAAATTCTTTTGAGCAAAAAAGCTGATCCTAATATAAAAGATAATGATGGTGATTCTGTAATAAAATTAGCAGTAAAAAATAATAGTGAAAGCTTTGTAAAGCTTCTTATCGAACACAAAGTAGATGTTAATGTACAAGACAAAAGTGGCAGAACCTTGTTAATGGATGCGGCAAATTGTAAAAATGTAAGGATGGTGAAACTTCTTTTGCAAAATGGTGTAGCCCCTAATGTTTTTGACAATAATATGAGTACAGCGCTTAACGTTGCGGTTGAGGTGAAAAATACAGCTATCGCTAAACTTCTTATAAATAATAATATCGAGGTCAATACCAAAGATATTAATGGAAATACACCTTTAATAATGGCTGTATCAAATAATGATTTAAAGATGACAAAATTGCTTTTACAAAACAATGCAGATCCAAATATTTTAGCCTTAGATGGAGATTGTGCTCTTAAGTTAGCTGACCAATCAAGAAGAGGCAAAAAGGTGAGAAATTTGCTTGTCAGGAACGGTGCACAAGAAGTTAGTGATGAGCAATTGGATAATGCTTTAAATTCCTCAGATCTTATGATTGCAAGGGTGCAATAAAATCTCTAGCTTTAAATAACTGATTGTGTTTTAAGCGTTTTTTGTATTATTGGTCGCAATTGTTTTTTCAGTTTGGCCCCGTCCTCCGAAGCTTTAGCCAAGGAGGATTAGAGCGTCCGCCCCCGAGCATCCTGAGTAGGACTGAGTGAAACAGATTTACCTCTTCGTCTTAAGTCTAATATCCATTCTTGGGCCTGTTGCCAACTTTCTGATTCATTTTCGCTACCACTTCTGAATAAGCATGAAATATTATCTATAACTAAAAGATCATAATCCTTTATGATTTCTTCAATCAGATTTCTACTTTTTTTTGTGATAGGTCGGGCATCGATTCTTTCTGTAAATCGGGGGTAATAATCCTCAGCCTTTCTTCGGTTGGTTTTTTGTCATACATTGAAATAATCATATTTAACCGTTGTTGCATCAAAACAGCAGGCATTTCACCATCAAGGTACAACACTTTTCTTGGTTTGGGCGCATCCCATGTTAAAAAGACTTCGCCTATAGATACCCCGTATGCTATACCCAACGCAATCTGTGTTTTGCCCACACCTATTTTGGCAACAAGAAGCACAAGTCCTTGAGTTGGGAGAAAGGGCGAGAGAATCATCTCTCTTTCTGGTAGTTTCATGTTTATAAGTTCATCAACAGAAACCGAACGCAACCCATCTGTTTGATTTATATTTTTATTACTTACGTATACTGGTGTCTCATTTACAAGTTTTTTCAATTGTTCTGCTGTATTTTTCATGTCAAACCAATCGCTTATGTCTTGGCCATGGGATTCTTTATATTCAAATTTTAGGTCAACAACACGAAGGCTTTTTACTTTGCCATTAAGTTTTTTAATAATGAAATTCTTTCTTTTAAAGCCGGTTTTATCATAGTCATAGAGAAGAATAACATTTGCAGGTTTTAGGGTCTCTGTGAATGATTCTTCCCAACAGCTTGTTATTGGAGCAGTTGCTGCTATAAA
>Ga0180433_10010731_pt1 | contig 10971 bp, 9 predicted proteins | sample SS_ome_8_FD_132980 | JGI IMG/M metagenome (GOLD analysis project Ga0180433, IMG submission 132980) | Hypersaline lake sediment archaeal communities from the Salton Sea, California, USA - SS_1_D_1 metaG | ecosystem: Environmental > Aquatic > Non-marine Saline and Alkaline > Hypersaline > Sediment...
ATACGGCACTATACCACAGGCGGCGGGGGCGGCCTGCCCGGCGTAGGCGGAAAAAAGTCATACGCATTGTCAAGATTAAAGAAACTTGGCGGCAAGACCAGCCTGGAAAACACCATACAGGACAGGATTGATACCATGGAAGGTATAGTGAATGAAATGGACCACCCTAAAGAGGGCACTGACGTCGGTATACTGATTAACCGTTTCCTGACAGTAAAGAATGACGCTGAACAACTCATTGACAAGCTGGATTCTATAGTCGGATGGCCGGCCAAAGAGGCCATTTCCAAAGAATACAAAACACAAATGAATAACTTGACAAGAAAGTTTAAAGAAAGGTCTGGAAAGAAGGAAACTACTTGATTGCTATGCCGCTAGACATGATTGCTTCCGTGATACCGTTCTTTTTCATAGCTGCCATAGTGTACGGCGCGCTTGAAGTGTCCGACGTATTCAAGAACAGGAACGTCAAGACAGTCATAGCCGCTGTGTTCGCCTTCTTCACCATAACGTATGAGCCCTTGGCGGTGCTCATCAACCAGATACTGCCCTATGCGGCAATGTTCTTCATAGCATTGTTCTTCTTGGCATTCCTTTTCAAGCCGTTCAGGGGTGGTGGAAAGAGGGAGCGGGACTATTCCCTGATTATAATAATAGGCGGGCTTGTCCTCATATTCCTCGCGAACTCCGGCTACAGAATAATCCAGGACATGCTCCCGGAGATGTCGAACAGCAACTTCATGGTGGGGGCTGGCCTTGTCATAATTCTGATGATATTCTATGCCGCCTACAAAAAAACTTAGATAAAGAGCAGGAAGACAAGCAGAACAACCAAGAGTTCCATGAGCAGTATGAATGTGGTCACGTCCTTCTCATAAACCTTTTTCTTCATCCTTTTGAGCGCGGCCAATGCAAAATGCGTAAGGTCGTGCACGCCCTTATAGGGCTTCTCCAGGCTGTTGTCCTCATTAGGCTTTGCAAACGCCTCTACCTTGCCCCTTCCCCGGAACTCCGGCCACAGGGAAAGCGCTGCATCGATGATGAACGGGATGAAAAGTATAACCCCTATCTTCTCCATGTTCCCGGCTATGGCTATCATTGCTACGAATGCGCCTATGCCGTATGTCATAGAATCGCCAGGGAACAGCTTTGCCGGATACCAGTTGAATATAAGGAAAGCCAGAAGCGCAGAAGCACCAACGAATGACAGTGTTGCCAGCCATGCTGCGTCGTTTATCATGCCCACTATGCCCAGTGTGCTGAGCATTATTATGCCCAGCCCCGCCTCCATGCCATTGTAACCGGCCAGCATGTTATACGCATTGGCAGCGCATATTATCCCCACGGGCACGAGAACCAGGGGGTAAATGAAGCCAAAATCCACGTAGCCTATGGCAGGCACATACATTGTGGAGAACCCAGCGTTGATTACCATGAACGGTATGCCTATTGGTATGGTAAGGAGCACTTTGTTTATCCTGCGTATGCCGGTCTTCCAACCGAGTATGTCGTCCACGAACCCTATGAAAACAGCAAGGAGAAGCGTGGTCAATATGGCGAATATGGATATAAGGTTGGCGCCGTTTCCGTAAATGAACGTGCTTACGAAGATATAGAAAAGCAGGCCGGATACTATGCCTGCAATTACGGTTATGCCGCCCGCCTCAGGCACTGGAGGCTTGCCGTGCTTGTTCATGTCCTTGCCCACCAGGCCGAATGATTTTGCCTTCTTTATATACCTAGGTATGAGGAAGAAGGTCACAAAAAACGCTATAAGCACGGACAGTCCGCCTGTTATGACATCAGACATAGGCTAAGGTTAATAGAGAACTTTATAAATCTTCACATAGACGTTGTCGAAAACCTTTTCCAACGGCAGCCCGTGCCCGTCCATGAACATGAGGTTGGCGAATATGGTATCCTTTGCTTCAGGGGGCACGTAGTAAACCCCGAGTGAAGACATGGCTACGCATCCGCCTATACTGGGCTCCTCGTCGCCTATGTGCATGACCCCGCTTGCGGTGCATACATCATTGATGTATCCCTGCTGGTAATATTTGCCGTCCTGTTTTACCATAAACTTCAGGGAACTTTCTGCATTGCCGTTTTCGTCTGCCGGCATCCAGATGGCATAGGGGCCGTTGCTGAATTCAAACACAGTCTGCCCGTCCCTCTGGTAGGTGTTGGACTGCTGGAATTCCATGAATCCGAGGATGTTCTGGCCGCCGCTTGCTATGCTCGTGATTGCGCCGAACTTGCCTATCAGGGTATAATCCATAAGTATGTAACCGACTTCATATTGCTTGAGCCAGCCAACATGCTCAGACCAGCTGCTTGTAGGCGAGGTGAACCATTGGGCGATTTCCTTGTTCCTTCCTCCATATTTCAATCCTTCCTCTGGGTTGTCCCCAAGGTTTCCGCCGTCCGCCACTGAGGGCTTGTTTCCCCTTGCCTGGAACCAATAACCGAAATCCCACCAAGAAAGCACAGAATTATCCTGCCCGGTCCCTTCCAGGAACTCCATGGCCTGGTACCAGGGCTGGTTGCTGTCCATGCTGTAAGTGCCATCCTCGTTTATCTCTAAACACGGCCTAATGTTACCGTTCTCATCCGCTATCGGGAAGCAGATTGACGGCCCAAGCACAGACGAATATGCATAACCGTTGGCAAAGTTGAACAGCAATGCAAGCGAGACTATGATTATGACAGGCACGGATACAAGGTTTATTTTGCTTGTGAATGTAGTCGAGTTTCTCATAATTTCGGTTTTTTTCATCTTGTTTATGAGCCACATGAAAAAGAACGCCCCTGCAATGGCTGCGGCAGGGCCAACAAGGAAGGTCAGCCTTATCTTTGCAAAAACGCTCCATATGCTGGAAACGAACCAGAAAAGCACAAACACATACATGTAGTTTTTGGTCTTTATGCTCTTGTAGGCCAGCAGCACCGAACCCAACACAGCGAATACCCACAGCGTGAAGTAAGGGGCAAGCGCGCCAAGCTGCGGCAATGCCTGCCCAGCCATGCTGTTGCTAAGCTTTCCCGTAACTTCGTCCCAGCTGCCGGGCATGTTCTCCGCGATTGTGGTGCCCAATGCGCCAGGCGTATCAGAAGGGTTTGCATAGCCCACTATCTGGTTTAGTATTCCTGCAAGGAAACCCGAGAACATGGAACCAATAAGTATTACCACTATGGCGAATACCAACACTCCTGGCACAAAATATTTCACACTGTCTTCCTTCATAAGGTTGTACTTCTTCAGCCCGAACCTGACAAGCATTATCCCGAGTATGCCTGCGCATATTGTAATAAGGGCATTGTTAAAGCTGAGGCTTATTGGCAGCAGAAGCTGTATGAATACGCTAATCGCTATTAAAGGAAGGAATGCCTTAATCATGCGCATCCCCATAAACTCCTCCAGCTTTTCGAGCGCGTTATTGAAATTTCCCGGGAACAGGTAATCCAGAACCACAAGGATGGCGTTTACGCCGAATAATATGCCCACAAACCCGGCTGTCAGCAGATAGAAGTACTGTACACCTCCCCAAGTAAGCCCAAGGATACCGAGGAATATTCCTGCAAATGAACCGTGTACCCACGAATCCTTTTTGAACGCCCTGATAAAGAAGAATACAGTCAGAAGCATCATCAATCCTGCTATTGGTTCCTTTTCAAAAAAGCCGGCCGAAGTCCTGGTAAGGAATGCGGGCGTGGTAGCCAAAAAGAAGGCTGCAAACAGCCCAGCCAACCTGCTGTTGAACAGGTCCTTTCCTATGAAATACATCACCAGCACGGCTAGGGTCCCCATTATTGCAGGGAATATTATCGCGAAATTAAGGTAAGGCTCGCTGTACCCCACAGCAGTCAACCCGCTGTATATCAGAGCCGGCATATATACCGGAAGCAGAGTGACATATTCATGCGAATCAACGCCTGTGGGGTAATAGCGGAGCATGTCCGATTCAGGCAGCTGCCAGTTGTTGTTGAGCGTATAGTCACTCATTCTATAGAAAAGGAAGGGGTCAAGGGCTTGCAGCTCATTGAACCTTGCCGGCATTGCCCTAAAAGAAAAGGAAGTCAATATTATAGCTAGCAATATAATCAGATGCCAATGTTGTGTCATAAACTGCCTAATATTCAGGTTCATCTATTGCACCTGTCTATTTTGTAGACCTCGCGTCCCGCTTGAAGTCCCTTTCAAAATCAGTCGCCTGATCTATTGCGAGCTGTATGGCATTGGTAAGGGTCTTTTTCGGGTTGTCTGACTTCACCTTTATTTTCGGGTCAGAGAGGTAAGGATGCTCGATAATATAGGAGGCGTCTTTTGCCCCAGATGCCCAGGCGTTTTCCCTCAGTAAATTAAGAAGGCTGTGGTTTTCCCCTTTTACTGATATTCTCCATAAGTCCTTTTTCTTTTCCAGGATTTGAAGGTCCATAACAATTATTCACATATGTTTATAAATCCACTGTTGGTTCAGCATTTTTTATTTCTTGCGCCACCATGCTGGAGAATTTTTCACTTAATTCTTTAAATCTTTCTGCGGTGTCCGCCTCCACAGTCATTCTTATGAGCGGGGACGTGTTCGAGGCCCTGACCAGTACCCATCCGTCATCCAGCTGCACCCTAACCCCGTCAAGGTTGCTCAGTTTTTCATATTCCTTAGCTGACTGTTCGCTTACTCTTTTTATGACATCAAATTTCACGTCATCGCCGCAATCGAAGTTCCTGGTCTCCTGGATGAACTTCGGCATCCTGTCCACAAATTCCGAAAGCGGCTCATCGAGCCTGGAAACGGCATACGCCGCGAAAAGGCTGGAAGCTATGCCGTCATCGAAATGGAATATTGAAGGTATGCAGAAGTGCATGGACTTCTCTATCCCGAAGCACGCCTTGTTTTCGTGCAGGCACTTGATTACGAAGCTGTAGCCGACCGCGGACCTTATTACATCCCTTCCGAATTCCTTTGCTATTTTGTCTATAATTTTGGAGCATTCCACATTGGCTACTATTGGGCCTTGTTGCTGCTTAAGCAGCTCCTTCATTATGATGTATGCCACGATTTCAGGTTCCACTATCCTGCCTTTGTCGTCCACCATAGACAGCCTGTCAGCGTCCCCGTCATAGGCAAATGTGACATCGTAATTGGCTGATTCCGGCAGGGTTTTTTCAAGGGCTTCAGGGGTTATCTCCGATTCGCGGTTCGGAAAGCTGCCGTCCGGCTCGCCGAAAAGCGGCTCGGCATAGTATCCCATTTTCCTGAAGAGCTCCGGTGCTGCCATGCCAGCAGTTCCGTTGCCGCAGTCAAGCAAGACCTTCAGGGGCTTGCCAGGTCTGGGTATCCTGCCTACAAGGAAATTGACGTACTGCCCGATGATTTCCTCTTTGGCTACGCTGCCTGGCTTGTCGGCCCGGTAAAAATCCCCGTGCTCTACAGCACGTTTTATTTCCATACTCTCGTTTCCCGTGAAACTGGTGCCGTCACTCCTCACAAACTTCAGCCCATTCCATTCCTTCGGCAGGTGCGAAGCGGTTATGTAACATGTATTAAGGCCGGTCTTTCCTGCCCAGAACATGGAGGCTCCCCGTGGGACCACGCCTATGTCAATTACGTTTTTCCCGGCTTGTGTTGCCCCCCTTATGAAGGCGTCTTTGAGGGCAGGGCTGGAAAGCCTGTGGTCGCAGCCAACTATTACCGAATCGCCAACGAACCTGCGGAAGGCATTGCCTATCTTCAGCATGATGTCATCTGTAAGGTCTTTTCCGTATATGCCGCGTATATCGTACGCCCTGAAAATTGACATGCCTATAATTTGGCGATAGTAATTAATTGCTTTTGCCCAGAAGCTCCTTTGCCCTATCAACCGTTATCCTACCTTCATCCGCTATCTTCGCCGCCACCCTGTCTATGTCATCACCCTTTGCACCGGCCATGACCGCTATGTTCTTGGCGTGGAGCCGCATATGCCCTTTCTGTATGCCTTCTGTCGCAAGGGCGCGCAAAGCAGCGAAATTCTGCGCAAGCCCCACAGCAGCAATGACCTCTGCAAGTTCCCGGGCGGATTTGGCCCCCATGATATTAAGGGCCGCTTTTGCCATTGGGACTGTCATGGTCGCGCCGCCTACAGTTGCGACAGCCAGCGGGATTTCAATCTCGCCCACAAGATTGCCTTCCTCATCCTTCCTGTATTTGGTCAAGGACTCATACCTGCCATTCCTGGCTGCATAAGAATGCGCCCCTGCCTCTACAGCCCTGAAGTCATTCCCTGTCGCGATGACCACTGCGTCCACTCCATTCATTATGCCCTTGTTGTGTGTGGCGCATCTGTAATGGTCCGCCTCTGCCAGCGCATACGCGTCAAGAATCCTGTCAACTATCTCATCGCCTTTCATTTCGCCTTTTGCGCTTTCCTCCAATACATCCTTTTTCCAGATCGCAGTGGCCTTTGCTGTCCTGTGCACTGCGAGGTTGGAGATTATTCTTAGCCTCGATTTTCCACCTGTTATTTCCTCCAGTTTGGGTGCCATATGTTCGCACAATGTATTTACGGCGTTGGCCCCCATTGCATCCCTGCAGTCGACAAGAAGGTGGACAACCAGCATCCTGCCCCTCTGGGAATTCAGCTCCCTGATTTCGATATCCTTCAGTCCGCCCCCGTATTTCACAAGCGAGGACGGATCATCTTCGTTCAGGCCTTTGATAATATCCTCCTTTGCACCCATGATTGCTGTTTTTGCCTGCTCCGTATCCTCCAGGCCCACAAGCTGTATCTGCCCTATCATAACTGGCTCTGATGAAGAGGAGGTGAAGCCGCCAGGCCTTGCCAATTTTGCTGCATATGAAGCCGCAGCCACTACGGAGGGCTCCTCTATGACCATAGGTACGAGGTAATCCCTTCCGTTGACCAGAAAGTTTGTGGCAATACCGAAGGGCAGCTCAGCCGTGCCTACCACATTCTCTATCATCCTGTCGGCCAGGCCGATTTCAAGCGCGCCTGTCTTGCTGAGCGCTTCAGATTCGTTCTCTGACAGTCTTCTAATACTCTTTATTTTCCGCAGCCTGTCTTCGGGTCCAAGTTTATGGAAACCCGGAATGCTGGATGTATTGGCCGGCCCTTCTGAATCTTCCATACTATGAGAATCGTGGCAAAACCTTTAAAAGCTTGCGCCTGGTCTACGTCAGTCTCCAATGGAAGCCCATAGTCTGCTCATGCAAACAAAATAAGAGTGATAGTTTTGCTGAATTCAAAAACTGTATATAATATATATTTATTAGGAAGTAAAACCAAAGAATATTAGGGAAGTTGATGAAATTAGTTGCAAATGTCTTTATAGTATTGATTGCAACATTTATATTGGCAGGACTTCCGGCATTGGCGTCTGCTGATGCGCCTGTCAATGTAACAAGCGTTACCATAACCAGCAACCTCACCGCCCATTATTCCATAAACGGCTCAGTTAACATATCCTGGTCGGAGGACCCGACAAAGTGCGGCTCTATAGCAAACGTGACGCTGTGGGTGAGCTCGGACAACGGCGCCACCTGGACAAAAAATTCAACGAATGTCACAACCGACAACCAGTTTGACGGCATAAACGGTAACTGGTCGTTCAGGCTCCAGCCGTGGAACGGCACAGGTGTGGAGGGGACAAATTACACCTATAACGAGAGCCATCGCTGGCTCGTGATAGACAAGACATTACCCACAGGGTTTACGCTTAGCGAAAATGCTGCTCTTTTTTATGACGAGGGATACGTCACTGCTAACTGGACGCAACCCGCGGGGCTGGCCCCTGTCAACAACTATACCATATGGATAAGCACGAACAAAGGCACCACTTATACTCAGAACGGAAGCAATACCTCGGGCACAGGTTTCGACTTCCACCTCATTGAGGCCAACTATACCGCAAGGCTGCAATGGGTCGGTGGCGCTGACGGCGACATATTCACCAGCGAAAACATGACCTGGGCCAACGGCTCCTACTGGTTCCAGATAGACAAGACAGGGCCGGTTATTACCGCTTTCTCATGCAGCAATGCGCCCCTTGGCCAGACAGTGACATGCTCCTGCAGCGCCACTGACGCGCTTTCGGGCGTGGCCAGCGTATCCTATTACAGCACAGTTGTTGCAAGCGCATTGGGCACGAACAGCCAGACTTGCACGGCCACTGACAATGTCGGCATGTCCACAGAAGGGACTGCTTACTACGAGGTCGCGGGCACGGGTGGGGGCGGGCAGGCAGTGGTGCAGCAGCCCAGCGCATCCAAATCATGGGGCAGCATAAGCCCTGGCAAATCGGCAAGCATGATAGTTGATGAAGAAGGCATAGATTTCACAAAATTTGAGATAGGGGTCAAAGAGAGGGTTTCAAACCCCAGGGTTAAGATAGAGCTTCTGGCGGAAGAGCCTTCATGCGACGGGACAGTGCTTGGAAGCGAATTTGAAAGATACCAGTATGTAAAAATAACGGCAAGCAACCTGGCTGACAGCAACCTGGATAGCGCCAGCGGAAACTTCAGGGTCAACCAGACATGGATGTCCCAAAACAACATAAACAAGGCTTCTGTCTCCCTTTACAGGTGCGCGAACGGGGAATGGGTAAGCCTGCAGACCAGCATGGTAGAAGAGGATGATGAGCATGCCTATTATCAGTCAAACATACCCGGATTTTCCTATTTCATCATAGCCGCTGCCGAAGAGGGCCAGACAGTCTGCGACAATGATGGCACATGCGAACCCACCCAGGGCGAGACGTTTGACAATTGCCCCAATGACTGCCCTGAAGGCACCATAACGTGCACACCGGGCACGCTGCAATGCTTTGGCGACGACCTGAAACAATGCGATTCAGAAGGCACGAACTGGGAGCTTGTGGAGACCTGCCAGCATGGCTGTTCAGACGGGGAATGCCAGGCAGCAGCGGCTGCAGATTCCACATGGCTTGTTGTGGCGCTCATAATTGTGGTTGTGGTTGTGCTTCTGTTTGTGGCTCGCATGCTTAAGTTTTTCTAATATATAGCCGCTTCGTTGTTTATAAATACTTGTTCTTATTTCAAGCATGGATGCGAAGGGTCTGGCCTCCAGAATAAAGAAGCATGGTGCAAAGAAGGTGCTGGTTCAGGTGCCAGAAGGCCTGAAGATGAAAGCCTTGAATACCATAATAGTTGATGAGCTGGAAAGGGAGGGAATTTCTGCCATACTGTCCGCAGAGACCTGCTACGGTGCCTGTGACCTCAGGGATAGGGAAGCAAAGGCCCTTGGCTGCGAGCTGCTTGTTCATATAGGGCACAGTGACCTGGGCTTGAAAACAGCTGTTCCGGTCATTTATGAAGAATACATGATTGACCTGGATATTGTTCCCTTGCTCGAGAAAAACTCCGCCAGCCTGAAGAAATACAAAAAGATAGGTCTGGTAACTACATTACAGTATGTAAACGCGCTTGAATCGGCAAAAAACTACCTTGAATCAAAACAGGGCGGTAACAAAAAAGTGGTTGTTGGCATACCCGAAAAGGCAAAACATCCTGGCCAGGTTCTGGGGTGCGATTTCTCGGCCGCCCTTCCAGCTGAGGAGACAGTGGACTGCTTCCTGTTTATCGGTTCTGGTATATTCCACCCGCTGGGGCTCGCAATGAAGACTGACAAACCGGTAATTTTTATTGACGTGGAAACTGAAGAGGTGAGGGAGCTGAAAGACGAAAGGGACAAAAGGCTCATAATAAGGTCTGCCAACCTACAGCGTGCAATGGAGTGCAGGAATTTTGGCGTGCTGGTATCCACCAAGCAGGGGCAGCTGCATGTCAAAGCCGCGGAACTGGTAAAAGAGAAACTTAAATCCAAAGGCAGGAGTGCATGGATTATTGCAATGGATGAGATAAAGCCCGAAAAGCTGCTGGGGCTTGATTTGGATTGCCTTGTCAATTGCGCCTGCCCAAGGCTTACAGGCGACGTCTCCCAGTTCAAAAAACCGATCCTGGACACTGACCAGATTGAGGAATTATAGCTATTTTCTGGCCTCTGATTTCGCAAAGTTGATTATGCTTCTTGCAACGTTGAGGTTTGTGGCAGCCTCCGCTCCCTTGATGCCCGGGTTGATGTTGACCTCTATCACCTTTGGCCCTTCCTTGCTTTCTATCATGTCCACTGCGCATATCTTTGACTTGATGGCCTCTGCGCACTTGAACACTACTTCCTGCATCTCGCTGTCAAGCCTGAAGGCCTTGGCCTTGCCGCCGGATGCTATGTTGGCCCTTTTTTCTCCCGGCGCGGCGACCCTTTTGAAGGCCGCTATCACTTCATCGCCGGCCAATATGCCCCTTATGTCCTCCCCTGGGTTCGGCACAAACTCCTCCAACAGTATGTCCTGTTCAAGCGTCTTCATGGTGTCTATGGTATTCATGGCGGCGTCCTTGCTTTCCATCACTATGACACCCTTTCCGCCGAAACCGGAAAGCAGTTTTAGCATGATAGGCATTTTCATTTTTTTCAGTATTGCCATTGCGCTTTCCCTTGAACCTGTCATGAAGGTCTCGGGCACAGGTATGCCGTTCTTTGCCAGCTCCTCAAGGGTTATGAACTTGTTATGCGCTATCAGTATAGTCTCTGCTACATAGGGTTTTTTCACACCCATGTCATCTAGAAACCTCATGACCGGGTAGCCTGTCTGGGCCCTTTTCGAGTCTATCCTGGGAAGGATATAATCAAAATCTTCAAGGCTCTTCTTGCCTATGAAAGCCCCCACACCCTTGTTGACTTTGAGCTCCACCTTTATCACAGGGACTATTTCAGCCGACTTGAATTCCCTGCCAGCCTCTTCTATAAGCCTTTTGGTGGTGTAACTTATCTTGTTCTGGCTCGGGCCAAGTATTGCGAGCCTCATGACAATTAATGGAGGCGAATATTAAAAAGCCTTTTTAGGTGCGTTTTTTGGTTTTTTGGAGGGCTCGAAATCTTCCGAGTCCTGTTTCA
>Ga0180433_10010732_pt1 | contig 10971 bp, 6 predicted proteins | sample SS_ome_8_FD_132980 | JGI IMG/M metagenome (GOLD analysis project Ga0180433, IMG submission 132980) | Hypersaline lake sediment archaeal communities from the Salton Sea, California, USA - SS_1_D_1 metaG | ecosystem: Environmental > Aquatic > Non-marine Saline and Alkaline > Hypersaline > Sediment...
AGAACAGAACAGAACAGAACAGATCAGATCAATACCGGCCCTTGTACGCATCGGCAGGGTATTTCTGGGCGTTCTTGGCCATCTTGTTTCGCATCGCGGTGGTGATGTCGATATGGGCCGCGTTGGCGAAGCTGAAGGCGAAAGCGAGAATATCGGCGAGTTCTTCCGCGACTTCGGTTTGTACTACCGGATCGGCAACCACGTCATGGGCCGTATCCGATTTCACCCACCGGAAGTGTTCCATCAGTTCTGCCGCTTCGGTCGCGATCGCCATGGACAGATTTTTCGGGTCGTGGAACTGCTCCCAGTCACGCTCACGGACGAACGCCGCAATCTCGCCCCGAAGGTCGGCAACCGTCGTCTCTTCATCGGTTGGCACGGGCTTAACCCCTTTCGATCAATGTGTCGTTTCCGGCAACTGCTCGCAATAGCGTCTTACGCCGAGACCTCTTCGCGTTTTGCACGCATCTTTTCGACCCTCAAAACGCTTGGGTTGCGGACCACAAAAAGGCGGCCCGCCTTAGGGGGATACCGTGACGTGCGACTTTCCAGGAACGAGAAGTCTGTAGACCATCGCAATATCGTCCGGTGCCAGGCGCACACAGCCCAGCGAAACGTCCTGCCCGATCGTTTTCGGCTCGATCGTTCCGTGAATGCCGTAGCTCAACGCACCGACCGCCTCGCCTTCCTTACCCTCCAGTCCGATCCAGTACTCACCGATCGGGTTCTTCGGGTCGTCTGGGTGCCACCGTTTGCCCGTACGCGGATCGGTCCAACCGGGATTCTTCTGGTGATTGCTGACCAGCCATCGGCCCGTCGGCGTGCCGCCGTTCGTGCCCAATGCCACACGGAACGTACGAACATAAATATCCTGCAAGTACACATGCATCAAATGGTCCGATTTACTGATGCTCGCATGGAACGGACCATGCACAACCTTCAGACGCATCCCCGCACGAATGAAGTTCTTGTTGCGGATCTTGTTGATGTCTGCCAACAGGTCCTCGCTGACATGGAATCGCTTGGCGATCTTGCCCAGGGTATCACCCAACCGAACCGTGTAGGCTTCCACGAGCGCATCCTCTTTTTCGGTGGCTCGCGAAAAGAGCGTCTGATTCGCTAACTTGGCCAATTCGCGGCGGGCAACCTGTGCGTCTTGGGGACGCAAGCCGGCGTGAAGGGACCGATTCAACAAGGTCCGACCCGTGACGAGATCTTTCCGCTGGATCGCACGCAAGCCAGCTTTGAAGTCGGCAGTGGCTGTGACACCCTGGGGAGCATCGCTCGGTTGTGTCGGCGGTACCGGCCGCTTGATGGCAGTCAACGGTTGGGTGCCCCCAGCCAAGCTACCATTGCTCGACGCGGTAAGGAGCGGAGGGACTTGTGGGTCGGTCGTTGCCGACGGTGTTCGGTGATGCGATGCTTGGCCGGGGCTCAACGTGCCGCCAGCAGCGATCTTTTCCGGGTCCTTGAATGCCTGTCCACGCACCGTTTTGTCCTCGGACAGGTTGCCTGTCAGGGTGATGGGCTCGTTGCCCAATTCCGGCACGATCGATGGGTCGCCCCAGTAGAGCCAAACCGCCAAGCCGCCCATCGCCGCCACAGCGATTCCGGTTACGATTTTGCGGCTACGGCTTTTTCGCGAACGCCGACGAGCCATTGGCGTACTCCCTTGCTCGGCTTCCAGCCGATTGAATTGAGACGGTTCGCAGGGGGAAATTCGATGAATATCCCGCGCCGGCCTTCCGTTTCTTATCCCGAGACTTCTTTGCGTTTTGCGTGCATCTTTTCGACCGGCAAAACGCTTGGGTTGCGGACCACAAAAAGGCGGTCCGCCTTAGGATACCCGAGAGGCCAACCAATTCAAGGCACGCGGTTTCATTTTCGGGTGATGCAATGGCAGGGCGATCTTGTGGAATCCGCTCTTAAGGGTGGGATCCGTGTTGGGTTTTGGTGCGTTTTCGTGAGGGATGACGTTGGAAGCGTCGAATTTCTTTATCGGTTACGAGCATATCGATTCGCACGTCATGTTCCGTTACCGGGACCGATTCGACCACCTGTTCTTCGATCGCCAGACCGCAGGCGATACCGTGCCAGTCATTGTGAGCCAGGAAGGCATCATAGAATCCCCGGCCCCGGCCAATCCGGTTGCCGTTCCCGTCAAACCCCAGGCCCGGTACGACGACCATGTCGATGTTCGCCACCGGAATGGGAACGCCTTGGGCCGGCTCGCGGATGCCCAGTGGCGATTCACTCAAATCGTCGGAAAGCGAGTGAATCTCGATCGGCAGCATTCGCCGTTGCTCCCAACTCACCTGCGGTGCCAGGATTCGCTTGGTGCCGCGCCAGGCGTGAAGCACGAACGACGTGGTGTCCACCTCCATGGGCAGGGAGAGGAAGACCATGATGATCTCGGCCTTGGCGTACTCGGGCGTCTCAGCCAGGCGGGAACACGCCCGAACCGACCGCTCGTGCAGTTCGGCGGGTGGAATAGAAGCCAGAGTTTGTCGCAGCCGCTGACGGAGTTCTTTCTTGATCACGTTACATCACCCGACCTCTAATCCCGCCCCCCCGAGGACATTGTATCGCGGCTCGTTTTAGCCGGAGGGCTTTCGCCTCGAACGATGGCTAAATAAGCGCGAATGACCGCTTCGTGTCCTCGGTCTGTCGGAACGTAGTAGTTTTTATCGACGCCTAAGTCATCTTGCTCCACAAAACCTCCCTCATGGTCGTGGGCGTATTGGTAGTCTTGGCCGTGCCCGAGGCGGGTTGCCCCCTTGTAATGCGAATCGCGCAAGTGTCGGGGGACGGGGATCGTTCGGCCCTGGCGGACGTCTTCCATAGCCGACCAGATGGCGACGGCTGAGGCATTCGACTTCGGCGCGGTGGCGAGATAGATCGCCGCTTGACTGAGGGGAAGTTGGCATTCCGGCATGCCGACCAACTGGGTGACCTGGGCGGCAGCATTGGCGACCACCAACGCCATCGGATCCGCGTTACCAATGTCCTCCGCTGCACAGATCACAATCCGACGGGCAACGAACCGCGGGTCCTCGCCGGCTTCCAGCATCCGAGCCAGCCAGTAGACGGCGGCATCGGGATCGCTGCCGCGCATGCTCTTGATTAATGCACTGGCAGCATCGTAGTGCTCATCGCCGGTGCCGTCGTAAACGATCGCCTTTCGCTGGATCGATTCTTCCGCAACGGCCAAATCGATCACCACCGAAGCGTTTTTGTCGCCAGCTGCATCGCGTTGTGAAAGGACAGCCACCTCCAAGGCCAGCAGGGCTCGTCTTGCGTCTCCATCGCTGGTATTCGCCCAGTGGTTGATCGCTTCATCGCTTAAGGTAATCCGATAGTGGCCGAGCCCTCGCTCCGGGTCGCTGACGGCTCGCTTGATAAGCGTGCGGATATCGTCCGAACTGAGCGGCTCGAACTGGAAAATTTGGCTTCGTGAGACCAAAGGCGAATTGACGGTAAAAAACGGGTTTTCGGTGGTGGCGCCGATCAGGATAATCAGCCCGTTCTCGACATCGGACAGCAACACATCCTGTTGGGCTCGGTTGAACCGGTGGATCTCATCCAGAAAAAGCACGGTTCGTTGACCGCTGTTGGCTAACCGATCCTTGGCTGTGGCCAGAAGTTCACGGACTTCCTTGACGCCGACGGTTGCAGCGTTGAGTTCTTCAAAAGCCGCCTGTGTGTGCTGGGCGATGATATGAGCGAGTGTGGTTTTTCCCGTACCGGGCGGGCCATAGAAGATCGCGCTGGACAACCGGTCCGCCGCCAACAGACGGCATAACAATTTGTTGTCGCCGGCAAAATGCTGCTGGCCGAGAAATTCGTCAAGGGTTCGGGGCCGCATGCGGACCGGCAAAGGTTGCACACGGCCAAAGGCAGCTTGGCGTTGTTGCGCGAAGAGATCCATAAAATCCTGGGCCGTCATCTCAAATGACCACGATGGAAAGACACCTGATACTATTCATCTTCCCTTCGTCAAGCAAACCGTTTGATTGGGACGGTTCCCTTTTGGGGGATGCGTTTGGTCCCCCGGGGGTTGGATATCGCTTGGCTTATCGGTGAGGTTTTTGCAGACGCGAGGGGGGCGAGTTGCTCACACGCGAGGTAGGTCACCTTCGCCCTTGGTGGGGAGTTCGGTTCTTCCCATGAGAGATTCGTCGATGGAGCGGGCCGCTTCGCGTCCTTCGCTGATGGCCCAGACGATGAGTGACTGGCCGCGACGCAGGTCGCCACAGGCAAACACGCCGGGTTTGCTGGTCATGTAGTTGTCGTCGGTTCGGACGTTACGTCGTTCGTCGAGTTCGACCGCCAATTGGTCCACGATGCCGTCCGTTTCGGGGCCGAGGAACCCCATGGCCAGCAGGACCAAGTCGGCGGGCCAGGTTCGCTCCGTGCCGGGCCGTTCCTGCATCTTGGCCCCGGAGCCGTTGGATGCCACCCATTCGAGGTCGATTGTTTCGACCGCCTTGACCCTTCCGCTTTCGCCGCTGAAGCGTTTGGTTGCGATACTGAAGTGGCGATCGCAGCCTTCGCGGTGTGAAGAACTCGTGCGGAATTTCATCGGCCAATAGGGCCACGGCTGATGGGCGGGGCGGTCCTCGGGTGGCTGGGGCATGATTTCAAATTGTGTCACCGTTTTGCTGCCTTGCCGATTGGCTGTACCCACACAGTCCGAGCCGGTATCGCCGCCGCCAATGACGATGACGTGCTTGTTACGGGCGAGAATGTCCTTTGTTTGGTTGTTGAACCACCAGCCATTTTCATCGTGGTTTTGATAGGCGCTCGCGTCGCCGGCGACACGCTTGTTTTGTTGCGGTAAATACTCCATCGCGAAATGAATGCCGTCTAGTTCGCGGCCGGGGACGAGCAAGTCGCGTGACTTGGTGGCGCCTCCGCAAAGCACGATCGCATCATGTTGTTTTTGGAGCTCTTCGGCCTTGATATCAAAACCTACGTTGACGCTTGTTTTGAATACGATGCCTTCTTGTTGCATCAGCTTCAATCGCCGGTCGATTGTCGATTTTTCCAGCTTGAAGTCTGGGATGCCGTACCGCAGCAGGCCGCCAATTCGGTCGGCGCGTTCGAAGACGATGACGTGGTGTCCAGCACGGTTGAGCTGATCGGCACAGGCGAGCCCGGCCGGTCCTGAACCGACCACGGCGACTTTTTTGCCCGTTCGTGTTTGCGGCGGTTGTGCATGGACGTAGCCGCGTCGGAACGCTTCTTCGATGATGAACAGTTCGATGTTCTTGATCGTGACCGGCGGCTCGTTGATTCCGAGTACGCATGCTTCCTCACACGGCGCGGGGCAGACGCGGCCGGTGAACTCGGGAAAGTTGTTCGTAGCATGAAGGAAGTCAATCGCTTGTTTCCACTCACCTCGGTAGACACGATCGTTCCAGTCGGGGATGAGGTTAGCGAGTGGGCATCCGGCATGACACATGGGGATCCCGCAATCCATACATCGTGCGCCCTGCTCTTGGAGTTGCAGTACGGGCAGGGGAATCTGGAATTCCTTGTAGTTCTTGATTCGTTGGGTTTCCGGGAGTTCAGCCGGCACCTGACGTTGATATTCCATGAAGCCGGTGGGTTTACCCATGGGGCACCTCGGCCAACTCGGCATCTTGTTTGTCGACGTGTTGAGCCGCTTCTGTCTCAAGTGCCCGCTTGTAGTCGGTGGGCATGACTTTGATGAAGCTCGGCAAATAGATATCCCATTGGTCAAGGATGGTGTGGGCGAGCGTGCTGTTCGTATAACGGGTGTGATTCTCGATCATTGTCCTCAGTTCGACGACGTCCTTGATCGCCTCAACCGGTTCCAGTTCGACCCTTTCGAGGTTGCATCGGTACTTACCGAAGTCGCCCGTTTCATCGAGCACGTAGACAATACCCCCGCTCATGCCTGCCGCGAAATTCCGGCCGGTTGCACCTAAGACCACGACCTGTCCGCCGGTCATATATTCGCAGCCATGATCGCCGACACCTTCCACGACGGCCCGAACACCGCTGTTGCGGACGCAGAATCGTTCGCCCGCTTTGCCTCGGATGTAGGCTTCGCCGCCGGTCGCACCGTAGAACGCCACGTTACCACAAATGATGTTTTCCTCGGGAACGAATGTGCACTGCGCGGGCGGGTAGAGGATGAGTTTGCCGCCGGACAAGCCCTTGCCAAAGTAATCGTTTGCGTCGCCGCTGACTTCCATGGTCATGCCGGTTGGAACAAAGGCGGCAAAACTCTGGCCCGCTGATCCGCTGAACTTGAAGTGAAGCGTATCCTCCGGCAAGCCAGCTTGGCCATACTTCCGCGTTATTTCGCTACCGGTGATGGTTCCTATCGTTCGCTGTGTGTTGCGAATTTCGATTTCGCGATAGACTTTTTCGCCACGTTCAATGGCCGGTTGGGCAAAATCGAGCAGTTGTTGCATATCAAGCGATTCTTCGATGCCATGATCCTGACGTTGCTGGCAGTATGTGCCAATGGATTCGGGTACCTCGCAGTAATACAGAATTCTGCCCAGATCGATTCCCTGGGCTTTCCAATGATTCACCGCTTTGCGCGAGTTGAGTTTATCGACCCGCCCCACCATTTCGTTGATCGTGCGGAAGCCGAGCGAAGCCATGATGGCGCGCAGTTCCTCAGCCACGAAAAACATGAAATTGATCACGTGTTCGGGTTTGCCGGTGAATTTCTTGCGAAGTTCTGGATCTTGGGTGGCGACACCCACGGGGCACGTGTTGAGGTGGCACTTGCGCATCATAATGCATCCGGAGGCAATCAGCGGCGCGGTCGCAAAGCCGAATTCTTCCGCCCCCAGTAGGCACGCAATTGCCACGTCGCGTCCGGTTTTGAGTTGGCCGTCCACTTCGACGACGATGCGACTGCGCAGATCGTTGTTGACGAGCACTTGTTGTGTTTCCGCTAAACCCAGCTCCCACGGCAAGCCGGTATGTTTGATCGACGTCAGGGGTGAAGCCCCCGTTCCGCCGTCATGCCCGCTGATAAGCACGACGTCGGCTTTGCCTTTCGCGACGCCAGCCGCCACCGTGCCGACACCGATCTCTGCGACGAGTTTTACATTGATTCGAGCGTGTCGATTGGCGTTTTTCAAGTCGTAAATGAGTTGCGCCAAGTCTTCGATCGAATAAATATCGTGGTGGGGCGGTGGTGAGATCAACCCGACGCCTGGCGTCGAATGGCGCGTGTGTCCGATCCATGGATCCACTTTGTGTCCGGGGAGTTGGCCTCCTTCGCCTGGCTTGGCACCCTGGGCCATCTTGATTTGCAACTCGTCGGCGTTGACGAGGTATTCGCTGGTGACGCCGAAGCGGCCGGAGGCCACCTGCTTGATCGCGCTGCGCATTGAATCACCCGGCTTGAGCGTTTGCGTTACCCAAGGTGACCGTTGTTCTAATTGCTTTCGCTGTTGTTCGTCGTTGCCGAGCGGTTTATATCGGATCGCATCCTCGCCACCTTCGCCGGTGTTACTTCTGCCGCCGATACGGTTCATGGCGATAGCGAGGTTGGTATGTGCTTCAAAAGAAATCGACCCGAATGACATCGCGCCGGTCTTGAATCGTTTGACGATTTCTTTGGCGGGTTCAACGTCTTCGATGGGGATCGCATCCTGAGGCGAGCTGTTGAATTCCATGAGGCCGCGTAGCGTACAAAGCTCGCGGTTTTGATGATTGACCAGATCGCTGAATTCCTTGAAGGTCTTGGGGTTGGCATCACGCACCGCCTGCTGTAGTTTTGCGACGGTCAACGGATTGGTGAGATGGTATTCGCCCTGGCGTCGCCATTGGTATTGTCCGCCGAGTTCGAGGTCGAGTTTCTGGACGACTTTGCGATCCGGATAGGCTCGCATATGTCGCTGTCGTACTTCTTTGGCTACGGCATCCAATCCGATGCCGCCGATGCGTGAACCTGTCCAGGTGAAGTATGTCGCGACCAGTTCTTCGCTCAAGCCGACGGCTTCGAAGATCTGAGCCCCACGGTAGCTCTGTAAGGTCGAGATGCCCATCTTGGACATGACCTTGATGACGCCTTTGTTGAGGGCTTTGATGTAGTTTTGTTCTGCTTGTTTGAGGCTCAGCTTTTTCGTGAGCTGGCCTTGGCGATGCAGATCGGCCACGGTTTCGAAGGCTACATAAGGATTGACGGCGGCTGCACCGTATCCTAGCAGCAGGGCGAAATGGTGGACCTCGCGGGTTTCGCCTGACTCAACAACGATGCCGCACCGTGTTCGCTTCTTTTCGCGGATCAAATGATGATGAACGCCTGCCGTTGCGAGAAGAGCCGGGATTCCGGCCTTTTCATTCGTGATGCCGCGGTCTGAAAGAATCAAGATAGTGTAGCCATCGTCGATCGCTTGTGATGCCTGTTGGCACAACTCGTTCATTGCTTGATGGAGTGCCTTTTCACCACCATTGACGCAAAAGAGTGCCGGCAATGTTTTGGCTTTTAGTTTCTTTTCGTTGAGCGAGCGGATGAACTGCATGTTCTTGTTGGTGAGAATCGGCTGTTCCAAGTGAAGTTGCCGACAATGGTTTTCGGCTTCTTCAAAGAGGTCCTCTTCGGCACCCAAGTTGGTGATATTGGACGTTACCAACTCTTCCCGTATGGCATCCAAGGGGGGGTTGGTGACTTGGGCGAAAAGCTGCTTGAAGTAGTTGTACAGCAAAGGAGCTTTGTCGCTGAGGACGGCCAACGGCGTATCGGTCCCCATCGAGCCGATCGGTTCTTGGCCTTCAGTGGCCATCGGACCTAGCAGCAGTCGGAGATCCTCCATGGTGTAGCCAAATGCTTGTTGCCTTGTGGGTAGCGACTCAAAGTCATACGAAGGCTCATCCTTGGGTTCCGGCCAATCGGTGAGCTTTGCGAGATTATTTCTGATCCAAGCACGGTAGGGCTTTTGCGCCGCTAAGGACTCTTTGATTTCTTCGTCAGGAACGATTCGCTCTTCATCGGTATCGACGAGGAACATCCGTCCCGGCTGAAGGCGTCCTTTGTATTCGACATTGGCGGGGTCCACGTCGACCACGCCGGTCTCCGAGGCCATGATGACGTATCCATCCTTGGTGACCATGTAACGCGATGGTCGTAAGCCGTTGCGATCCAGCATCGCGCCGATGACTTTACCGTCGCTAAAGGCGATCGATGCGGGGCCATCCCAGGGCTCCATGAGGCATGAGTGATATTCATAGAACGCTTTCTTGGCGTCACTCATCGTTTTGTGATGTTGCCAAGCTTCCGGGATCAACATCGCCATGCAGTGAGGTAGCGAGCGTCCCGTGTGATAGAGCAGCTCCAACGCGTTGTCGAGAATGGCTGAATCACTCCCGGCCGGTGTGGTGATCGGCAAGATCTTGGCCATGTCGTCGCCAAACAGGGGCGACTCAAACAGACCCTCACGTGCGGTCATCCAATTGATGTTGCCTCGTAGCGTGTTGATCTCGCCGTTGTGACACAGGAAACGGAAGGGCTGAGCCAAGTCCCAGGTGGGGAAAGTATTGGTACTGTAGCGTTGATGGACCAGGGCCAAGCCTGATACCAACGTGGGATCGGCCAAATCAGGGAAGTAAGGTTCAATCTGTGGTGCTAAGAGAAGGCCTTTGTACGTTAGTGTGTGATGCGACAGACTTGGAATGTAGAAGAAGTGTGATTGACTCAGTTGGCTATCGCGTACGCTGTTTTCGACGACCCTTCGAATGACAAAAAGTTTACGTTCGAAGGCGGCATCACCCGTAATGCCTTTGCCTCGCCCAATGAAGATTTGACGGATGACGGGTTCGACGGCTTGGGCGACCTGGCCGATGACCGTGCGGTTTTGCGGCACGTCACGCCAGCCGAGCAAATCCTGACCTTCTTGGGCAATAACAGCCTCGAAAATTTCCTCGCATTTGGCGCGTTGCATGGGGTCGGGTGGCAGGAAAACGAGCCCCGTCCCGTATTCGTGCGCGTCGGGCAGTCGAATACCGCAATCGGAGGCGACGGTTTGAAGAAAGACATGCGGAACTTGAATGAGGATGCCGGCCCCGTCACCTGTTTTCGGGTCACATCCACAGGCACCGCGATGCTCGAGATTTCGCAGGATTTCGATCGCTTTGTGAACGGTATCGTGCGATTTGACGCCATTGAGACTGGCAATAAAACCAACGCCGCAGGCTGAACGCTCCGTTGCTGGTTCGTAGAGTCCCTGACGTGCCAGCTGCTGCATTCGTTCCCGTTGCGATCGTTGATTGGATACTTGTTTCTGTGCCAATGGATCATCCTTACCTTCGCATCGCTTCCAGCTCGTCAACCCGCGGTCGAGCGGCTTGCATACTGCGGTGTGGAACTTTCGACCGAAGCATTGTTGTCCGGTTGGCCTTCGCCACTGATCCGAACGAGATTGATGAATTCCTCAACCGCACGTGGAAGCGAATTGTTTTTGCGGTGGATAATACCCAATGGACGAACCATGCTCGGGGAAGTCAGTGGTACGGCGATCAAACTTCCTGAGCGTATTTCGGCCACTATGGACGGCTCGGGCAGGATGGATATACCTTCGTTGATCTCGACCGCTCGCTTGATGGTCTCGATATTGTCGAACGCCATCGCGGCATCGACGGTAACGCGATGTTTACGAAGCTGTCGATCGATCTCGCGACGAATCTGAAGGTCTTCCTCAAACGCCACGAACCGAACATCGTTGAGGTCGCGGGCTTTGATTTCCGATCGGCTGGCGAACTCGTGCTCGGGATGGCAGACAAGCACCATGGGTTCGTTGCGCCAAGGAATGACGGTCAAGCCCTTGGATGCCTGTGGGTAGGAGATAAGGCCAATATCCACTTCTTCATCGAGAACACTTTCGCGCACGCGATGGGGGTGCAGATAGGCGAGCTGCACGTGAGCGCGCGGGAAACGTCGAACAAATTGTTGTACGAACGCGCTCATGCTGCTCAAACCGA
>Ga0180433_10010733_pt1 | contig 10970 bp, 10 predicted proteins | sample SS_ome_8_FD_132980 | JGI IMG/M metagenome (GOLD analysis project Ga0180433, IMG submission 132980) | Hypersaline lake sediment archaeal communities from the Salton Sea, California, USA - SS_1_D_1 metaG | ecosystem: Environmental > Aquatic > Non-marine Saline and Alkaline > Hypersaline >...
ATAGGTTCTGAACATTTCTTTTTGTGTATCTGAATGTCTCCAGATGTATGATGCCGAAATATGCACATTATTCGCAAAGTTTATAAGGCACCACATAAATTCCAGGCGAATAAATTTTTTATATGATATCGCCGCTCGACTTTGGATTTCTGAGAATATCTATGCAGCGCTACGGGAAAAAGCAAATAAAGTTGAATGGGGAGATTCCAATACTAAGCGGGGATCTTCTAGCTTAGGAGCATTGGTATCGGTACAGCCCAGAGTTTATCTCCCAAGCTCACTATACAGCTGCCCGTATAGGCCAGAATTCCAGCCTGGCAGGAGGGAGTTGTGGCAAGAAATGCTTTCAGGCCGGAAAGATCACTATCCTTCCAGCGGCTGCTGTTTTTGATTTCGATGGCGATTGTTCCAAGGCCTGTTTCTACAATAAAGTCGACCTCATGTCGTCCCTGAACATGCCAGTAGTAGATACGTGCACCCGGTGAATGCACAGTCAAAATCCCTTCCAGGTTTTGAAGCACATAACATTCCAATAAAGCCCCGCTGAAGGGCCCGGACGCGACGGATTCATCCTGCCCGGCGAGATGTGCCGCCAGACCGGAATCGGAGAAATAGAGCTTCGGGGATTTGATTAAGCGGCTCGATGGATTACGGAGATAGGGCGGCAAGCGGCGGATAACAAAAGAAATTTCTAACAGCGATAGATATCTTGTTGTTGTCATGGCATTGAGCTTGGCATCCCTTGCCAGTTCGCTTTGCTTTAAAATCTGGCCGTTCCTGAGCGCGGCGAGCTGAAGAAGATGACGAAAAATGACCAGATCGGCGACCTGGCTTAATGCCCGGATGTCCCGTTCGAGATAGGTCTGTTCATATCCTTGAAACCATAGTCTGTGATCACGGGCTTCGCCGAGGCAAACCGACGGCATTCCGCCCTTGAGGATATCTGTCCAGTGGACCGGTGGCGTTTTTACGTCGGGAAATTCTCCATGTTTCATGAAATGGATCAGAGCCGGAGTGCTATCCGTTGCGCCCGCTGTCTCCCTTCTTGTGAAGGGCTGAAGAGTCAAATAAACGGCCCGGCCGGCCAAGCTTTCCGAGATGTTTTTGAGTAACAGGAAATTAGCCGAGCCGGTCAGCAGGAACTTCCCTGGATTGCGGTCCCTGTCCACTTCTCTTTTGATGACTGTGAGTATTTCGGGAAATTTTTGTGCCTCATCGATCGAAAATTGTTCCTCTCCGGCCAGCAGACTCTCCGGATTATTTCTGGCAGCCTCGAGGACGGCAAAGTCTTCAAAGTTCAAGTATTTTCTGCCCCGAAGTTCAGGCTGATTGAGAAGCAGCGTGCTTTTGCCTGTCTGCCTCATGCCGGCAAGCACGACGACTGGCATGTTTTTCATTGCATGCACGATAGCTGAGGAAACTTCTCTTGGTCTGTATTGTGTCATTTTCTAACATTAAATGTTATTTTATGACAAAAGTCAAGAGGAAATCTATCCGGTGCAGTATAATTTGTAGATGACAGGAATTATAGGGAGCAGCTCATCCAAACCGCACGCAAATTCCTGTTTGACCATATATGACACACGATATAAAATGAAACAAATGCATCTGAAGGATTTGGAAAAGAAAAAAATCAGAGAGAAGATCAAGGAATCTTTGTTTAATGATGCGGAAGTTGTTTTTGCCTTTGTTCATGGATCCTTTTTGGAGGACGGCCAATTCAATGATATCGATGTTGCCGTGTATTTGGATGAAAGCTCTATCCAGAGCCTTGATAAGGTTGATTACGAAATATCCCAATCCATCAAGCTTGAAAAAAAACTGAACATTCCCGTCGATGTGAAGATTCTGAATGATGCCATTTTGAGTTTTCGGTACCAATCAACCCGTGGGCATCTTCTATTCAGTAGAGATGAAGCACGATACGAAGAATTTTTGTGCCGGACATGGAGTGAGTATTTTGATTTTAAGCCTGTTTCCGAGATTTATTTGAAGGAGACACTCAGTGGCTGAATTCAATGTCGACCGCATAAGACAGATTGCCGGAGAGGTCAATTCCTCTCTGACAAAACTTGAGCGGTATGCGGGGCTGTCCGAAAAGGACTTCCTTTCGAACGAAGAAGGCATAGACAGCGCGAAGTACAATCTTATCATCGCCATTGAGGGCGCCATCGACATATGCAACCACATCGTTGCCAAGTCGGGTGGAAGAACACCCAATGACCATTCCGACTGTTTCGCTGTGCTCGGTGAATTGAAGCTGATTGAGGACGAGTTTGTCGAGAGGCTTAAAAGGATGGCCAAATTCAGGAATTTGCTTGTTCATCTTTACTGGAGGGTGGATGACAGCAAGGTTTTTCGGATAATAAACAAGGATATCGCTGATATCAAAGACTTTTTAAAAGCTGTAGACAAAATCCTGTCTTAGGACTTTCAGGATGAGCTGATGGATATCACCTATGATCCTCGGTTAATTCTTCCTTAGATCCTCGATTTTCCCCGCATCCACCCAGTAGGCATCTCCGCAGGCTTTTGCGGTTCTGTCCAGGTCCGGACAATATTCATGTATGTCTTGAAAAAGCCACTTGGGATCTCTAAAGCACAAAACCCAGGTAGTTTTCGGGATTAATGACCTCAAACTTGGCCCCTGGATACGTCTCCAGCCATTCGCGCGGAGGTCGAATTTTATCTGTTCCCCATTTGAACTCGAAACCAAACAGACGGCCCTCGCGCTCTTCGATGAAATCCACCTCTTTCTGGTCCCAGGTCCGCCAAAAATAATTGTTGGCGTGGATACTTCGATATGCCGGTGAATCCACGGGTTCATCCAAGCCTCATGCCAGACGCTTTTGCATATTTGTTATGGGTTTGAATTCCTGCAAAATTAACTTGACATATTAAATATTAAGGGTAACATATGAATATGAAACCCCGTGCTTTGAGTCGTGTTATCCAGAGAGCTCTCAAGACATTTCCAGCTATCGTGGTGACCGGGCCGCGTCAATCAGGCAAAACAACTCTGCTGAAGTCTCTTTTCGCAAAAACCCACGCATTTGTCACGCTCGAGGATCCAGACGTCCGCATCCGGGCCAAAGAGGATCCACTGCAGTTTCTGTCCCGGTACAAGCCTCCTGTCATCATTGATGAAATCCAGTATGTGCCGGAATTGCTGTCTTATATCAAGACCAGGATAGACGAGAACAGAAAGCCGGGTCAGTGGTTGTTCACGGGGTTCCAACATTTCGGGCTAATGCAGGGGATCAGCCAATCGCTGGCAGGGCGGGCTGCCGTGCTTTCGCTCCTGCCCTTTTCTCTGGCTGAAAGAGCCGGCAGCGGGGAAACGGCGTTAAGCGCACAGGATTGGATTAAAAAACTCCAAACACTCTCTCCGACAGATTTGAAGTTCTCCCTGAGTGAGGTTCTTCTGAGAGGGAGTTATCCGGAAATTGCCAGCAAAAGATCCGTTGACCGGCAGCTTTGGTGCAGTTCTTACATTGCCACATTTTTGGAGCGTGACGTTCGGAACCTGGCCCAGATCGGCGATTTTAGCCAATTCGAGAGATTTCTCAGGCTATGTGCTGTCCGCACGGGTCAACTTTTGAATCTGTCGGACCTGGCCAGAGATATCGGCGTGAGCGTCCCGACGGCGAAGAGATGGCTGTCAGTCCTTGAAGCTGGATATCAGGTGTTTCTTCTCTATCCCTTCTATCAAAGCCTCGGGAAACGACTTGTCAAAAGTCCAAAAATGTATTTCAACGACACAGCACTGGCTTCGTATCTTTTAGGCCTCCATGATAAGGAGTCGCTCATCAACAGCCCCAGTTTCGGTCATCTCTTCGAAACCATGGTCGTCACAGACGTGCGTAAGAGGTTTTTGCATGGAGGCGAAATGCCCTCAATGTATTATCTGCGTACGCGGGACGGGCTGGAAGTTGATCTGGTTCTTGAGTTTGGGCAAAAACTCTCCCTTTTCGAAATTAAGGGGACGATGACAGTCTGGCCAAAGCATGCAGAACCTCTGGGCCGCCTTATGAAAGGATTGAGGCTCCCAGTGCAAACAGCAGCCGTCATTTCGCGTGCGAGAGGCGGATTCTCGATGAAGAAGGGTGTTTATCACTATAACTGGAAAGATATTCTGGGCATCTAGAAGGTGTTTTGAGCTCCGCTGAGTTTCTAAAAACCATAGCTCAGAGCAAAGCCAAGTCAATAATCACCAACTTCGTCCGACTCATTTTATCTCTGAAAGACTTTATGGGTGAGAATGAGATGAATCGATCGTTTGTGCAAGCAGGATACATCAACGCTCTGGAATGGCAGGCCATTCCCGAAAATGAGGATATCGTCAAATACAGGATATACCTGGTAGATGAGGAGACCGAAAGTTTGCTGGCCGAGCTGGATGCCGGTACCTCTGAATACTGGCATTGGGGCGTTGGCAGAGACTCTGAATTCACCTACGCGCTCGTGGCTGTGAATGATGAGGGGAGAGAAGGAGCCCGGGCTTATATCACTGTCCCGCCGTTCTGAGGGCGTCAATATTGCCCGCACCTCCATGGTTTGCAAGGCCGAATTCATCATGCGTTTCGCCTTATTCTTTCTGTGTTTGACAACGGTCTTGTTCTGGGATAATAATCTGGGGGAATGGAAAGGATAGATTGTTGAACATTGGAATTGTGGGCGGCGGAATGATGGGTCTGACCACAGCTTATTTTCTCTCTAAAGCCGGGCATGCGGTTACTATCCTGGAAAAGGAAAAGAATCTCGGGGGTCTATCCCGTTCCGAGGAGATCGCCGCCGGGTTTCGCTGGGACCGCTACTATCACGTCATCCTCTCCACAGACGCAGATCTGATGGATTTTATTGAGGAGATCGGCCTTGGGGAAGAGATTGATTTTTACGAGACCAGGACCGGATTCTTTACGGACGGATCACTCCACTCCATGAGCAGCACCAAGGAATTCCTTGGTTTCAGACCTCTCTCGCTGTGGGACAAATTCAGGCTCGGTCTCGGTATAATCTATTCCTCCCGGATTAAAGACTGGAAACATCTGGAAAAGGTCTATGCCAGAGACTGGTTGATTAAAGTTTTTGGACAAAAAAACTACGAGAAAATGTGGGATCCGCTCCTTCTTTCCAAGCTGGGCTCAGCCAAGGACGAGGTCTCGGCCGCCTTTATCTGGGCCATCATCGTCCGCTACTACGGCACCCGTCAAAAGAGTTCGAAAACAGAACTTATGGGTACGGTTCGGGGGGGGTACCATACGGTTTTAAACCGCCTCAGAGAAAGGCTTTCAGGCTATGGAGCCGCTATCTTGACCGATCACAGGGTGGACAGAGTGGAAGCCGGTAAAGATGGGCCGGTGCAAATCCTGTGTCAAGATGACAAGGCTCTGGAATTTGACCGTGTCATCGCCACCATTCCCAGCCCTGAGGTGGCTAAAATTTGTCCTGATCTGCCCGATGAGTACAGAGCGCAACTGGAGAGTGTGCGGTATCTCAGCATCATGTGCCTGGCCCTATTGCTGAAGCGGTCGCTGGTGCCTTTTTATGTGACCAACCTGACCGATCCGGGGTTTCCGATTACCGGGCTTATCGAGGCAACCCATGTGCTGTCCGGAGAGATTCTGGGAGACAGGGCTCTGGTCTATTTGCCCAAATGGCTGCCGTCAGGCGATCCCTTCTTCCTTGAATCAGACGCCAAAGTGACTGAAACCTTCCTCGAATCTTTGACGCGCATCATTCCGGATTTTACGAAGGAGGATATCGTGGCGAGTGCGGTCCACAGGGATCCCTTTGTTCAGCCTATCCTGGGGCTCGGCTATTCGGAAAATATTCATCCGATGACGACTCCGATCGCAAACTTCTACCTGGTGAACAACTCTATGATCCTGAATTCGACCCTGAACAATAATCAGGTCATCCGGCTTGCCCGGAAGATGGCGGATGTGTTTCAGTAATTCTTCTTGATATCGATAATGTGAATAACAGGATTGAATTCCATTGCTCCCATATCCACTCCCATTCCTGAGGGGACTTCTGTGCCTGCAAAGTCTTTTGTGAGGCCCACGTCTGTTCCTTTATCTATACAGGGAGAATCGGGAAGAAGGTTGAAATCACCGGCAGGGGCATCGGCAAAGAGTGGGTTGGAGCCGTAAAAATCAGTGCCTGCACCCGTGTAGACGCCGCTGTTTCTGACAGAGGCGTCATTCTTCAGGCAGTTGTGACCGCCCGTGACCCGGACATATTTTTCGATCATCATATCCGCGGCGCGGCCGTCACAGATGTTGTTCCTGATGGAGACATTCAGCGGGTTGCTGCGAATCCCGTAGTTGACCCATATTCCGTATTTTGAACAGTTGTAGCAAACGTTGTTGTAAATTTCGTTGTTGTCGTTGTTGCCGCCTGCGGTTTTGGGCTGGACATAAATTCCCTTCACACAATCGTGGATGATGTTGTAGTAAATCTTGCTGTCCCTAGCTTCTCTTGTCCTTATACCGCATCCGTCATTCCACTGCAAAGGATTTCCCTTGAGGTTATAGACATGATTGTACCTGATGATGTGCCCCCTGGAGGATGTTGATCCCATGGAGATGCCGGCGCAATAGCGGTTGAAGCCGTCGCCATAGTTGGTGTGGATGGTGTTGTGCTCGACCGTGACGTTTTTCGAATGGGAAAGGGCGATGCCTTTCATGGCGAAATTGTGGATGGTGTTGTTTTTGATGACTGTCCCGGCATAATTTGGAAATGGCCCCACTCCGCCGAAAGCAATTCCCAGGGACCTCATGTTGTGGCCGAAAATCTGATAGGAAAATGTATTGTTTTCAATCGTGTGAACAGCAGGACTCCCGTCCGATCTTTTGAAGTAAATTCCCACCCAGTTGTAGGATATGTCGCAGTTGTTGACGGTGAGCTGTGTGCCCTGTGCAAACCAAATCCCCGCTCCCGACCATTCTCCGACGCTTGAATTCGAAGAATGAGTTTCTCCTGTGAACTTCAACGTGCATCCGTCCACGTTGATGTGTTGACTCTTATAGCCGTAAATGGCGTTGCCCGAGGTGTAGCGGATATCCAGGTCTTGGAAAGTGAGATGACTTTTTTCACTGATGTGCACGATGCTCGGCAGTTGGCAGAGTTCGATGCTGTTTTTGTAATGCTCGGCTGGATTTGTTTTCGAGTAGAGGTAGATCCTTTTGTTTGAATGATCCCACCAGATTTTTCCCTGATTTTTGAGGTCGCGCTTTTTCAGGACCCTTTTGGAAAAGGCCTTTTCATTTTTGAACACGCATTGATAGACTTCGGTGCTGTTGGGAGTGTACCAGATATTCTCTCTCTCTTGTGTCCAGTCCTTCGCGGAATTTTTGGCAGTCGATCCCAGGATCATCGGTTTGGGGCCAGAGCCGTAAGCGCCGTAAGTGATAGGGTTCCCCGGAAAGCCGCCGGAAGTCACGTTCAGTATCTCTCGCCAGACCTCACCCCTTTTGAAGAGGATTTTGTCCCCTGGGCCGAACAGATAATTGTTGATTCGATGTATCGTCTTCCAGGGGCTCAATTCTGAAAGCCCGCTGTTGCTGTCATTCCCGTTGGAGGCATCGATATAATAGACGCTCTGCGAAAACACACACGAAGACAGAAAAATCAATATCAGAATAGTGAATTTTACTTTTCGTCTCACCCCACACCAAACCTTGAGAGACTGTCATTTTGGCTGAAGGAGGGCAGGAAACAATCGCATCTCCCTTCCCTGTATCCAGCAGCCGAGGCAACTGTATAACATACAAATTCCAAATGCAAGAAAAAATTGAATACCCCGAAAATGACCTTGATCGCGTCGACACATAAAGGTTAATATGAGTGATGGACAGTCAATTCATGATTCAGAAAATATACACATTCACATCGGAGCCATTTCCTGTCGGCATGGCTGCAACCAACCGGATCATATCCATGGCCCGAGGTTTTATGGCACACCAGAAGCAGGCTGAGATAGTGGTATTCAGAAAAACAGAGGACGCAAAAGACAAAAGAAATCTCCAGACACAGGGCGTGCATAGAGGTGTGAAATTCCGCTACCTGGCCAGGTCAACCTGTAAAGCTGCGTCATTTATGAAGCGGAGACTTGATAATGCCGTCATGAATTGGAAGCTGTTTCTATTTGCGATGAGAAATCTGAACAGGCACACTCTCTCCATTTATTATGCGACCGCGACTCTTCCTGCTGTTCTTCTGCGGCTTGCGAGCCGCATGAAGAGAAGTCTGCTTGTCAAAGAAGAAAGCGAACACCCTGAAATATACAGAAGGTCCCGGCAACTTTATACAGCCTTTGCATTCAGGCACATTCATTATCGTTTGTTCGATGGCCTATTGCTTATGACCAATAATCTCATCAGGTATTTTAGAGATGAAAAGCACTATAAAAAACCGATTTTGCATGTGCCCATGACAGTCGATTTGGACCGGTTCCAGATAACGGATTCCCCTTCAAAAAAATGGCTCACCTACTGCGGGATTCTGCATGACAGGAAAGACGGTACCTCCATTTTGCTTCAGGCCTTTCATAAGCTGACCCGTCAGTTCCCCGACTATCAGCTTATCCTCATCGGGGATGCCGCGACCGAAAATGACCGGAAAAAATATCGCAGCCTGGCCGAGGAGTTGAACATCGAGAGCAAAGTCAATTTTGTCGGCAGCATCGATAACGAGCAAATTCCAAAATATTTGATGGAGTCCTCTGTGCTCGTGTTACCCCGGCCGGACAGCGTGCAGGCCCAGCACGGGTTTCCGACAAAATTGGGGGAATACCTGGCATCGGGGAAACCCGTTGTCGTCACGTCAGTTGGAGAAATTCCTCAGTATTTGGAGGATCGTGTCAGTGCCTTTATCGTCAAGCCAGGAGATGTGGAAAGTCTGGCGGACAGCATGCTGGACGTTCTTTCTGACTATGATAAAGCAAAACAAATCGGTCTCAAGGGGAGAGAGGTCGTTGTGAAGCATTTCAATAACACGGTTCAGGCGAAAAGTGTCATCGAGTTTTTTGACAGCAACCCATGATCACAATCCCATCATTCCGAACCATCGCACCTTTTTATCCGGAAAACCCTCCTTTTTCACCCGGATTACGCTATCCGGAATATAGTTTTGGGTCATTGAGCAGTCAAGGCAATGAGGTTTACGATGCTGTCAGGTCTCTGCTGTTTCAGATGGGATTTGACAAAGAACACTTCGGCACTCCGGAATGGAATCCGTTCTCTCATTTGATCAAACCCGGGGACAGGGTGGTCATCAAGCCAAACTGGGTGCATCATATGAATCCTGCTGAAAAAGATATGCTGGGCATGGTCACCCATACAGCCGTTATCCGCCCTGTTGTGGATTATGTGGTCAAGGCTCTGGGTGATTCGGGGGAAATTATCATTGGCGATGCCCCAATACAATCCGCGAACTTCAAGCTCTTGATGCGCAAAACGGGTATGGATCAAACACTTGATTTCCTCGAGTCAAAAACCCGCTCCGCCATCCGATTGAAGGATTTTCGGCGGGAAATCACTGTCCGCAAAAAAGGGATTGTTCTTTCACGTGAATTCAGGAACGAAGGCGAATTCTTGGAGGTGAACCTGAAAGAAAAAAGTTTCTTGTATGACATAAGACAGGACTATAGAAAATTCAGGGTTACCAATTATGACAAAAACAAAATGCTGCGATACCACAATGAGAAAGACTCTATTTATGTCATCCACAAAGATGTGGTGGACGCAGATGCCATCATATATCTCCCCAAATTGAAAGCGCATCGAAAGGCGGGCATAACGAATTGCCTGAAAAATTCCATCGGGATAAACGGACAGAAAGACTGCCTGGCACATCACAGAAAAGGGTCACTGGCCGAAGGGGGTGACGCCTATAGGGAAAAGGATATATTGAAACGTTTGAAAGAGAATATCGCTGAAGTATTCGACAGGAGCGGCAACAAAAACATCCAGAGAATTCTTCGGTTTGTGAATAAAATCGTGCATAGGCTGGATCTGGTCTACAGAAAAGATCCTTTTTTCGAGGGCAGTTGGTATGGCAATGATACTCTGTGGCGGGTTATTCTGGACCTGGCCATTATTCTCTTCCATCTCAAGCCTGACGGGCAAATTGGTGATGATGTTCAGAGACAGATCCTGTACGTGGTCGACGGAATCGTCGCCGGAGAAAAGGATGGTCCGTTGAGGCCGTCCAACAAAAAACTGGGAGTCCTGGCTGCCGGCGATAATCCCCTGTTTTTGGATGTGGCGTGCGCCAGAATAATCGGATTCGACTATACAAAAATCCCTTCCTTGTATCAAGGCCTGGTGCACGGTCTGTTCGGCTTAGACACGGAGCGCGTGATCGATGAAAAGCTTTACATGAACAGTAAGCTGATAACATTGAAAGCGTTGAATCCTGTCAGCGCCCTCGTCCCGGCCTGTGGCTGGATTGATCACATTGAGCTTTGAAAACCGGCCATCAGAGGTTTAAATATTTTTCCCACCAAATTTGGAATACCACAAGATTCCAGACCAGTCTGTTGAAATATGTGTCGTTTTTGTGAAAAGCTGCTCGAAGTTGGGTGATCCTGTCCGCATCAAAAATGTCTTGCTCGGCGATAAATTCTCTGCCCATGTATTTTTCTACCAAGTAGTAAAGATCACTGTGCAGCCACTTCAAAACAGGAATACCAAAGCCCCATTTCGGACGGTCTATTATTTCCTTTGGCACATAGTTATAGAGGATTTTTTTTAACAGGTATTTGTTGGCTCCATCTTTGATTTTCAATCGATGCGGCAGGTTAATTGCAAATTCAACAATTCTATGATCGAGAATCGGGACCCTGGCTTCAAGCGAAACAGCCATACTCGCCCTGTCTACTTTGGCCAGGATGTCATCGGGGAGATAGGTATTCATGTCCAGGAGCATGTGCTTCTCCTGAATATTCTTCGACAATTCCATGA
>Ga0180433_10010735_pt1 | contig 10967 bp, 10 predicted proteins | sample SS_ome_8_FD_132980 | JGI IMG/M metagenome (GOLD analysis project Ga0180433, IMG submission 132980) | Hypersaline lake sediment archaeal communities from the Salton Sea, California, USA - SS_1_D_1 metaG | ecosystem: Environmental > Aquatic > Non-marine Saline and Alkaline > Hypersaline >...
CAAGGCTTCAGCAGCGATAGAAGCACTCGGCGAGTACGACATCGTTTTCGTCCACGTAGAAGCACCTGATGAAGCAGCACACAGCGGTAACGCCGAGATGAAAAAGAAAGCAATAGAGCTGATTGATGAACATGTCGTCGGCCCTATCTTCGAGGCTCTGCAAAGCTACGATAGCTGGCGCATTCTCGTAATGCCGGATCATCCAACACTGATACGAACATGCGCGCATTCGCCCGCTGCCGTGCCTTTCGCCATGGCCGGCGATAATATCAGTGGTATCCTGCACACTGTTTTTAGCGAATCAAACGCCGCCGGGTCAGGATTTAGAATAGAAAACGGATTCGAACTAATGGAGTATTTCCTGAGAAGCTAAATAGCTTGACAGTCATTGCCGAATCATGTAGAAAACCACAAAACATTTTGACTTATATAAAACCGGGCAAGGTAATATTTGAGCAGGAACATTATGAAGATAATGGTTCAGAAGTTCGGCGGCACATCACTTGCTGATGCTAAGAAGATCAAACACGCCGCCGGAAGAGTAATTGCGACCGTAAAGAAAGGCTACGGCGTTGTAGTGGTCGCCTCGGCCCGTGGTAAGCAAACCGACCAGCTCGTCGCCGACGCGCTCGAACTCAATTCCAATCCTCCAAGACGGGAAATGGACCAATTACTCAGCACCGGTGAGCAACAGTCGGTTTCGTTGTTCGCTATGGCGCTTGACGCCCTCGGCCATGACGCCATAAGTCTGACCGGCAGTCAAATTCGAATGATGACGGACAGCATGCACACACAAGCTCGTATACAAAGCATCGGAGCCGACAGGATTCACAAACATCTGGAACAAGGCAAAATCGTGATTGTTGCCGGCTTCCAGGGCATCGATGAGAACGAAAACATTACCACGCTCGGTCGTGGCGGATCTGACACAACGGCTGTCGCAATCGCAGCAGCCCTTGAGGCCGATCGCTGCGAGATTTACACCGATGTTAACGGAATATACAGCGCCGATCCAAGAATATTCAAGAATGCCGTCAAACTCGATCAGATATGTTACGATGAGATGCTCGAGCTTGCGAGTTTCGGAGCGGGCGTGATGCATCCTCGAGCCATCGAGTGCGGCAAGAAATACGACGTCGAGATCCACGTCAGAAGCAGCGCTGAACAAACAGACGGAACAATAATTACACATGAGGTGCCTCAGATGGAAGGTGTAGCGGTTTCAGGTGCGACAATACAAAGAGATCTGGCCAAAATCGGCCTTGTCGGTGTAGAAAACTCACCGGGTAACGCCGCAAAGGTATTTGCTCATCTGGCAAGAGCGAAGGTGGTGGTCAACGACATTATCCAAACGGAAATCAGTGCCGAAAAGGCCAACTTGTCTTTCATGATCGACATTTCCGATTTGGCCGCTACCAAAGAAGCAGTCGAACAAATTAAGAATGAGATAAATTGCGAGAGCATTTTCGTTCGCAATGATATCGCCGAGGTCTCCGTGGTCGGTGTCGGCATGCGAAGTCATTACGGAGTCGCCGAGAAAATGTTCGATGCCCTGGCCAAGGCCAAGGTCAATATCGATTCCATTACAACCAGCGAGATTCGCATTAGTTGTGCTGTAGATAAGAGTGAAGCAGAGAAGGCTCTCGAAGCCGTCTGTACTGCATTCGAGCTGGACAGACCAGCGGCACAACGCGCTTCGTAATCCCAAGCACTGCTTGCTGACATTCAAATGCAGCGGAAAGATGATAAAGTCACCTTAGCAATGAGCAAACGCCGCAGAACAGTGTTGATCGTTCTGTGTCTGTTCGCGTTTATACTGCTTGTGTGGCTCGATAACAGCCTGGCACGGCGCAGGCAGCTTCTAAGATCCATATCCGGCGAACAAACAAATCTCCTCGATCGCACCGATTATCACGGAAAAAAATTCGTCGTGAAACACGTCCTTGACGGAGACACCATTGACGTTGAAGTCCCAGACGGTCGCCGAGAATACACACGAATAAGGCTTCTTGGAATAGACACCCCGGAGACTGGGAAAGAAGATTCAGCAGCAATGCATTTCGCCTCCGAGGCAGCCGCATTTACAAGACGAGGAACCCTTGGCAAGTCCGTTACCGTATACCTGGACAGTCCGGGGCCGACCAGGGGAAAGTACGGCAGACTTCTGGCTTATGTCAAGTTACCCGACGGCCGATTTCTGAATGAAGTTCTGCTAACCGGCGGGTACGCCTATGCGGATTTGCGGTTCAGTCACAGTTTTTACAACAAGTACGAACAATTGGGCGAGACCGCTCGGCGTCAGAAGAAGGGCCTTTGGCAGGACGTGACGCACGAACAGCTTCCAAAATGGCTGCAAAGCAAAAGCCCCAATCTGTTTAGCGGCAAGTGACTTATCTACAGATTGTATTCTTTTATTTTACGATAAAGAGTTCGTTCACCGATACCCAGTATTTTCGCCGTCTTTTCCCTATTGCCGTGTGTCTTTGCCAATGTCTCCTCGATCGCCTGCTTTTCCAGCTCATTCAAAGAAACGTCGCCAAGGCCGGCCGCCGGACGACTACCGGCAATTAGCTGTCTTCTTTGCGTTATCTCCGGCGGAATATCCTGCAAATCAAGCCGGTCGCGATCACACATGACCACCATCGTTCTGATGGTATTTCTTAGCTGACGGATGTTGCCCGGCCAGTCGTATTTTTTCAGAGCCTGCAGTGCCGCATCTGTTATGTCCGTGATCTTAGAGCCGGTCTCCGAGGCGGCTTCTTTGAGAAAATAGTCAATCAGCTCGGGCAGATCCTCCACTCTGTCACGCAGCGCCGGCAGCGAGATATTCACGCCCTTGATGCGAAAGTATAGATCCTGTCTGAATTTCTTCTCTTCTATTAATTCCGGCAGGTTCTGATTGGTCGCGCTGATGATGCGGACATCAACAACCGTCTGCTTATTCGATCCGACGGGTATTATTACTCCGTCCTCAATAACCCGCAACAACTTGGCCTGGGAATTCGGCGCCATATCCCCGATCTCATCCAAAAACAGCGTCCCTTTGTCGGCGACTTCGAAGAGTCCCTTTCTGTCACTTGAAGCGCCGGTGAAAGCCCCCGCTACGTGCCCGAAAAGCTCGCTCTCCAGCAGGGTTTCGCTTAAACCCGCGCAGTTGACGGGTCTAAAAGGCTTGTCCCATCGGAGTGAATTGTCGTGAATCGCCCTGGCAAGCAAATCCTTGCCCGTCCCTGATTGCCCCTCGATAAGAACTGATATATTGGTCGGCGCAACTCGCTTGAGAACCTCAAATACCCCCTCCATCGCCGGGCTCTTTCCCAATATACCATCGAACACAAAACCTTCTTTGCTCTTTTCCGGCTTGTCCGTCTGGCGAGCATTGGCGGTCGCCGACTTTTCACCGGCTCGGGCCACAAGCGCGCGAAGCTGACCGATGTCGATCGGCTTAACGAGGTAGTCGTATGCGCCCAGTTTAAGAGCTTCTTTGCAGGTATTGATGGTTGCATGAGCCGTTATCAGGATAACTTCGGTTGCCGTATCGTATTTCTTCGCTTCGCTCAGAACGTCCAATCCGCTGGTGTCGCCGCCGAGTTTAAGATCGGTGACAACGACGTCTATCTGTCTGCTGCGCAATAACTCCAGCGCGTCTTCACCGCTGTAAACGGCGATCGCCTTATCGCACTGCTTTTCAAGCGACTCCACAATCCCGTCGGCATGATCTCGCTCATCATCGACAACCAGAATTACGCCCGTCTTCTGAGCCACAACTAAAACCTCACTTCTCACACATAGGAAGTCTTATAACGAAAGCTGTTCCCTTATCAGGCTCACTGTTTACTGTCATAGTACCTTGGTGTGCTTCGATAATCTTCTTTGCCGTTGGCAAACCCAGCCCGCTGCCCTGTGGACGCGACGTATAGTAAGCATCGAAAATATGCTCGATCTTACCCGCCGGGATACCACTGCCGGTATCGCTGATCTCAATGACGGCGTCCTTTTCCCGCCGATCAGTTCTTATCATCAACTCTCCACCACTAATCATCGCCTGTTGGGCGTTAATAAAGAGATTCAATAATACTTGTTTTATCATATCAGCGTCGAGTTTACAAACAAGCGGCTTATTATAAAGGCCCTGACGAATGGTGACCGCATGTGTTCTCGCCTGTGGCGAGTAAAAATCGATCATGTCGCCGACGAGCTCATTGATATCAACCGTCGTCAATTGCAGATCGGGTCTGCCCACATAATGTAGAAAACCTTCAAGAATCTGCTCGAGCCTATCGGTCTCTTTTTCAATGACCGCCAGCTTCCTCAATGCTCTTGCCAGCTTACTTTTATCACTATTCGCCCCAGATCCGGCCGAGCCGGAACGGCCGAATTCCCCCAGATCCTCACCGACCAGTTTCAGATTTATCTTTACCGTGGAGAGGGGATTCTTGATCTCATGGGCAAGTCCTCCGGTCAACTTGCTCAACTCCTCAAGCTGCTCTCGGTGACTACCTGCATATTCTTGATTTCCAGTGGCCTTCTTACACAGAAACAGCACAGCAACAGTCAGTAAGCCAACAACAAAGCCGCCAACAAACTGAACCACTTATTCTCCCTTTGCCTTTTCGCTCTTTTTCTTCTCAGCGAGGGCGGCTTTCCGCGAGAGCTTCAGCCTGCCCTGGTCGTCTATCAATATCAGCTTAACCGTTATCAAATCGCCGGTCTTGCAGACATCCTCGACAGTTTTGACGTAACCCTCGCTCAACTCGCTTATGTGACACAAGCCTTCGACACCCGGTACGATTTCGACGAACACGCCAAAATCTTTGACCGAGACCACTTTAGCATTCTCGTATATCCGCCCAACCTCAGGCGGCTCGGTGAGCGACTCGATCATCTCTTTGGCTTTGAAGTGGCCGTCCCCGCCGAGGCAACTGATATAAATGGTGCCGTCTTCTTCTATCTCGATTGAAGTATCGGTCTCCTCCTGAATGCTCTTGATCATCTTGCCGCCCGGGCCTATTACCTTGCCGATCAACTCGGGATCAATCTCTATGCTCAGCAGTTTAGGTGCATAGACACTCAGTTCGGATCTGGGCTCGCTGATTGCCTCGGCCATCTTTTGGAGGATCTCAAGTCGAGCTCCTCGTGCTCGCTCAAGAGCCTCAACCATGAGATTATGTGCCAGCCCCTCAGCCTTGATGTCGAGTTGTATCGCGGTAATACCATCAACAGTCCCGGCAACCTTGAAGTCCATCTCACCGTAATGGTCTTCCTCGCCGGCAATATCGGTCAGAAGCTCGTGCCGTCCGTTTCCATCGCTAATCATGCCGATCGAAATCCCGGCTACCGGCTTTTTCATCGGAACACCAGCATCCATCAAGGCAAGCGTACCGCCACATACCGAGGCCATGGAGCTGGAACCGTTTGACTCGGTAATATCGGATACAATCCTGACGGTATAGGCAAAATCGTCGTCCGCGGGTTTCATCGCTTCCAGGGCTTTTTCCGCCAGTGCACCGTGCCCAATTTCTCTGCGGCCGACTCCGCGGATCGGTCTGACCTCACCAACCGAGAACGGCGGGAAATTGTAATGCAACGTGAAGTTCTGAGCGTACTCGTCCAACAGACCATCGATGATCTGAGCGTCTCTGATTGTGCCGAGAGTAACGCTTACAAGCGACTGGGTCTCACCTCTTGTAAATAACGCCGAACCATGAGTTCTGGGCAGAATACCAACTTCGCACGTAATTGGACGTATATCGCCATAACCTCTGCCCCCGGTTCTCTTTCCTTCCAGCAGCAGCTTCTTAACGACCTGTCCTTCGGCTTTGTCCAAAATTCGCTTTACCAAAGCCTTGCTGGGCCTGGTTTCACCGGATTCGCTACCCTCGGGACAATATTCCTCGATAACCTGCTCGAACAGCTCTTTGACCGCCGTCTTTCGCTCTTGCTTATCAGGCAACTGTTTCAGCTCGTACAGTTTATCCGATATTTGAGAGCAAATCTTCGACTCAAGCTCCTGGTCGCTTTCCACGAGTGGTATCTCCTTTTCGACACCGACTTTATCGCGGAGTTCCTCGATCATCTCGCAGATATCTCGGACGGTTTTCTGCGCTTGAGCAATGGCATCGGCGATAACATTCTCCGGCAGCGCCTTTGCACCCACCTCTATCATGTTCATTGCTTCTTTCCGGCCGCCAAGAAGCAGGTTCAGGTCGCCGTCCGCAAGTTGCTTGTGCGTAGGATTAACGACAAATTCGCCGTCCACCCTGCCCATTCTACAGGCCCCGGTCGGACCAAGAAATGGTATTTTGCTGATTGTCAGAGCCGCGCTGGCGCCTACCATTGCCAGTACATCCGGATCGTTTTCACGATCAGCACTCAGTACGTTCGCTATGACTTGGACTTCCTGAAAATAACCTTCGGGAAAAAGAGGCCGGATAGGCCTATCAATTTGCCTGGCTGTTAGAGTTTCCTTTGTGCTCGGCCTTCCCTCGCGTTTAATAAAACCACCGGGAAACTTACCTGCCGCGCTCTGTTTCTCGCGATACTCAACACTGAGCGGGAAAAAATCAATGTCATCAAATCTCGGCGGTGCAGTTACTGCCGAAACAAGAACCACCGTATCTCCATATTGTACGACTACCGCCCCGTCTGCCTGTCTGGCGATCTTCCCTGTCTCTATTGACAAGGTTCTGCCGCCAATTTGTCTTTCAACTCTACAAAATTCCGTCATATATTACCTCGGTAGGTTCTGCGGCAAGAGATACTCGGCTCCGGCTCTCCATCGCAGGATGAGTGACTTGTGTTATTATATTTTGTCTATTTCCGTAAGCCGAGCCGGGAAATAATTCCCCGGTAGCGTTTAACGTCCTGGTTCCTGACGTACTTGAGCAGTGCCGTCCTCGTACCGACCATTTTCAGCAAGCCGCGACGCGACGCGTGGTCTTTGCTGTGTGTTCTAAGATGCTCAGTAAGGTCGTTAATCCGTTTGGTCAACAGTGCAATCTGTACTTCCGGCGAACCCGTATCGCCCTCGTGCAGCTCGAAATCGTCAACAATCTTCTCTTTTTCCTGCTTCGTTAGCATTTTTAGGACATACCCTTTCAAATATTCCGTCGGCAAATCATCTTACAGCTTCTAAATCGAATTTACTACTTTAATTCGATATTTCGCTATATGCAAGCTTTTTCCATGACAAATACAAAGAATTTGCATCAGACAGTGAAATCCGAACAAACATGGCAACACACTGCATAAACCGCCTGGAATCGCCAACCCCGCATAATCATTCACATCGATTCTGATGAGAATCGCCCGATTTCTTTTGGTCAAGGAAGGCGTCGAGGATTTCAGCAGCCGCAACGGCATCAATTCGTTCTCGCATCTTGCCTTTGGTCAAGTTGGCCGGAGCAAGCCTCTCTTCTGCTCCGAAACTGCTCAGACGCTCATCCTGTAGAAAGACCGGCACGCTCAGAGTTTTCTTCAACTGCTCGGAAAACTGACGGACAAGGCGGGTTTGGTTGCTTTCGGAACCGTCCATATTCAGCGGTAAGCCCAGCACAACGGCATCCACGTCCTCAGCATCCACCAATTCCGCAATCTGCCTTAGAAGTTCCTTTTGGCCGTGAATCGTCTTCAAGGGCGAGGCAATCGTCTCAGCAGCATCACAAATCGCCAGGCCGGTACGCTTGGCCCCATAATCTATCGCCAGGTATCGCATTTTCGTATATATCTCGCCGGATATTCCTTTCCTACAGGAATTTATCCCCTCCGTGCTCCTTTATCATATCGAGAAGTTCCTTAAGACGCTGCGTCTGGTCGATGTGGCATACAAGTGTGGCATCCGGGCTGTGAGCCACGACCATATTCTCCAGCCCAATTGCCGCTATTAGATGCCCTTTGTCTTCGGTAACAATGATACTGTTCTTGCAATCGAACAACTCGCTCTGGCCCGCAACCACTACGTTGTTGTTCTTATCGGAGCTTATTATATCCGCCAGAGCGGCGAAAGAGCCCATATCAAGCCAGCGACAATCCAGCTTTATCGCCCTGACCCTTTCGGCCTTTTCCATCACGGCGTAATCGATGCTTATTTTCGGCAACTTCACGAACCACTCTTTCAGCGTTTGTTGTTGATTCGGACTATCCCAGTCTGCCTGAATTTTGGCCAAAGGCTCGGTAGCTTCCGGTAAAAATTCCGCCAGATTGGTTAAAATCGTCCTCGCTTTCCACACGAACATCCCGGAATTCCAGAAATATTGCCCGGTATCGAGATATTCCTGCGCAGTCTTTGCATCCGGCTTTTCTTTAAAAGCTTCCACGGTGTAGACCTCGTTTCGGCAGTTTGGAAGCTTCTCGCCATCGACGCATTTAATGTACCCCAGTCCAGTACTCGCAAAGGTCGGCTGGATGCCGAAAGTAAGCATGTCGTCCGGATTGGCATTGACATATGCCAACGCATCGGTCAGGGCCTGCTGGAGCACATCAGCCGGTTCTATTATCTGATCGGCCGTAACGACTGCAATCGCCGCTTCGGGATCATATTTCTTCAGAATGGTCGAAACCAGCCCGATCGCACCGGCTGTGTCGCGCACCGCCGGCTCGGCGATAACGTTGTTCGCGGGCAATTCCGAGAGGTTCTCCCGTACGACGTCGGCATAGCCGGCATTTGTCAGGACTATGATGTTCCTAATGTCGAAAATGGGTCTAAGACGCTCAAAACACCGCCGAAGAAGCGTTTGGCCGTCAAGAAGCTCCAACACCTGTTTCGGCCGTTTCCGCCGGCTCAAAGGCCACAACCTCTTGCCCGTCCCACCCGCCATAATCACTGCATAATCCATTGCCAGTCCCTTTCAGTCTGCCATATCCAGAACGCCGCAGAGTATATCGAACTGGACGGCTCCTGTCAATTCTGGCCGAAGATCGGATAACGCTGTCGGGGAAGCTTCCGTAATACAATCATTCTTTCTGAATTATGACGGGCAACCTACGACACAAAGTCGGGGGGGTTGTCGAGTCGAAAAGTGCAACGATTTGTTCTAATTAATCGTTTAAGAGGGAAATTTCTATTTGACGCGGCTGGCTTTCTTCATTTTAATGCGTGCTTTCGTGGAACACAGGCTGATGCAGGCTTGACTGGGGATTATCAGGCACACTGAATTAGGTTGATTTCTATGGCAGACAAAATTGAGACGCTTGACTACTATGTCATGAAGGCACTGGATTTTCTGGAGCAGCAGAAGGAGCAACAGTTACAGCTTCCTGCAAGCAAGCACACCCTTGTCGTGGGAAGCCAGACCGGCTTGTTAACAGGCAGGATCGTCTACCGCTTTGCCGGCAGGAGTTTCTCCCACGCAAAGGAAGTTCTTGCGCAATGTGAAATCGACACCAAAATAGATGTGCTCGAGGATATTACGATTGTCTCAGCCACCGGCTCGCGCCAGGTGGTCCCCATAGCCGACTATGCCTTGAAGAAGAACCTCAAGGTCAATGCGATCTTATGCAACTACAAATCCGAGCTAAATGAGAATTTCGGAGGCCGGATAAATGCGATGGCTTTACCATCAATCGAAGAGCCTCCAACGATCAACACGTCAACCTATGGGATGATGATTCAGGCGGTAACGCAGGAAAGCATACCGGAAATACGTCAAGTGGTAGAATCACTGAGCGAGCCCGAGGGCGGGTACAGCCAGTTCAAGTCATTCACCGTCATATCAACAGACAGCATGCCCGAAGTTGCAGAAATGGTTGACTGGAAGTTAAGGGGGGAAAATATTGGAAGATGCGCGGGTTCCATATCCACACATCTGACGAATTTCATGCATGGGGGTGCAATCAATGATGGCGACGAGGAGCTTTATGTTGCTCTGGGATTGACCGAAGCAGAGAAAGAGGTCTTTGAACAGGTGCTCGAGCCCGTTGACGAAAGAAGGAAGCATTATGTTGATGTCCCGCCCGGATTCGGCCCTCTGGGCTTCATGATGACGGGATATTCGGTTGTCGGTCAGATCCAAAAGAATTACCCTGGTTTCCAGGAGAATATCGAGGAATATGGCCGAAGGGCGAAACAATGGAAATGGCTTTCGCCTATATCCACAGAAGGGTAGAGGCGGCCATCCTACACCCTGCATATGCCTGGCATGAGCATTAATTAGCACCTGGAAGCCGGGAAGCTATTGCGCGACTAAGAACAGATTTTCCCCAGGCGGACGATTAGTCCTTGTTCTTTTCCATTGCCGCCGGGGCGCCGAAGTGCTTCTTCAGAGTGGCCGTATCAAACTTGAACTGGCGGTCGTAGGTATAGACGCCGTTTACTTCCTGCTCGACGTCGGTGAGCTGCGTGTAGCAGTAGCCGGCTATTTCGGGATGGCTCGTAAGAATTAGCGTAAGCTCGCCGATCAATTCCTCGACCTGCTCGGCGCTCTTGCCGAAACCCCACTTGTTTCTGCTGCTACCGGCAGGTTCTTTCGTCGCGTGTTCTTTCGTCCAGAAAGTGCCGCCGTACTCGTCAACCACATAGGGCTGTCCTTTGTAAGGCGCTGAGATATCAGGGAAACGAATAAAAACATCCCTGCCATCGGGCGCAACCGAAGCATATCGCTGCCGGAAAGTCTCAGGGTTCTGATCGTAATCGTGAACGGTGAAGATGTCGGTTTCGACGTGGACGTAGCCGCTGCAATCGTTGATCGGACGCGTAGGATCCATCGCCCGGGTAAGGTCAACGGTCTCCTTGACGGCCCGGCGATGTATCTCGTGGCGAGAACTCGCCGCCCCACGAGTCTCATTGAAAGGCGTCCAGGCAACAATCGAAGGGTGATTCAGATCACGCATTACGACTTCGGTCCACTCGCGCTGGTGATTGTGAACCGCCTGCGGATTGGCAAACGAGTGAGCGCCGCCCCAGTCGCAGAACTCGCCCCAGGTTACATATCCGAGCCTATCGGCCCAGTAGTGGAAACGCTCCTCGAACA
>Ga0180433_10010736_pt1 | contig 10967 bp, 7 predicted proteins | sample SS_ome_8_FD_132980 | JGI IMG/M metagenome (GOLD analysis project Ga0180433, IMG submission 132980) | Hypersaline lake sediment archaeal communities from the Salton Sea, California, USA - SS_1_D_1 metaG | ecosystem: Environmental > Aquatic > Non-marine Saline and Alkaline > Hypersaline > Sediment...
CGGGAAATTCCCGGCCTCTCTTAATATTCTTGAGCAAATTTATCTTAGAATGCCAATCCTAATTTGCCCCATACTGCCCATTGTCTCAAGCAGTCGTTATCTGTTACAAATTCCCAAGATCCTCCACCTCCAAGCATGATTGGATATTGGAAGCCAGAGAAGATGTATCCAAGTCCACCAAACAATTTATGAGTGGCAACGGATGGGTTTTTACAAACATCTACAAGTAAATTTTCTTTGTTAATTATTTGGTCGTTATATTCATTAACTGTAATGTCAAAAGCTGAGCTTGTGTCATAATCCCAAGCTGCTACGGCATATCTATTATTGTCCCAATGTTTTACTCTAATGTCTTCTGCTTTCTTGGCAAATAGATTATAACCAACATCAAGTGAGAACTTATTCCATGTCAAACACATGTCTAACATTCCATCGAATTGGCAACCTGGAATTACCTCAACTTCTCTTGTTAAAACGTTTGCAGCGGGGAATACTCCTCTAGTGCTTGTATTTTCACCAATCAACTTATAGTGTCCCCACAAGTCTGGACGAGTTGTAAAGCCTATTTCACTAGATCTAAATCCTAATGTTCTCGTTTCTGTGCCACGGAAGAAATGCCTGTAATTGAATGCTGCAATGATGTCTAACTTTGAATTCTTTTCTGTCCACACTCTAAAACATGAATCTAATCCAAAACCTGCTCCCCAGTGATCACCATTTCCTGCAACAGCCTCAAATAAATATTCACCTTGAGGAGTGTTGCCTGTAGGTATAGTTAAAATACCGTGCATGCAAAGACGTTTTGTTTTTTCATATAAAAAGTTATAACCAACTTCTACATCAACATCAGCAAGGGCAGTTTTTGAATTTGAATTGTGCCATTTTGCTTTTGTTAGTGCTTGTTGTAGGTTTTCGGCATCATTATTTGAAACCCTACCTGTGAGATAGTCTATGACTGTATATAAGGTTCCAGTCGTAGGTAATGATGCTGCTCCGGCAGTTGTTGCCAATCTTTGTCCGACAGCGCCACCTGTTGATGTGTATCCTAAGCTATTTTTAACGTGAATTATTGGGGTTGTTATCCTGAAGAATAGGCCTTCAACCATACGATCTAATTTTTGATGATACCCTAAATGTGCACCCCATGATTCTTGGCTCGGTTTTAGAACAATTTTGTCAGCCAAAGTCCATCCAGATGTTACTTGACGTGTATGAAATATATCTCGTGATGATAGAGGTGTAGCGAAATTGCTGGTGTTAAATCCCTGAGCTGTTCTTACCGGACCAACCTGTATAAAATCTTGCATTTGGTCGAAACGATAGTTGTTAATACCGAAGTATTTACCGATAGGTCCTTCATTCGTTGATTCTTGATAAAAACCTGTTGCTTGTATGCTTCCGCCGAATGCGCCTTCATCTGAGTGTGAGATAAGTTTATGCCATGTTGCATTTTCCATTGCGATATTTTGATTATGACTTCGAGGCATCAAGAATGTTTTGTCATGATATGTTTTTGCCTGAAGCATTCCGAATGTTGCGACTGCTGCGATGAGAGAGATTTTTATAATCTTCTTCATGTAAGAAACTCCTTTTTTATGAAACTAACAAACATTTCAATACATAGAGTAATGATAGAGAACCAAATTTTTGTTTGCAAGAATTTTCTAGAAAATTCTTAGGGTTTTTGATCGATAATTAAAAATTAAACCCTCCTTTCAGCCATAAGGCCCATTGTCTTAACGCGTTATTATCTTTTGGATATTCATATGATGCACCAAACCCAATCATTGTTGGATTTTTTAGTTCATTGAAAACCCAACCAACATTTCCAAAAAGTTTATGTGTTGTAACTTTTGGTGTTGTTATTGAATAAATTAAAAGATCATCGCTTTGTATATTTTTATAACATTGATCTAATGAAATTGTTGTTGCATCAAAATTAATGTCGGGATTGTGATTGTATCCTACTGTTCCATACTTATCATTGTTCCAACTTTTTATCGAAACAGATTCTTCTTTTTTGAGAAATAAGTTGTATCCAAGTTCGCAAAGTAATCTTTTCCATCCAATTGCAAATTCAAACATTCCGTCAAAAATGTATCCTGGTTCAACATCTACTTTTTGTGCCAAAACATTTGCGGCGGGAAACACTCCAGTTTTTCCTGTTTCTCCTGATGCATCATATAGTCCCCATAAAGTTATGTTTGGATAAGATGGATCTAAGTTGCTTTCTTTGAACCCAGGGATTCTTTTTTCTGTTCCTTTGAATAAATATTTAAAATCGAATCCGAAAATTAAATCTATGGTTTTCCTATCATGTTTATAAAGTTGCAATGAAGAATCAAAATTTCCATACAATCCAAAGTGTCCTCCGTTGCCTACAACTGATTCCCAAATATAATCTGCTTTTGGTTTATTTCCTGTTGGAATTGTGCATCCAATTGATGCGTTAATGTATCCATAATCTTCGTAGAGAAAATTATAGCCTATTGCAATATCAATATCTGCGATTCTTGTTTTAGAGTTTCCATTATGCCATTTTCCTTTAGTTAAAGCTGATTGATTTGTGCTTGTTGCTGTGCCCGTTAAAAATTCTAATACACTATATTCTGGGCCAGAAAATGAATATGTCCCCCACGAAAATGCTGATTGAGAAACACTGCCACCGGTTGATGTGTATCCTAAACTATTTTTTATATAAACAATAGGTGCATCTATTTTTAAAAACAATCCATCAATTAATTTATTCAAGTCTTGATGATATCCCAAGTGAATTCCCATTGATTCTTGTGACGGCCTTAAAATTATTTTATCGGCTAATTTTTGCCCTGAAACATCTGGTGAATGAAATATGTCACATGGTGCAAAATGATATGTGTCGTCTGAAAATGCTGCATAAGATACAGCGAAAAAATCTTGGAATTCACTTATTCGGTAGTTGTAACATCCAAAATATTTAGCAAGATCTTTTTGATTATCTGATTTTTGATAAAAGGCTGTTGCTTGTAAACTTCCACCAACATGATTTTCATTAAATGATTCTTGTAGTTCATGCCAAGTTGTATGCATCATTGGTAGATTTTGATTTTGTTTTCTTGGCGTTAAAAATGTTCGGTCAGAATATGTTTGTGCGTTTATTGAATATGATGAAATTAATACAATAAAAAATATGTAAAAAAATTTTTTGTTCATAAACTACTTTCTATTTTGTTGCTTCAGCGATTCCTGTTGCGCCATAAGTTGTTCGCCAGTTATTTAGTTTTTGTTGCTGACTTGATGAGTAAGCTTTTGATGTGCCATAGTCCAGTAATGCTGAGTTTAATTTTAATAGAACTTCTTTTAATGCATTTTGTCCGTTTGAAGGCGCATAATTTTTTAGATCTTCTTTATTAAATATGGCATCTGAAGCTGATATGAAATTAAAATATCTATCTGCTGTTCCGGTTGTTATTGAAGTAGAGAATCCTGAATTTACCATTAAATAATGAATGGTTGCACAAAAGGTTATAAAACATTCTGGCCATAATTTATCGGTTAATATTTTAGCAATTTGCCTAGGATTTGATTTGATTTCTTTGTTTTTGTAGCTGGTTATTATTTCTTGAGATCCAAGATTCCCAAAAGAATAATTTGTTGAAACGTTGGATTCAGATTGAGCAACTCCCCAGGTGATATACATATTTCTCAAAACGAATGCATCATCATCATCTAATGCAAGTTGAAGTGTCTTTCCAGTTCCGAGAGCCTTATTGTTTTGTCTGTCTGTGTTAATAACCTCAAGAATTTTTTTTACTGCAGTTCTACCATTTTCTCCGTATGGCCTTGCGTTAAGTGCGGTTTGCCTTACCGCATTGTAAGTATCATTAATTGTTTTATATGTACCATAATCACTTATTCCTTTGATTTGTAAAATTCTCCACAATGCGCATGCATTGGCCAGAAATGTATTTTCATCCTTAGAGTTTTTAATATCAGTTGTTTTTTTATTTATATAATAATGCGTGTAGTGTGGGCCATATGATGAATCACTTGGGGTTTTATTGTCCCACTTGAGATCAATGGTTAAAGTTTTGCCAGAAATAAAATCTGTTACATGTTCAATTCCAGATGTTGCTCCTGATGGTGTGGTGCTAGGAGTTGTGGAAGGTGTTTTTGATTTTGTTGGTGGTGGTGTTCCGGGTTCTCGTTCAAATCCTCTTTCTGGGGCATAAAGTAATTGACGTTGAATTGATATTGATAATAAAAGCAAAACTAACATGGTTATTAGTTTTCTCATTAACTTTCCTTTTATTTTATTTCTAACCTGTAACAGTACCAGCGGCTTTGTAATTTTGTCTCAATGAATTTAGTTTTGATTGTTGATTTGAAGAATAAGCTTGCGATGTTCCGTAATTCATTAAGGCTAAATTTAACTGAGCTAACAGCTCTTTTAATGCATCTTTTGCATTTGATGGTGCGTATTGTGACAAATCGTTATTGCTTAATATTGTGACTGCGGCTGATATGAAATTGTAATATCTATCAGATGTTCCTGAAGCTATTGATTTTGAAAATCCAGCATTTACCATTAAATAATGAATCGTTGCACAAAAAGTTATAAGACATTCTGGCCATAGTTTATCGGTTAATATTTTTGTGATTTCTCTAGGATTTGATTTGATGTCTTTGTTTTTGTAGCTTGTAATTATTTTTTGAGAGCCAAGACTTCCAAAAGAATAATCTATAGATACATTTGATTCAGTTAGAGTGACACCCCATATGATATACATGTTTCTCAAAACGAATGCATCGTCATCATCTAGTGCGAGTTGAAGAGGTTTACCTGTTCCAAGAGCTTTATTGCTTTGTCTATCTGTGTTCACAACCTCAAGAATTTTTTTAACAGCAGTTCTTCCATTGTTGCCATACGGTCTGGCGCTTAAGGCAGCCTGTCTTACGGCATTGTAGGTGTCGTTTATTGTTTTATATGTTCCATAGTCACTTATTCCCTTGATTTGTAAAATTCTCCATAATGCACAAGCGTTTGCAAGAAAAGTATCTTCGCTCGTAGAGTTTTTTATGTCGTTTGTCTTTTGATTTATATAATAATGTAAGTAGTGTGGGCCATACGATGAATCACTGGGAGTTTTATTATCCCATTTGAGATCCACAGTGAGAGTTTTTCCTGTGATAAAATCTGTCACATTTTCGATGCCTGACGTAGTTGCTAGATAAAGAGATCGATGATGGGCAGATATTGATATTAAAAATAAAATTATTACGGAGAATTTTTTCATAAAAATTGTTCCCTTTTTTGAGTAGCATTTTTATGTTACAGCGAAAACGAATATAGATTGATGTAAGAATTGAACACAAGAATTTTGAAAAGAAAAAAGCCCCAGAAAAATTTCTAGGGCTTTTTTGGAATTTAGAATTTATAATTTCTTAAATTTTTATCTATATCTTGTTCTTGTTCGGCCAGATCTTTTTGTTGTTTTTTTGCCATTGCTAACAAGACCAAAAAATTTTAAAAATCTTCTTGTCATAGAAATATTTCTTGGAGAAGAAGATTTTCTAGATCCATAAGATCTGTTTGCATTTGTTGTTGGCGGCGTTCCAAAAACTCCTGATGACACAGGAGCGGAATAAGAATATCCACCAGATGTATTATTTGTTGGTGCTTGAGGATCAGTTTTGCCACCTGAACTTAAAGCCGATGTAAATGTACCCCAAATGCCACTATTTTGTTGGTTCCCATTTTGCTTTTCTAAATGTTTTTGTTCAGCGATTCGTCTTTGTTGTTCTGGGTAAGCTTCTATTGCTCGATCAAGTTGTGCAAGTTTTGCATTAAATGATGCCGATGTTGCGCCATTTGAAGGTGAACCAAATCCAAAAGAAAATCCTCCCGCGGCTGGTACAAAACTACCTTGTTTTCCTGTTGTGTTTGATGATGTTGGCGCATAAGAAAAGTTATTGACTGGGGCATTGGAAGAAAATGGTGTAGCCGGAGCCATTCCGCCCGATTTGCCAGATGAACTTCCACCTAAAAAATTTCCTAAACTCAGTCCCCAGCCCGAGCCAGAAGAATGATAACTTTGACCTAATTCGATTGCTTGTTTTGTACGAGCCATAGCGTCGCGAATTATTGGTTCGTAAAGGGTGCCAGAAATTTTTGGTATGTCAGAGGTTACATTTTGAAGGGAATTGCTCGTAAATCTTGAATCAGTAAGTGCTACATATAAGTAATTAAGGCATGAATTAGCATATCCTTCAGTTTCATTTGTGAAAATCTTTGAACATGCTATCGACATAAATATAGCGAATGTAGCGATAAGTTTTTTTGAAAAATTTAGCATTTTAACCCCCATTATTTTGTTAAAATTTCGAATCTATTTAATTGAGATCTAAGATATCATTTTTGAAAGTTGCAACAAATGCTATTGGTTTGTATTTCCAAATGAAATTATGTGAAAATAGAAAATAAGAAAGGACGGGTTTTCCCGTCCTTTCTTATTTGTAAATTGACTTGTTGTAATTTTAGAATGCTATGCCGAGCTTACCCCAGAGTGAATAACCTTCGCAAGCATCTCTATTTGATGATGGAAGTTCGTATGCTGCTCCCGCTCCTAACATAACTGGGTAATCCCATGTTCTTGCATAATAACCTAGCCCTAAAAAGAACTTATGTACAACTTGAGATGGTGTTTCTGCTGCTGTTGGATCAAGGTGTGAACTTTGGATAAATGCTTGAGTTTCTGGAGCTGCGGTGCCAGCGATCGAATCTGTTTGATCAAATTGGTTGTTATCTACTCTAAAGTTTCCTGCGGGTACACCATATTTATTGTTAGACCATGTTTGTTTGAGGGATATGCTTTCTCTTTCTTTCCAGAATAGATTGTAACCGAGATCCATGCAGAAGCATCCATTGTTATAAGCAAGAGAAACTGTGCCATCGATTTGGCTGCCTGGTTTTACGTCAATGTTGAGCGTTGAAACGTTTGCCAAGGGTTTAAGTGAAGTAGCTGCCGCAGCTGCACTATCTCCAACTAAGTAATATGGGCTCAGGATTGGATTGGATATTGTCTTAAATGTTCCTGCGCCAGTTGCATCAGAAGAATATGTAAGCGTGTTAAGAGGGAGTGTCCTTCTTTCTGAACCTTCAAACAAGTACCTATAATTTAAGTTACCACAAATCTTAAGATTTTGGTCTTTTTCTTCCCATAATGTTGCAGCACCATCAAGACCAAGACCTAAGGCCCATTTGCTTTCGCCTGTTACAGCTTCCCAAAGGAATTCGCCATCTCGATCGTCAGCTGTTGGGAATAATACAGCACCGTTTAAGCCGGCATGATATTTATCATTTTGTAAGAATCTCCAGCCGACTCTTAATTCAAGGTCGCCGAGTCCTGTTTCGCTGTTGTTTGCCATTTTCCCGTGAGTTAAAGCTGATTGGTTGTTTGCTCCAGCGGCAGCATTTGCTGCTAATCTTGTGACTGTTCCACCCTTTAAGAGTGTGTTTAGGCTAACAGATTCTGTTCCAGCTGTGAGTGCTCCAATACCGGTTAGGCCGGTATGTGTCATGTTAAGATCATTCTTGACATTAACGATAGGAAGAATTACATGGAAATATAAACCATCAACCCATTTATCTAATCTTTGAAGATAATCCAGACGAACTCCAAATGATGTTTGCTTAGGATCAAATTTCAATGAACCGGTTAGAGTATTGTTTAAGTTGTCTACATTGTGAAGAAGAAGATCATTCCAAACCTGAGGTCTTCTGGCGTTTAAATCTATTGATGGTAGTTGGCCTCCGCTAGCGTGTGTTGCTCTTCTTTCATTCCTTAAAAAAATTGAGTTTGTTCCATCGGCTCCGAAGTTGCGGCCGAGGGCGGCACCGTTATTTGAACGACCATAGAAGACTGTGCCTTCTACAAATCCACCAATTCTGTCATTGTTTTTGTCGCAAATCATTTCGTTGAATGTTGTGTATGCAGGTATTGTGTCGCGTGAAATTCGGACATTCATTTCGGTTCTGTTGTTGGCGCTTCCAAATGTTGTACCGACCATGCCGAGAGCGAAGAGTAATGCTGTTAATTTTTTGTTCATACGCTTTTCCTAATTACTTTGGGCGACTTAGATGCCGCCTGTTAAAAAATCTTTATTGTAAGATGAACCCTGAGTGAAGAAAATGAAATTTAGATTTATGCTTCTCGATATCTACCTCCTCCTTTCTTGACTTTAAGGTCTTTTGTTAAACTTCTTACTACACCATTGAAAATAAATCATTTAAAATTATTAACAAATTTGCAACAAAAAATAAATAAAATTGGATTTAAAAATTTTTGTGCGATGTTGTTATCTTAGCTGTACGGATTTTCGAAATCAAGATTTTTAAATGTTTTTTTTCGAGAATATTAGCTAAAAAATAATTTTTCAAACCTTTGAAAGTAGCTATGGACTCATTGATACTAGTTCTTTTTTTTCAAGTTATTTTGGAGTCATTTCCGATTAGTAGTTCAGGGCATCTATTTTTTTTGAAGAAATTTTTTCAAAAAAACTTAGATAAGACAGGTCTTTCTTTCGTGGAGCATTTTTCTCACGTTCCAACATTTTTAATTATTGCAGCAGTTTTTTGGAAAGAATGGACTTCGATTTTTTTAAAATTGATTAGGTTTGATTTTGGCCGAGATAGTTATAGAAGATTATTGTCTATAGTGATTCGAATTGCATTATTGGCTTTAGTTGTTTGCTTGATTACTATTTTCTTTTACATGATTTTAAAAATTTTTGGTGGGAAATTTGTTTTTTTAACTGAACAAACTTCTGTTTTAATCGGTTTTTCAATCACCACGCTGATTTTGTTATCAACTTTATTTGTTCCAGAGAATCGAGAGATTTGGGATTTTAGGAAATCTGTAATTTTGGGGGTGGCACAAGGAATTTCTCTTTTGCCAGGTATATCGAGATTGGGTACAACTTATGTGGCTGCAAGATGGTTGGGAATATCTTCTCGTCGATCTCTTCAAATTTCTTTCCTAGGTTTTGTACCCTTGATAATGGGATCTGCATTTGAAGGTTGCATGAAGTTGAGAAAAATAAAAATCTCATTTGAATTAAATTTTTCATCAATGAATTTGATTTTGATTGCGATATTACTTGGGTTTGTTGGATTACTTATCACCAAGAGGTTGGCTTACAAAAGTAAATTTTGGGGTTTCGGAATTTATATGTTTTTTGAATTATTAATTTTGTCTCGGTTAATCTGAGTGGCCAATTTTTAAAAGGAGAATGATATGTTTTGGAGGGCGAAGGGGAAGTCGTCTTTAAAGGGTTTTAGTGTTAAGTCGTTGGAAAAAAAGATTCATTATAAACGAGAATTAATTGGGATATTTCTTATTTCATTTCTTGTGTTTTTGTTTTTATCTTTTATCTCGTATAAGCCGACCGATAGTTCATTCTTTTATTTTTCTAGTGACATAGTTGGGGTGTCCAATTGGTGCGGTATTATTGGGGCGAATGCCTCTGCAGCTTTTTTTTTCTTATTTGGTAGTGCTTCCTATGTTTTTTTACTTCTTACATTGTTTTCAGTTTTTTTCTTATTCGATTTTTATATTTTTAAATTTTCGAGATACAAATCTTTTATGTTTCCAATTTTATTATTGGATATTTCGACAACATTAAATATTCATCAATACGATATTCATGGATTGTTGCCGGGAGGTATTTTAGGAAGATTTTTTGCAGAGGCAATGACTCCATTTTTAGGAATTAAGGGCTCGTTGGTTTTTCTTTACGCAATTGCGATATCTAGTTTGATGGTAATAACTAGAGTTTCAATGGTAAGAGTTTTGTCTGTTGTTGTTAGAAATTTTTTAATAGTTTCTCTTGGTACATTAAAGGCTACTTTTGGCATATTAGATTTTGTTTTTTCTAGCATTGTACGTATTTTTAATTTTTCATTTTCTTTGATTCTCTCATTTTTTAAAAAAGAACGCATAGTTTCACTCGAAGATAGTTTTGCGGCTCGATTTGATGTGTCAGGAGATAAGATTATTGGGGCAAAGCAGGCTGATGATGAAGATGTTTATTGTGATTTTGCAATTGAGGAAGAATTCAATGCCAGAAATATTGGTTCCAGTGATGATGCAAGATTTTTTGGTTGCGATTTATTTTTAATGAGAAATTCTGTTTTGGGTAAAAATATTTTGCTTGAGATTTGTTTTGAGGAAGAGGATGAAGGTGGAGAAGTCGCTGACACATCATACGATAAGAAGCCTTCGCAAACGATTCGCCGTACAGGGGCTTCGGATGTTAAACCTATAATAGAATATTCATTGCCTGATTTTTCTAAATTCCATGAAATGAGATCTGAGAAAATTGAGAGAGAAGAGTTTGAAGAAAAATGCAGAATGCGTGGTGAGAAGTTGGAGGAGAAACTTTTGCATTTTGGGGTTAAAGGAAAAGTTGTTGCAATTCGTCCTGGACCGGTAATTACTCTTTTCGAATACAAGCCAGAAATAGATAGCAAAATTAGCAAAATTATATCTCTTGAAGATGATCTTGCAATGGCATTGACAGCATTGAGCATAAGAATTATTGCGCCAATTCCTGGCAAGAGTGTTGTTGGTTTTGAAATTTCAAATGAATTTCGCCAAGATGTTTTCTTGTCAGAAGTGTTGGCAGATGAAAAAGTTAAAAATTTTACTGGCAGAATCCCATTGGTTTTGGGTGTAGACATTATTGGGAATCCAGTTGTTCGGGATTTGGTGTCAATGCCACATGCATTGGTTGCAGGATCAACTGGGTCAGGTAAGTCGGTTGGCCTTAATTCTATTTTGGTAAGTTTACTTTGTAGCTTTAGTCCAGATGATTTGAAGATTGTTTTAGTAGATCCTAAGCGGTTAGAATTTGCGCCGTATGCTGATGTGCCACATCTACTATTTCCAATTGTTACAAACCCATTAAAATCTATTCCTATTTCTAAA
>Ga0180433_10010737_pt1 | contig 10967 bp, 24 predicted proteins | sample SS_ome_8_FD_132980 | JGI IMG/M metagenome (GOLD analysis project Ga0180433, IMG submission 132980) | Hypersaline lake sediment archaeal communities from the Salton Sea, California, USA - SS_1_D_1 metaG | ecosystem: Environmental > Aquatic > Non-marine Saline and Alkaline > Hypersaline >...
AGGTGTCACCAAGTAAATGTCACCATCAAAATATTTCCGAGCTTGTTTGATTGCATCCCAAGTATAAGGCGGCAAGTTATTGCCTATGTGGATAAAAACAAGTACCATTTCTATCTCCTTGTCAACATTGTTTGTCTGCCGCCAAAATCAATTTTCCAACCGTCGTTTTGCATTTCTGGAATAACCAATCTGCCTTTTCCACTCAAACCTGATTCTGCAAAGTGAAATTCATTGTCTCTCCATATTACATCAGTATCATCTATAAGAACAATAGATTTTTCGTGTAAATTCTTCTTTGCTATTTTATATGCTTCAAGGTGTTTTTCCGCGGAATCTTTTAAATCAGTATCCCAGGCATCAAGATATAAAAGGTCTATTGGTTCATTTCTTGACTTTAAATATTCTATTGCATCCATATTTTTCACACAATCTGGATTGTGATATTTAATGTGCCTCAAAGCATAACTGCAAGAATTCTTAGATATATCTACAGATATAAATTCTGAATTAATTACAGAGTCAAACAGCATTGTGCTATGTCCATCACACCTACTTTTGCAATTATCATGACATTCAAAAGGTGGGTGAAAAGCATCTGACCTCATACATCCAAGTTCGAGAATATACTTTCCTTTACGATTTTTAAATTCTTCAATAGCCTTTTTTATATAAAGCTCCGGTATGTCTCTGCTATCCATGTCAATCATGTTAGAAATCCTCCTTTAATGACTTTAGCTTTTTTCATATATGCCAATTTTATATGCTTTGTTAATGGTAATCTCAACCATCTTTCAAACATATAAATATTACTTGCATTAGAAAGATAGGCAGCCCACCATGCAAACGATGAATTGCTTGCTATAATTGTATCAAATTTCATAAGATAATGAAAATCCTCACTTGCTGTCTGTGATATTATGGTAGGTTTGTAGTGTTCAAAATATGCCAAAATCGGATCATTGGCATCTTCAATAACAATAAATAGTCTATTTTTTCTGCTGTTCCATCCACACATATCTAATACTTTGTAATGCCATTTTGGGTGTATAACAGATCTTAACCCGGGGTCGTAGTGGTCTCCTGTTCTCAAGTGTATAACTATATCTGTTTTTGGCTGTTTTTTAATCTTGCGAGGTATCCATATTTTTTTTACTATATATTCATTATCTTCATAATATTTAGGGTGTTGGAAAAAACCCTCTAAAACTACTTTATTTTGACTATAATCATTAAGGTATGGAACATTGCCATATTCTGGAGTATCAACATCTTTTATTAAAACCTCATTTTCATTAATCACTCTTCCCTTGTTATATGGTGTAGCTTCAATAAAATCCGTTGCCTCCCACTTTGTCAGCAGTTTTAAGCCATTTCTTTCTGCTATTATTCTTGCAAAGGCATATTGAAACATTTGGTTTCCTGCTCTTCCCATATATCTTGTACTTACACTCATATCCTCACCCTCTTATAAACAGATTGCCTTTGAATAATTTTGCGATCATGTTTTTGTTGTAATTTATATAACTTATGGTCGTTAAACGGAGATAAATCATTGTATATATAGGTAACATCAGAAATATGCCTTATTCTATCCTGCCCTGCTAATTCCATGAGACCGTATCCCAAAACAAGATCACAACATGTTTTAAAATAATTTCCCGTTCTATCCTTAAAGTCCTTTTTTCTTAAATGTTTGAATAATTTTGCCTTAAATGTAAACAGGTGAAAACTGCGAAATTTACCGGTTCTAAAATTATTGCCGGTATAAGCCCCCTGAAATCTTGCCGGTGCTCCGGATTCATACTGAGAACTACCATAAGTTAATAGGCAATTCGGGTCTTTATAGGCATTTTTGACAACATCAAGCGCCCCAGGGGCAATCTGATCATCAAGGTCAACTCGGAGAATAACATCTTCAGGATGTGGGTCTACTATTTTCATTCCCCTGATAAAGTTTCTCATTGCGCCATATTGTTCCTCACAACACCGAATGAATTCATCCCCAACGATGATTTTGTCTTGAGGCGCATTATCCGCTATAATAACATGATGGTCAATGCCCGACAAGGACTCAACACATCTTTTCATGAACCTTTCATCATAAATTCCGGTGCTTATCGCTATAAAATTCATTCTACACCTACACCTTTTTTCCCCATGTTTTTATCTGTTTTTCCCTTTTTCGGCAAAAAGCATACAGTCTTTCCAATTCATCAGCTATAATTTTGTTCTTTTTTCTCGTTTCTACCTCTATTTTCGCAAATTCCGGGTCGCTATAATTCTGTATCCACTTCTGAGCAACAGGCGGGGAAATCCTCATAGTAAGTTGCTGCTTTATTGTTTCTCTCGAATGAAGCCTATAATGCTTAAATAATCCTATGTGAATACCATGATGTCGTGACGCAAGATGGGTTCTGCCGCATAAATCAAGCCCTGATTCAAGCACAATGCGCTGTAGCATTAGTTCGTCGCTAAAGGGGGCTGTATAGTACCCTTCGGTCTTAATGGTCTTCAAACAGGCTCTACGTGCCTCTGATGTGGCTTTGTACCACGGCTCTCTTTCAACAAAGTGAAGTCCGGTAATACGTTCACTCCCTCTTGGCTCTCTTTTCCTTCTTGAATTTGAATAACATAACCCTTGTTCCTTCATTTCTTTCAGGTGAAAATCTAATAGTGTCGGCTTTTCACGTAAAATAAACATATCTACGTCTGTAATATACACGTATTTGTGTTTTCCAAGTGGTTCTAATAAAAACCTCAATGTCGCAGCTAATATCGGATTGTCTGTCTCAATTTCATCCACAATATAATCATATTCTGGATATTGGAGTTCAAGACACCGTTTGAACAGCGGGACATAATCCCGATAATGCCCGGCGGCAACAGTATATATTAGTAAGTTGTTCAGATTTTCCAATATTATCCCCTAAACTTTACTGTAAAGGATCATCCATGTCTCTACCGTTCCAGAACATTTTATCCATTATTTCCTTTTCTTTTTAGGCTGCCTTAAAGTACCATAATTACCAGTTCCACCTCCGCTGCCATCTCTCTTACGTGTACCACCGCAAGCCCCTTTTTTACCGCTGCCAGTGCCTCTCCTGTGTGAACTCATCGTGACACTCCTCTTTCTATTAAATAATTATATTTTTTCATTATTCCTAACTTTTATCCTCAACATCCTTGAATTTCTCAAATACTCCATTTTCAAGACGTCTAATCACCCGATGTGCAGCAGCAGCAAGGTCTCCTTTTTTGATATGATCGACCCGCACAAGCTCCTGTAATTCAGATAACAATACTTCGGCGCATTCATGAAAAGCCACTATATCAATTTCTTTTTTTGAAGGATTATTTTTTAACCATTCTACCGAATAACAAATATTTGCGATTTGAGCGCCTGCTCCTATCCCATACCAATAGGCGCTTGCCCTGGCATCAATTTTAGTTTGAGACTCTATCGAGAGTTCGTAATCATATAGTTTAAACACCTCAAAGAAATAATATTTTACCCTCTTTGTGAAATAATCGACCAATTTACCTTTTTTACAATTTGTGCGATTCATATTAAAACTCCAATCTATCCAATTCGCAGTGCCAATGTCCATTGTGAAAAATAACGTCCCACTTATCGCCCAATACTTTCTTTATCTTTTCGACGGTTATTTCCGGCGCTCTCGGCTTCCCTTTGTGATCATAACCGTCAATGTCAAACGCCCTTCTATATGGATGAAATGAACTTTGGCTGTGTATTCCATCGCAAATACTGTTAACGTACATCTCATAACCATGCTTATCAAACAGTTTTGCGACCTTTCGCATGCCCTCTGCCGCTTCCGGCATTAATGTGCCATTAACGCCTATTCTGTACCAAATCGCCATTTTTCACCCCCTTAGTTAATAAATCCATTATTTGCGCTACTTTAACTTTCCTGGCAAATTGAACGCCTGATTTCTTCTTGGCTTTGCCATTAATTCTCGCCATTTCTTTTTCGTGTATTCTGAGAATATCCTCTATCGGTAATATCTTTTTCACATTTATTTCCTTTTCGGCTTCCATGAAGTACGCTCCTGCATAGTTCCGTAAACATAACGGTTATACCTGTCGCTTCCTTTTTTAAAACCTTTCTTCTTGGCTTGTGCCTTTAATTTCTTTTCCATTTCCTTTGGCACTTATTTCCTCCTCTATTAAGATTTCCTGTTCGTATTCTATAGCCGCCTTTATTCTTCTTTTTAACTCATACAATTCATCCAATTCATCGACACCACCTCTAAGATCAGGCGGTGCAAGTTTCTGTAATACTGATATTGCCCTTATAATTCTATCAGTATCTAAATCAAGATTGTGGCCATGTTTAGTTTTTACTATCATTTTTCCAAATCCATATATTCTTTCCCTTTGCAAAACCACATGATTTCAAAATATCCCTTGTGCGAACAGTGGTATTATTCGTTCCAATAAAAATATGAGAACATTCGGATTGCAAAGAATTTATTAAATATGCCTCCGGCATAATCTTTCTGTACTTTTTTTCAACGTCAAATCTCAATATTTCTGCTACAATCCTTGCCTTCTTCTTGTTGCTACTGTATATCTTTTCCTTTTCTTCTACCGGTCTTGTGTTTACCATCATTGAGGCTACATCTTTACCTTCAACCCTGTACAAGTAATAAAAAAGCCATCCAGGAACACGCCTTATAAACACACCCTCTTGTTTCGGTTCTGTAGTACCACTACCACCGCACACAGGGCATTTTACAATAGTTGTCCTGGCATTTTTAATGTCAACTTTTCTTATAACCTTTTCGCCTTTACATTCTGGACACTTATTCATACCCTTACCCCTTAAATCATATATTCATATTCATTGCGTTTTCTGCCGGTTTTTTTAACCTTCAGATTACTCATATTGTTGTCATTATATAATTTATCATGTCTTATTTTACTCTTTTGTGAATACTTTTTAACAGGAGCTTCAACGTATATTTCCTTTTGGTCTTTTAAAATCGACGCCATTATACAAAGTGCGTCACACTGCGGATACCCCTTTTCTGGTATTCCACGTTTATTAGACCACGTTTCGTATTGTCTGCTGGTTTCCCTTGCTCTTGTGTGTACTATTATCTTATTTGTACCAAATAAAGCATTTACAATTAATATTGACCCTGCTTTGTCATACTGGCGGGCTTCTTTTAACCTAACGCCATATTTTTTTAGCTGTCTTACAGTATCTTCTCCCGATTTAATAACGTCAGAATTACAGTATATCTTAGAGCAAGCTATTTCGTTATTAACCTTCTTTATTGGAACTTGTAATTTCCTTTTTATGTCAGAAGCTACCTCTCTTGCCACCGGATTAATGTGAAAAAACTCATCGTAAACATATAACTGCTGTAAATCCCTCCTCCACAAAAACATAGTGCCGGAAATCCCGTAATTTTTTTCGCTTATTAAAATGGGAACAACTTGCACATTATAATATTCAAGATTGCTCCAGTCTATGTCAAAATTGTAATTTTGTTTTTCATCGGTCGATATATACGCCTTAAATATTCTGTCCGGAGTAGCTGCTTTAGTCATACATAAAACAAGACTGTCTGCTCTATCCGGGGAAGATCCATAATCTTTTTTAAATTGTTTTTTTGGAGATATTTTAATTCTGTCTTTGTTGACATACTCATAAGTTCTGGCTGCTAATTCCTCTATAAGAAAATCTGAATCTTCATCGTTTGGCAGTTGTATTTCATCTATCATTTCAGCAAGTTCACCCCACATTACAGAAGCATTATTGGCATATTGAGGATGACCATTATCTATTTCGTTATTTATAGGTATTACCACTATGTTGTCTTTGCGGTTATTCTTTAAAGCGTCTATTGTGCCAGCACCGTATCCACCCCCTGCATCAATTTTAATATAACATGTTTGCTGGCACTTGCTTTTCATGCGGTATTCTCTTAAAGTGTGTAATACCAAATTCACTATATCTTGTGTATCTGAATGCGCTATTGTTTTTTGCGGTTTTACCTTTAAGCCATGAGCCAAAGTAACCACAGTCATATCATCGCCAAACCTTGCAGGATCAACACCCATATTCAATTTGCCATGAGCTTCTACTTCTCTTAACCTTGCCTGTTCAGCATCGGCAAGCTGTATTAAGGCGTCCGGATTGCCAAGCGGCTCCATCCCTAATACTCTTACTCTATAAACATCACTATTTTTACCATATTTTCTTGCAATACGCTGACAATAAGACTTGTCAGCAATAGGAGATTCCTCTGAATTAAATCTAAGGTTGTTCCAAAATTCTTTATCTTTGTGGAAGGTGTCGTGAACATAACCAGTTGTGCAATTATGCTGTCCTGCTACCACTATCTTGTTTTCTTTTATGTGCAAAGGGTCGGTCAACGAACCTTCTATTGTTTCCCAAACACCATTAACCTGAATCCCGAAAGCCTCGTCACACAACCACAATAAATGCGCGGAATGAAACCCTTGCACACTATGATCGTCTTTCGGAGACCGCGCCCTGATAAAACAACTGTCTTTCGCCCCTTTTATGTATATCTCATCCCTTCTTGTCTGATACCATGAATTAAGCCTCGATAGTGGTATCCACAGCTTAAACTCAGGCCATATAATATCATATAACTGGTGAAAAGTCGGAGCAATAATCGGAACTTTCACAAGATTACCCTGATTGTTTACCCGTGTAGCGGTGAACCAAACAGCCGCCCATGACATAACGGTACTTTTTCCAGAACCATGACCGCTTTCTACACTCGTTTTCTCGTATTTGGAAATCGAGTTAAGTAAATCCTTTTGCTGGTTTGTGATGAATATGTGCGGACGTTTTTCGCGTGCTGGGATTATTATGTTGTCGTGGACAAACTCTACCGGATGATCCCAATAATACTCAATCATTTCTGAACTAATCAAAGGCTTTGACTTACTTTCCATTGTTTTCTTTCCTCTTGTCGGCAATCATGGCTATACGTTTATTGTAAGCCACATCACTTGCCTTTGCCTGCGTCTCTGAAAGTTTGTCTTTTTCCCCTTCTGGAATCGCCGGTTTTTTAAATAAGCCCATAGCCTTACTTATCATTTCCATCGGCTTATTCTTGTCGTGTAATTCAAATTCTATCGTTCTTGTTGTGTTGTCGCCCCGCGAAACTTCCTTAACCCTCATTTTCTTAATTGCTCTTGCCTCGTCACCTAAACTTTCCGAAGACTTGAACGCTACATTTCCGGCCTCGTCATATTTCATATAATCCCGGATGTCACTAAATGCCATTATAGACATTTCTCTCATTACATTCTGAGCCGCCAACTCAAACTTACTTAAATACTTCTCGGTAAGTTTTGCCACCATTTCCTGAACGTCGGGATTATTTAATATGTTAGAACCTGAATCGTTGTCTCCCCGCTTTGAGGGAGTCCCCCCGTAAACTTCCCTATATGCTTCTGTCGCATTAAAATTATTTGCAATATAAGATAATGCAAATGCCTGGTGTCTCGCGTCTACTGATTTCATTTTGTCCCTTTTGACATATATTATATAATAACACTTTTATTCTTCTGCGTCAATAGTTATCCAATCATTTTCATTTTTAGGGTCTGAATTACTGCCGTCCATAGCATAATGATAAACTAAATTTTTGTCAGCAAAATATTTCGGAGCGCACTTACATTTAGTTGAAGCAGAATGCACTATAATATCATTTTTGGGTATTTTATGGCGCACTTTACCCTCTATGAGTATTGGGGGATATTTTCTTTCAGCTATTAATGTACCTATTTCAATCATTGCCTGTGCTATGTCGGTGTAATACTTTTCCCAAATCTCTTTTTTATAACCCACATTCGGGAAAGCCAGCTTTACACCTTCATTATCCATACAAATAGTTAAAAACGGTATCATGATTGACCTTTATTGATTTTTCCCTCTAAATGTCTTATCGTCTCTATAAGATACTTTATAAACAGACAATTATAGGACACTTGCATCATATTTCTTGTTTCCGGGTGACGTTCTTGAAAATCTTCGTGAAGCCTGCCCATAAGTTCTCTATCATCCTTTATGATCATTATTCCCAGTCCCATTTTTCGCGTAAGGCATACATCAGCTTTACTCTGTATATTTCAATATCCTTTATCATCTTGTCAAGTATTTCCTTTGTTTTTTCAGGGCTTCTCGATATTTGATACGGGATTTTCTCCGATTTATTTTTCTGCTTTCCGTGCAGTTTCCCAGCCTTGCTTTTAAGTTCAAGATGAAGGGCAAGGCTGTATTTGTCTGTCAAGCGCATGAATACGTTGTGATCCGCAAAGCCGGCCATCCACTCGCTGGCCTCCTTGACAATGTAAGCCGGAGCGTGCTGTTTCAAATACCGCCACACGCAGTCCGGCATACGCATTGACTCCATGCCGTACCGCTCCCGGTATATCTTGAGAAGATCATCACACTGTTTCTGTATAGCAGATTCCGGGGCGTCACAGTATCCCTCTTTTTCCCGGATTTTCGATATGCGCAGTTTTCGCTTGTTCCCTCGGCTTGCGGTCTGTTTACGCTTTGATAGTTCTAATTCAGACATCTTTTATCCCTCACCACAATTCCACATCGTGTATAATTTTAACAACCTTACCTTTTCTCTTTAGAACAAGCGTAGTTCCTTCAAGGATAAATTTACCTTTAATATCGTTTGATTTTATGCCTTTTATAATATTCCCAATAAAAGCAGAAATCCCACCTACAAGTATGACAAGAAGAATAAGAAAAATAACTATTGCTATCACAAACCCTATAAAACCGCAAACATTGCACCACATCTGAATAAGATTTTCCGTGTCAATCACCTTTTATTCCTCCTTTTTCAAAATTAACAATTCGCCCTCAAGTAAAATGGCTTTATCGCAATCAGACAGATTGTCTATATACTTTCGGCAATTGTTTCCTATTGGTATTATTGTTTTACCCTTTGTAAAACATCTAAAATATTCACAACTACTATTAAGACATATATCGAGTTTCATTCACTCCTCCGTTACTTCAATTTCATCATCAAGATTCCAGCCGGTCGGGGGAATAATGATATTATCACATATTTTTCTGTTGTCGCAATACCGGCAATTACCTCCAATATCGCATTTAATACTGTCACAATATTCTTTTATCTGCTGACCGGTTGCGTCTCTTAGCTTAATCTTCATTTTTTTCAACCCCTTTGATTTTCATTCTCCTCAATTCTTTGCCGCACTCATCACAATAATTACAACCGCTTATAATAAGTGCCGTTCGTATTGATTCTTGATTACAGGTATCACATCCCCCGGTGCGGGTGTTCAATCGATAGCGTATACCGTCTTTTTCCTCCGTAATATCTTTTGAACGATAGTCTTTCCTGTCACGTCTACAATCCTCCGAATCATACTGGTATTCACATCCAGAGAATCGAACTTTACAAAACTCACACATAGATTTAGTGACAAACATTTCTTTTCTCTCTTCGTTAAGCTCGGCAATACCCCTGCATACAAGATAATCTTCTATATCCTCGAATACAGGGTGTGTACTTGGGATACTCGGAACGCTTCTTGACAGGTCGTAAACACGCTTAAGAAGTATGTTTGCCTCTGTTCTTTTTTCTTTTTTCATTCACTTCCCCTTTGCCTCATATTCTATACAGCTTGCAATAAATGAAGATAAACTTTCATTATGTTTTTGTTGAACTAACACGGTTTTCATATCATCTGATCTCATCTGCCACAAACCGCTATCTTTATAAAAAGGGTGATTTTCTGGCAATTCGTTTGCTGTATTCTCTTCTACCTCAATTTCCATTCACTCCTCCTCTGTTTCAATTAATATCCCATTGCCGTCTTGTAATATTTCAAATATGCCAGCTTGAATTACTTTTGATATTTCGTGCCGTTTATTTTTACATGCTTTTACTGCAAGCTCTTTTATTGCCCCACTAAATCCTCCTGAATAACCTGCGTTCCCTTGATATGCTATATAATCCCTTAATATTATATCAATCTGCTGTTTATCAGAGTGTCTTTTAAGAATTTGCTCTATCTTAAGAGCATTGTTTTTTGCGGTATTAATTGGAATAATCATTTCTTTATCTCCTGTAATTAATGTCAGCTTTCATTATAGCTCTCTCCAATGTGTTATTATACAATAATCTTCATCGGACTCTATATCTCTACTCGGTGTAAAACTTCCCGTAATATTGTTATGGAAAAAGCTATCACGCCTTACTTCTGTTGAATACAATTTACCGTATCTCCATACTTCCACAAGTAAAGTATATTCCTTTGTTGAGTCCGGCGGGATTATTTTTTTAATATCAATCCAGCCTTGCTCCTCTTCCTTTGTTTGCTTATCATCCTTCTTTTTCCATTCACTGCTCCTCTATGGGTTAGGATTTCCACACAATCTCAATTACATATTTGCCATTAAATTGGCGTGTTGTTCCATCGCTTAAGTTTTGCCCATACCATGTAATTAAAGCCATTTCGCCGTTTACTGTAAATGGTTTTATTTGCCCGTCTGTTGAATAAATCCATCCCTGTCCATCAACAAGTATTTTTTCTATTTTCAATGGCTTAATATCCATAACTCCCCTTACTCCTTTGCTTTTGTTAATCTGTAAGTTTTGCAAGCAAAGCCTCCAGCAGTTTTTCTATCCCTCTGTTCTCAGCCTTCTCTATATCTTTCAGCTCTTTCTTATCGAACTTTAAGCCTTTACATTTCTTACACGCAGGAGTTATCCAATTTTTTTCGCCCTGGTATCTGCATTCAAAGGTGTTTTCTGTTGACCACTTGTCAATCATCTTTGTCGTACTACCGCCATAACAAACGTAATGATACGATTCAGGCTTATTCTTTAGTGACTCTGCCAGTTTAATTATTTTTTCCTTATTCATCTTTTGCTCCTTTCACCCCATATAATACTTGAAA
>Ga0180433_10010738_pt1 | contig 10966 bp, 9 predicted proteins | sample SS_ome_8_FD_132980 | JGI IMG/M metagenome (GOLD analysis project Ga0180433, IMG submission 132980) | Hypersaline lake sediment archaeal communities from the Salton Sea, California, USA - SS_1_D_1 metaG | ecosystem: Environmental > Aquatic > Non-marine Saline and Alkaline > Hypersaline > Sediment...
CTCTCTCAACTTGAACAGCATCTTCAAGAGCTCCAACTCCAAACTCTCAAACAAGTCGATCGCTTCTGTTTAGATAATGTCGAAGGCCTCGAAGCTCTTTAGGGGGATTTTAAATTTGGGGGGCATCCAGTTGACTCCAGGTCGTTCTAATGAAAGTTATCTCTTTGAGGGATCGATCCCTAAGTCCTCTTCGAGCCAGCTGGCACTAGGGCAGGGGTGTCGTGTGAGAAGGGCTGAGAGAGCTCACCAAAAGTAGTAACTTTCTTAATGCGAGAACACGTAGCAACGTCTTGGTGCTAACCATGGCCCACTTGGACCATAGTCTCTAAATGAAGGCTGTGACAAAAAATGAGATTTTTCAAAAAAATCTGGCAAAAAATTTAAAAAAAAAGTACAAATGAAATTCTCTAGACTAACTTACTGGTTTCTCTAGATTAACCTGCTGGTATAGTTTGTTTAAACAGTTGCATCTACGTTTTTTCGATGTCTAGTACAGCCAATTTTTTAAAACTTGTCATCGAATTAAGAGATGCTAAATTTGCCTTTTAGCCATGAAACAAAAAACATTAGGAGACTTGAATGTCAATCGACAAGATAGAGAATTCGTCTGTTGAAAGCAAAAGATATCTCAAGGAGGCCTTAGAAAGCCAAGATATCGAATCTATTGAGAACCCCATTTTGAAAAGATGCGCCGAAAAAAATGTGGATCTTGAAAAAGGGGTTCACCAAGCTTACGATCGTATGTATCATAGACACAATAGATCATAAAAAAACTTGGGGGCGCAGAAGCCCCCAAGTTTTTTTAAGCTCCAAAGGAATATGAAATGCAAACTGACAAAAATATCTCTTTCTCTTCTTTTCTAGTCAAAGTCGCTTCTAGGTGCAACCTAAATTGCACCTATTGCTACATGTACCAACACGCTGATCAATCTTGGAAAAAAAAGCCTTTAACACTCTCTGAAAAACACCAAGAGTTGCTTGGGAAAAGACTTAAAGAGTATGTCAAACAAAAAAATCTGAATCTTATTTTAGTCATATATCACGGTGGAGAACCTTTAATTTTTGGAGTTGATAAGCTCATTAATCTATCAAGAAATCTTCGAAGAGAGTTGGAGGAAGTTAACTGTCGTGTAGACTTTGGTATCCAAACAAACGGCTTACTTCTCAATGAAAAAACATTGTCAAAGCTTGAAAAAGAAGAGATTTCGGTTTCCTTAAGTATTGACGGTCCCAGGGAAATTCACGACGAGCACCGTTTAGATCATAAAAGCAAAGCAAGTTTTGATAGAGTTTATCACGGACTTACCCTATTAAGGAAGTTTCCAAAAGTCTTTTCTGGCTGCATAGCGGTAATTAATCCAAATCACGAACCTGAAAAACTCTTCAGTTTTTTTAGTCAAAATAATGTTACTGAGCTAAATATTCTTTTGCCAGACGCCAACTATATTGCACCTCCCAAGTGGAGAAATTTAAAGCCTAACGTCTACTTAGATTGGCTTATTAAAGCGTTTGACTGTTGGTTTGACAATTATTCTCACATTCACTGCAAATTTTTTGAGTCAATTTTAATGGCGATTCTAGGACACGGTGGACAAAGCGATGCGCTGGGTTTAGGAGATATTAGCTTGCTAAATGTCGAAACCGATGGCACTTACCACGATCTAGATGTTTTGAAAATTACTGAGGAAAACTCTTCAGATTTAGGCATGAGTTTAGAAACCCATCCTATTTCTGCCGCAGAAAACACTGAAAAAATTAGTTTTCACCGTACTCTACTAACAAAAAAAGGGCTGTCTCAAAAATGTCTTGATTGTAAACATTTAGAAGTTTGTGGAGGAGGCTCAGTGCCACATCGTTTTGATCATAATGGATACAAAAATCCAACAGTTTACTGCGATGAAATGTTTAAACTTATTGATCACATTAGCAATCGCTTTACTCATCTTGTTAAGGTCGAAAATTTGAATCAGAAAAAGTCATTCATCGAAAAATTCGACCTGAATACAATGCATGATTTTTGCCAAAGTGGTAGCTCTATTAGATTGATTCATCAGCTTCAAAATCATTTGGCAGAAAAAAACTACTCTCGCTTAAAAAGAGTAATCAAATACGCCTCCGATGCTTACCCCCAAGATCAAAAGGCAATTGCAGAGATAATGCGTTTGACCTTTGATGAAATGAAAAGCGCCTTGCTGCACCCTGCGGTGTTTTCTTGGCTAAGAGCTTTTTGTGGACATTGCTCTGGCATGCCACTTTCCAGTTCTGGAGGAGAAGTTCTACCTGCGGACCCGTCTTACTTCAAAAAATTTATTGAAATAGCAAAAAAAACAAGAAACTCAAGAGAATTTACCATTCAAGAAAAAAATTCTTGGTACGGAATTACTTTAGACAAAAGTATTGTAATCGAGCACCCAGATAAGAAATTTGAGCAAGGCGAAAAAATTCTTAAAAATGCACTTGACATCATCAAAAACTACGATGCCAGCCTCTATAAGGAAATGCAATTAGTGAGCCCTCACATTCAGTTAGTAATTGACAATAAAGCTAACCCTAACAAAGACGTATCTTTCAGCGATGAAACACTCCCAGGAGCTCTTTTCGTTGGCGTATGGAAGAAAGGCGGGCTACTTTCGGAGCACATGGTAGCTGCATCCTTAATACACGAGCACTTCCATCAAAAACTTTACTTGCTTCAGCAACGCTTTGATCTTTTTTCTCCCCAAGACACTCTTATTTTTTCTCCCTGGCCTAAAATACTTCGTCCGCCATCTGGAGCTCTACACGCCGTATACGTTTTTACCCATGTAGCTCGTTTTTGGAACAGAATGTTAATAGAACAAAAAGTGAGTGAAATGGCTGAACAGGAGCTAAGTGTAACTCTTGATAGGCTAGACACGTGCATCAAAGATATTAAAAGTAAGGTTGCATTCACAAAAACTGGAGAACTCTTCTTTCAATGTTTGCTAGAAGATTATCGCAATTTGTCAGAAGAAAGCGTCTTACAAAATGTCTGATCTGAAGTTTTCTGTTCCGCGACATCTCCTAAGTAGCAATAAAATTCTCAGAAGAGAGTTTCTTGATGGATATTTTTCCTCCAGCTTAATTCCTTTTGAACAAGAGGTAGAAAATCAGTGGGAAATTACTGCCTTTAGCCCAGCTGAATCTGAGTTCTATGTTGATCCAAATCTAGACGAAACGTTGAAATCTTGGCAGCATCCTGTTTCAGTCTGTAATTTAGGAAATTATAGAAGTTTTTACAAAAATTCTATGATTTCTTTTTTCGATTCTTGGTCATTGTATTATTGGAGCCTATTATCTTGTTATCTTTCAAAAACTGGCGAAAATGTGCAGTCAAAATATGCCCTGATTCACGTCGACGACCATAAAGATCTGAGTAGTCCACTGATAGTCGAAAGTGGCGCTGGATATAAATGTCTACTATCGAAAGAAAACTTCATATTTTTAGATCCCAATTCAGTTGAACTCTCAATCCGGAAAAAGTCTATCGGAATTGATTCTTTTATTACTCCTTTAATATGGAACACAGAAAAATTAGAAATTTTTCATATAAGGTATAAACACTTAACTAATCCAGAAAATTACAATATAAAACTTTTCAAAGAGCCAGATTCACTTCTTTCTCCAGAAGAACTAAGATTCAAGTTAGAGCTAAATGAAAATCCTAGCACCTATTCGTATTCTATTGGAAATAATAACTTTTATTTTAAAAACAAAATAAATAAAGAATCTTTGATATTGCTTCATATTGATTGTGACGCTTTCATCAACCGTTACAATTTGGATATGAACTGGAATTCTCGGTCTCCAACTCCCCAGTTAAGTTTGGAAGAAGTTAGACAATTAATTCATCAGCTCACTCAAAACATAGCAATACTTGCGAATCCAGTTTTTGTTAATATTGCGCTTTCACCTGGGTTTTTTCCCTCTGAATATTGGGTTGAAATTTGCGATTTTCTAATCGAATGTTTTGAAAATAGTGGAATTATAAGAAATGATGGCTTCAGCGAATTTTTATTAGAAAATTATCCAGATGAGTTACGTTATGAAATCAAATCAGGCTAAAATAGGATCCTTTTATTTAAATCATTCTTTCAATGGTGACTTTAGGCTTCTATCTTTTTTAGATGTTTTTACCCAAAGTTCTTACTTCAAATTACAGAATTCTTTCAGATTCTTGCCTTGGAAAAAAAAAGAAACGAACTTTTACAAACAATACGAGGCTCTCATTTGTCCAAAAAATAACTGTGCAATTTCCTCACTGTATAAAAAAAAATTCTTTTATGGCTTTAAAAAAAAATTAGAAATTGCTTTAGGAAAGTCAATTCGAAATCAAATCCGTATTGTTGCTCATAAACTGATTACAGCTGATGAAATAGGTGTTCATACTGATTACTGTGATCCATCTTTAGGATATGAAAATTACAGATTTATATTCCAATTTGCAAATCCTGATCAACAAAACTGCGGAGGAGAGATATGTTTTTTAAACTCTAATTCAAAACAGGACATAATTAAAAGATATCCTCATATTTCAAATGGGGGAGTGTGTTTTGAAATCTCGCCACGCTCCTATCACTATGTTACTCCTGTGAAAGGTGAAAGGTACACTTTGGTAATGTATTTGTGGGATAAAGATAGAAATTACGATGGCTCAGGCTTCGAGGTAGTTTAAGTGGAAAATTATAAGATGTCATTGTATGAAGATTACGTTTTGAGGGTTGCACTCTACATGCCTCCTTCTGCAAGTGTCGATTTTATTTTGTTGGTGTTAGGCTTAAAACCTGCCCTAAGGACAAGGCTTCTTCAAGTCGAAAGATTTGAAGAAGTTAGAGATTGGTGTGAGAAATGGGGCTTTTTTTCTCATTTAGATGAGGAGGGCTTTATCTTCATTTCGCCAGACCAAAGCTTAGCTACAGAGATTATAACTTTAGATCAATCGACAAAAAAACATGAATACAAATTAGGCCTCCTTTTTGGCTACCCAAAGTGTTGCACAAAAAAAATTGCAGAAATTGGTGAGCATTACATCGATGATTACGAAGATAAAATATGTAGTGCCACATTTGAAGCTTTTTTTTGCTTAATCAACCCTGAAAATTATCGAAAAGGAACAGCTTTTATAAGTCACGTACCGTGTTCGTCTTCTTGTTTTCACTCATTGCACATTGCCCAACAACTTGCACTGTTTGTTCTGAGAAATAAAGATAAAGAAGTTCTAAATTCTTGGTTAAAGGAATTAGAAAAAATTTATAAGGAAGATGTATGTCAATTCCCTCTAAAATAGTTAAATCAAATGCAAAAGAGTATTCATTCGGCGAGTCTCTAGAGGCTTATGATACTCACAAACTTTTTGACTGGATCAATGGTCACCCAGAAAAGCATAAGTTATTGCCTACTTCGCTATTATTGGACTTTATCACTCACGATTTTTGGGGTAATTTTCACGATTTGAGAAGAACAAACTTCAGCTCAGTCTTTGAAGATGAGAGTCGTTTAAAGAAAATAATGAGAGTTGACTTGTCTTATCCAATTGTTCTTACAAACTTTAACAGACTAATTGATGGTGTTCACCGCCTGTTCAAGGCCGTTTTTCAAGGTGAGGAATGTGTAAAAGCAATATTCATAGACCAGTCTCAATTTTGTCTTCTAAAAGACGGTTCCGGTTCTAGGCCTAGATCATCGCATGTGGAAGCATTGCCTATTGAAGATATATACCTTTCTTTACCTTCATGTTCCTTGCCAGAGAGTAAGGAGAAAAGAAAAAATGTAGTTGAAGAGTACTTCCCTGACCACCTCCCTACTGCTGTGCGAAAAGATAGTGGCTTTCAAATTTGTCTTGAAAGACCTAGTTCGCCTTACGGATGTTATGAGTTTGATGAAAGTTTAAAGACAGGCTTAGACTGGTGGCAAGAAAGAACGAGAGTGCGAGATATTTGTGCAGAGTATCGCCTATTAAATAGAGGAATCTTAGCCCTAGAAGAGCAGTGGGTACCTTTATCTTGGAGTCGAGCTTTTCAATCGATTGGAAAAATTCCTGATGAAGTTATTTTACTTCACCTCGACGACCACCAAGACATGATGCCTCCCCGAGTTGGAAAAAGGTTAGATGGAGAAATGGTAGACTACATAACTGGAGATCAGATAAATTTTTTAGATCCACTCACAGTAGAAGAGGCCATCAGAAGTGGAGCCATAGGTAAGGGGAGCATACTCACTCCTTTGATTTGGCAAGTTCCGAAAATTCACGTCAGACATCTTACCTTTCGCCCTCATCCAAATACCACTTACAAGATTGACAGGGTAACTTTTTCTGACAACATTCTTTTCCACTCAAAAAATCGAATTGGGCTGCACTTTTCAGACACAAGTTGGGAAAATTTGGACAGAGAAAGCAGCTATGTCGTTACGCCTAAAACTCATTTGTGGTTGGATAAATTGCCAAAGGATGTTCCCATTCTTTTGCATTTTGACCTAGATTTTTTTAATAACCGATTTGATGGTAATTCAAATTGGCAAAAAGACGAATCAGCTAGGTCATTTGATCCTCGGTTTACAAAGCAAAAACAACATTTAAAGCGAGTTGTACAAGAAATTAGAAAAAGAGGATTGCAAGAGAGAGTGATCGACACAAGCATAGGTATTTCTCCAGGATTTTTTCCTGCTGAATTTTGGGAGCCTATGGTTGACCAAATTTACGAAGACTTAAGTACGATTGGATTGAACCTGACAACAGGAGTTGACATGAGTATGCCTACAACAAGCCGAAGCAAAAGTGAAGATAACAGTGATTTATATGTTAAATCTGAAAATTGTGAAAGTAAGAGAAAAAGACAAGACAAAGGAAAAGATAAAGCTTCAAGTCAATTAAAGCGTGTGATTGCAAAGCCAGAAGTGTCTGATGAGATTGTTACTGATTCAAAAAAGACTGTTAGAAAAAAAAGGAGAGTTGAAAAGTCTCAGAGTAAGTATGTATCAAAAGAAGACGTAACTATTCAAAAAATGGCCTCGAAAAAATTTGAAGGTTGGAGAATTAAGTTTAATGGAAAATCTTGTGGATTCGTGAAGTTTTATCCCAAGATAGATGAGGTTTTTCAAAGTCATGTTACAGTATTTTTTAGCATTCCAAAACCACACAGAGGAAAGCATATAGGACGCTTTGGTTTAGCAAAAGCCGTTGCCTCCTCTGCGTATTCGATATTTGTTGGCCATTTACGAAAAAATAATGCTGCATCAAAAAAGGCACTAGAAGCCGCTGGATTTAAAAATTTTAAGTACCCAAAAGGCAATCAGTTATGTATGGTATATAGAAAGTGAGTGTAAATCTAACATTGAAAATGAGTAAATGCACGTAGCTTAAAAGAAGCCGAGTTTCTTCTCCATAAATCCCTTGGAGGAGTATGAGGCTGTTTGTGGAGGAGGCTGGTAATGGAAAGAGAAAGACTCGAGCAGATGCTTACCAAGCTAAAATTGACTTCCATACGGGTCCGTTTTGACAACCTTCTAGATGAAGCTTCCAACCAGAAGATGACTCTATTTGAAGCTGTGGCTTATCTGTGTAAGGAGATTGCTCACAAAGATCACCACCGCATTCAAATGAGCACCAATATGGCTAAGTTTCCCTTTCAAAGGAGCTTTGGTGCTTTGATTTTCAAGCTCAGCCCTCTTTAGACCATAAACAGATCCGAGATCTAGCCCATTGCCGATGGGTGGGAAATGGGATTAGCCTCCTCTTACTAGGTCCTCCAAGGGTAGGGAAGACCCACTTAGCAGTGGCTTTAGTTAAAGAAGCCATTCATAAGGGGTACAGTGTGAGTTTTACAACAGCAACCCATTTGCTGATGCAGTTATCGGCAGCCCATCAGAAGGGAGACTTAGAAGAAAAGTTCGTCTCCCTGACTAAACCGAAGCTCTTGATCATCGATGAAGTGGGGTATTTACCCTTTGATCGCCAAGCCTCGAGCTTGATATTCCAGCTAGTCTCCAAAAGGTACGAGAAAGGGAGCATCATGATGACGAGCAACAGGACTCTCAGTGAATGGGGAGAGGTGCTAGGTGATCTAGTCATGGCAACGGCCATATTAGACAGGATTTTACATCACAGCCACGTCATCACGATCAGAGGCGAAAGCTATCGCCTCAAAGAGAAGAGAAACTCAGGATTGGTAAAATCCGACTTTTTCAAAAGTAAATAAAAGATTTTACAATCCTCCCCCTAGGGGGAGGACGTAAGAGAAGAACCTATAAAACAGCATTAACCAGGGGGGGCATTTTTCCTGTCGCAATAGGGTCACTTTCTGATGTCGCTTGACATTCAGTAAATCTTTTTTTTATTGGTCATACTCCTTAATATACTAAGTTTATACGAACCTCTAAATCTTTTTGGACCGTTTTTTCGGGAGCAGGTCAAGAAGCTTTACATTATCTAAGAAAGAAAGTAAATCAACTTTTGAATACTTAAAAAGGACAGGTTTTTTATGATGCTTGACTCTCTTGAACAGGTTGAAGATCGTGCTTGGTCTTCAAATGTCAAAAATTTAGGAGCTATTAGCTCTATTGGCTATGCTACTCTTCAACCCACACCCGTTACCCTGATCACTGCAATCGGATTGAGCATCCTGGTTATTGCCCAAACCGTCACGAGATGGACTTTCCCAAAGTCTCTCCGTCAGCACATAGTGACCAAGTTGACTATCACTTTGAGTTTAGCTCTTGTTTCAGCATTAGCTCTTAAAAATCTACTCAATCTTCCTTCTGAAGGGACTTCTTTTTCTACTCAAGTTGCATGCTGTAGCTTGCCAACATTGTCTTCGTACGGAATAGAGTTGATTGTTGCTTATCTTCTTAAAAATCCATTGATATCCCTCACACCAGAAGAATTTAGACGTGATCTTGAAAATCGTAGAAACTTTCATCATCTTAAAGTGAGTGTCAGAGGGGGTCTGGACCTGAGCGATTGCACAGGATTAATCTCTTTACCACAAAATCTGAGTGTGGGAAGGTTCTTGGACCTAGTGAGTTGCACAGGTTTAACCTCGCTACCTGAAAACCTGAATGTTGCAGGGGACCTGGACCTCACCTGCTGCACAAGCCTAACCTCCCTACCAGAAAACCTGAGTGTGGGAGGTAGCGTGGACCTCAGAGGTTGTACAGGCTTAACCTCCCTTGGCAAAAACCTGAATATCGGAGGAGGGCTGCTACTCAATCGCTGCACAAGCCTAACCTCCCCTCCGGAAAACTTGAGTATCGGAATGAGCCTGAGCATAAGTTGGTGCGAAAACTTAACTTCCCTTCCGGAAAACCTAAGTGTCGGGCGGGACCTGTACCTTCGGGGTTGCACGGGTTTAACCTCCCTTCCGGAAAACCTGCGTGTCGGCTGGGATCTGAACCTCGGGGGCTGCACAGGTCTAACCTCCCTTTCCGAAAACCTGAATGTCGGACGGGACCTGAACCTTAGCGGCTGCACAGGGCTCACTTCATTACCCAACTGGATCACCACCCTAGGCAGAACAGTAGATGGCGATCTCCGCCATGTTTATCTCCAAAATACAGGTCTTTCAGATGCTGAGATCGATCGTTTAAGAAGAACAGATGCTCCTGGAGTGCAGTTTCATTTCTCTAGAGGGGCGGCAGCTATAGAGGTACCTGTAGCTTCAAGGATAGAGGAGGGATTGCTCTTTTGGAAACGGTACCTTCCTGAAGAAAGTGAAGTAGAGGTCCCTTCGATTGAAGTTCCAAGAGAAAGAGAAGTAGAGTTTGTCTGCCGTTACCTTGCACGTTTGACGAACACCGCAGAATACAAAAATCTGACGACCCGTTCTTTCCTTGCAGAGCGTGTTTTGCGTCTCTTTCAGGCCATGTCTGAAGATGATGAGCTCAAAGAGATTCTCTTGAGGGTGATCGAAGCGGGATTAGAAACATGTGATGATCGAGTCGCCTCTTCTTTTGATCAGATGGAATTGAAGGTTCGTCTTCATCAGGCTGAAGAAAAGGCGAAGAAAGGAATTTCGGAAGAGGAACTAAGAATTTTAGCAAGAGGGCTTGTGATGCTCAAGAAGGTAGAAGAGAAAGCCAAAGAGCATATGGAAACTTTGAGTTCGGTGGATGAAATTGAAGTGCTTCTCGCTTTTCAAATTGGCCTTCGTGAGCGACTCGCTTTACCGCTTTTGACCCAAAACATGATCTTCCGTCGATTTGCAGATGTCACTGATGAGCAGATTGTAAGAGCTGGAGATGCCATTGAAAAAGAAACAACAGAAGAAGAGATCCAAAGAGAATTAGAAAGTATGGATGCATGGAAGATCTATCTCCGTAGGAAGGAGGTCAAACCCTATAACGAACTTCCTGAAGCGGAGACAATTCCTGAAGGTATCAATTGGGAATGTCCGCTTTCAGCGATCGATTTCATCGGAGAGGATGAAGGCCATCCGGTGCTCTTTATGGGAGTCATTGTCGATTACGACCTTCTTACAAAAACTTATATTAACTCAGGAAAAGATCCATTCACCAATAATTCTATGAAGTGGAGTGATATTGAGGTGAGACGTGTTCGGCGACCAGAAAGGGTCTCTGTCTAAGGTTGATCCATTTATTCTGGATTTCTTGCTACAATTGCTCACCCATGTTTAAGTTACTGATACTAATTGGAGTGTTCTCTCAGCTTCCTGTGGCTGGAGATCACATTCAGGAAAAACTCATTGCCGTCCACGCGACAGACCAGCTTCCTGAGGAGGGAGTGCTTCGAGCTGGTCTCGGGGATCCGATAACCATGGACGAAAAGTGGAGAGAAACGCTCGAACCACTCTACCGCTCTGTTCGTCCGACCCTGCACTTTAGTCTAGGCGAGCTGGTCCGTCCCATTCCAGGAAAGGAGTCCTGGGAAGAAAAGAAATTTGCGATCCTCACACCGCTGAAAGACCTCTTGCCTCAAGCAGTCAATCTCAACTGC
>Ga0180433_10010739_pt1 | contig 10965 bp, 7 predicted proteins | sample SS_ome_8_FD_132980 | JGI IMG/M metagenome (GOLD analysis project Ga0180433, IMG submission 132980) | Hypersaline lake sediment archaeal communities from the Salton Sea, California, USA - SS_1_D_1 metaG | ecosystem: Environmental > Aquatic > Non-marine Saline and Alkaline > Hypersaline > Sediment...
CGGATGCTGCAGCAAAAGCGATAGAATCGGGATGTGATTTACTAAATCCTTTAGATGTTATGACAAAAGTTAGGATCAAAAGATTTCATATTTCTCTCCAAAATGCAGTAAAGGAGGGGTTACTAAATGAAGAGACTATAGATAGCAGTTTAAAGCATTTATTTGAAGCAAGATGCAGATTAGGTTTGTTTGATCCTCCTGAGACGGTGCCATTTTCTCAAATAGATTATAAATTTTTGTTTAGTGATGAACATAAGCAATTGGCGCTTAAAGCTGCTGAAGAATCTATTGTTTTACTCAAAAATTCTAATAATTTCCTGCCTTTTAAAAAAGATTTAAATTCCATCGCTTTAATAGGACCTAATATTGATAATATAAGAGCTCTCAGTGGAGATTATTTTGGGATTCCTCTTCGATATATTACGCCGCTTCGTGCATTTAAAGAGTTTCTCCCTAAAGAGATAAAATTATATTATACAAAAGGTTGCGATTTATTATCACATTCTGAAGAGAATATCAAGAAAGCTTTAAAAATGGTCGAAAAATCAGATATATGCATTGCTGTTTTAGGTCTTTCAAGCATAATTGAATCAGAAGAAGTATTTGTAGCTGCTCCCGATAAAGGAGATCGAACAGATTTAAACCTTCCTGATAGCCAAGAACTATTATTAAACCAATTATTTGAAATTGAAAAACCCATTATTATAGTACTTACAGGGGGAGGTCCTCTTGCAGTGAATTTAGCAAATGAGCACGCTACAGCGATATTACAACTCTGGTATTCTGGACAAGAAGGAGGAAGTGCTTTATATAATACCCTATTTGGTAATTCAAATCCTTCAGGGCGATTACCCCTAACTTTTTATAAATCAGTGAAACAACTTCCAGATTTTGAAGATTATAGCATGGAAAATCGAACATATCGATACTTTAATGGTGAAACCTTATTTCCATTCGGACATGGGCTTAGCTATAGTGTATTCAAATATTCAAACTTAAATTATTCAACTCCTCAGTTATCTATAGGACAGAATTTAAAAGTTAGTTTTACTGTTGAAAATCTTGGTCCATATCCTGGTTTTGAAGTAATTCAATTGTATGTTTCTAAAAAATCGTCTAATTTTACGGTTCCAATCAGATCATTAAAGCGATTTAAGAAAATCTTTTTTAAACCAGGTGATAAGAAAAAGATTGGATTTAATTTTAATTGTGAAGATTTCAAGATTTTTGATAATGATGGTAACCAAATCTTAGAAAAAGGTGAGTTTTTAATTTCGATTGGTGGATCTCAACCCGCCAAGGATAAGAAAGATCAAATTTTATATCAGACGATTGAGATAAAATAAATTTTATTAGAATACAATTTATATCTAATAACAATAAAAGTATACATGGAGTGACTATGCGAATAATTGATTGCCATGCCCATATATTCGATTCTCGAGATTATGTAGAGCATCTTATTAAAGCAATGAATGAAAATAATATTGAAAGAACATGTGTGAGTGGATTAGGAAAATATTTTAAGTGCTTAGATAATCAAGGAATAAAAAAAGTAATTGATAAATATCCCGATCTTTTTATTGGAGCTTATTATATTCGTCCGGGCTATAGTGAAGTGGATGAAATTGAAAATGCTTACGCGAATGGATTTAAGATGCTAAAAATTACGTTACCACAAAAACCATATGATGATCCCAGCTACTTTCCATTATGGGAATCGGCACAAGAGCTTAAAATGCCGATACTTTTTCATACTGGTGTGGTCACGCTTGTAAAACCTTCAAAAAATGAATATGTATCTTCCTGGTGCATGCATCCCATGCGCATAGAACCGATTGCTAATTCATTCCCAAAACTAAATATGATTATTGCTCATTTGGGGGTACATTGGAATGAGGATGCTGCGGAGGTAATTCGGATGAAAAGAAATGTATATGCAGATCTCTCTGGAGCTCCACAAGGATGGAGAGTGAGAGCGGATACTGTTGGAATGGACCATTACTTATGGTGGAAAGATGCGTTTAAAAAAATTGTATTCGGAACGGATGTCTTTTATAATCAGATTTCCCAAATTCTTAAGCAAGATATCGAGAGATTAAACAAATTAAATATTGATCATGAAACCCAAAATCTCATATTTTCCGGGAACATATTACGAATGTTAGGTGAAAAATAAATGTTTGATAGAAGTGATGAGATCCGAACACTATTAAGCTTAAAGCCAGAAGAAGTAGTTAAAAAAGCGGGAGACCATCTTATTGTTTGTGATAATTTAGAACAATTACATCAACACTTTGCTGAGAGTATTTTTAATGAGATTCACCAAAATAATGAACAACAAAAACCCACAAAACTTATTTTACCTGTTGGACCTATTGGTCAATATCCAATATTAACACATCTGATTGAAGATAAACAACTATCTTTAGAACGTTGTTGGTTTTTCTTTATGGACGAATATTGCGATGAGGATGGATTTGGGCTTCCAACGATACATCCTTTAAGTTTTAAGAGAATGGCAAAGATGCATTTTCTTCTCCCTCTCAAGGAGGGTTATGGTTTAAATAATGAGCAAGTTATTTTTCCAGATGAATTAAATATCAATAAAATTTCAAAAATGATTAGGAAAATTGATGGCATCGATACGTGTTATGGTGGAATTGGAATACATGGTCATGTTGCGTTTAACGAACCCTCTAAGAATGTTATCACTTCAGAGTCCAGAAAAGTGGAACTGAATGAATATACAATCACAATAAATGCGATTCGGGCTCAGATTGGGGGAAATTTGGAAAATTTTCCAAAATATGCTTTTACATTAGGGATGAAACAAATTCTAGGCGCAAAAAGAATTCGGTTGTATTGTCGAAATGGTAGTCCTTATGATTGGGCAAATACTGTACTAAGGTTATCATTATTAGGAGAACCAGGAGATGATTACCCTGTAACACATATCCGAAATCATCCCGATTATAAAATAATCACTGATAAAGATACGCTAAAGACTCCGCTAAACCAGATCTAAAAAACAATATAATAAGTGAAGCTCTAAGGTGCATACCATTTTATTCTATTATATATTTAAAGTTCGAATCCTCAAGAATCCACGCATCCAAGAATTTATTTCTTATTTTAGCATCCCAATGATTTCCAATGTTTGAAATTCCCGTAATAAGTGATTCTAATAATTCTGTTCCAGCTGGAAAGGCTTCATGGGAGGGATATAATTCTGAAACACCATAATCCAAACAAATCTTAAGCATTTTACGTAAACTCGATAATATTAAGGGAAATCTTTTTAATTTCGGAAGATACATTGTCCCATAATGAGCAGTATCACCCGTAAAGAATTCTCCTCTGTTTGATAATAATGAAATTGAGCCTGGAGAGTGTCCGGGAGTGTGAATTGCTTTTAAAGTGATCGCTCCCAAATCAATGATATCTCCTTCCGCAATACTCTTTATATTCCTTGCGGATTTAATGAGAAAATTATTATTTGCATAATGTTTAACTATTTCTTGTGCAGATTCTTTAAGAAAGGCGACATTAAGAGGTTTGGACAGGTCAAAAACCTCCAAAGAATGAGCAATAACTTCTTCGAACTCCTCATTTGCTCCACGATGGTCAAAATGCCCATGTGTATTTACTACAATTAGTTTTTTATCGCCTATCAGATTGTCAACCAAAGGTTTCAATGGGAAAAGTCCAGTTCCAGTATCTATTAAAATTGCTTTCTTATTTCCTAAAAGTAAATAAAGATTGATATATGTAGTGTAAAATCGAGGTTCGAGCTTATCTAACCGTTCTCGAATCACGTATAAATACTCTTTATGCCTTATAACTTCAAACCAGGATTCAGCTTGAATCATAATGTTTTTAATGGTCGTAATGAAATAAAGATAATCACTTATCAGAAAATGTTGAATTTTTTAAAACAAAAAATACTATGAAAATCATCCTCACTAAAATATCTAAGAGTTAGAAAAACATGACAGAAACTAGTAAAGACTTTGAAGAGATGGATAATCTTCCCTATGAACCGAGGATGAAACCTTCAACGCCGGGTTCCCTTTCGGTAAAAAGAACCATATTCATTTCATTCGCCTTTTTTATCGTATTGTTGGCTTGGTCATATTTCAATTTTAAAGTGCCTTTATTAATCGAGAATATAGTGGGAACCGCAAATCCTTTCCTTGACTTGATTAAAGGTTCAATAATGGCCATTGATAATATTGTAGCTGTTATTTTACAACCATATTTCGGAGATCTCAGTGATAGAACTAAGAGTAAAATGGGTAGAAGGATGCCCTATATCATCATTGGTAGTCTTACTTCAGTAGTGTTCTTTGTAATGATTCCTTTCTTGCAATTCTTAGCTGGTTTGGTTTTAATAATATTTTTATTTGATCTCGCAATGTCAATATACCGCTCAGCATCAATCGCTATTCTTCCTGATTATACCTCTCAGAAAGTATATTCAAAGGGAAGTGCAATACAACAATTTATTGCAAATTTAGGTGGTCTTTTTGGATTCGCTATTCCAATCATTCTTGGTACCAATCCAGGAATACCTCAAGTACTCTTTGATGCATTAGGATTTATTATCGTGGGAATTTTAATGCTTGTTCTACTTGGAATCCATATATTAATGGTAAAGGAAACTCCAACTGGAGACAAGTTCATAGAGATCACAGATAAGATGATAGAGATAGATCCCAGTACATATAAAGCAAAAATATCGAGAGAGCCAATAAAAGAAGCTAAGAAGAAAGGACAGCGATTTATTTCCTACCGTCAATCTGCGAAAATCATTAAGGGTCACAGGGATTTTGCGTTCTTTTTGGCAACTGTATTTTTCATGTACTTAGCATTTGCATCAGTAGAATCATTCTTTTCAAGTTTTGCAGTTAATTATATAGGTATTACTGAACCTGAAGCTGCGACATTATTTATAGCCTATTCTGGTCCGATGATACTCGTTGCGTATTTTGTTGGATTATTAGGTCAATGGAAAAGGGTTGGTAGACGAAACGCTGTAAAGATATATTTGTTATGGTTGATCGTTTCTGTTTCCATAATGGCTTTTTTTGTAGTTCCGATGATTTATAAAAATCACCAGCCAGCCTTGGTTATGATAATGTTGGCATTAACTTCAATACCATGGATGGGATTTATAGTAATAAGTTTTTCAATCTTATGGGCTTTAGCTCCTGAAGGAAAGAAGGGGATCTATACAGGAATTTATTATACCTTTAATCAAGCTGCCTACGCATTAGCTCCAGTAATATTTGGTGGTACACTTACTTCAGTTGCTTTTCTTGGGGACAATCGCTATATCATAATGTTTCCCTTCATTTTAGTTTGCATCGCAATTGCCTTCTTGCTGTTCCTTCCTATAAAAGGTGGAGAAGTAAAAGAATAATGAATATATTTTTTTCTTTTTATTTTTATTAAATTTTAATACTTAGTGGATTCTTATTAATTCTGATTGAGTGAGAACCTCAACTTTCCCATTATGGATCATTAAATCATTTTCGATGCGGCACCCTCCTAAACCTTGTTTGTAAACTCCAGGTTCAATGGTAAACACCATTCCGTCCTCAAATTTGATTTCTTTCCAATATTTTAATCCATATTCATCAGTTGGTTTTCGACTAATAAAAGGAGAGTCATGTTCACTTAGTCCTAATCCATGGCCTAAAGCATAAGGCATATTAAATCCCTCCTTTTTCAGTGTTTCTTCTACATACGAATGAACTTTCCATAATGGTACTCCTATATCTACCATTTCAACCGCGCCTTCATATGATTTTAGTACGATTTCTATAAATTTCTCTTGCTCCTCCGTTAATTTACCAAAGGCAAAAGGTACGGTAATATCTGAATGGTAACCTTGATAATTTGCTCCAAAATCGATTAATGCCAGCCCTTGTAATGCAAACTTTTGATTAGAAGCTGGAGGATAGCAATGTAACTCATGAGCACGCGATGCATTAGCGACTAGTGAGTCGAAGGCGATATCATCTCCACCATATTCCGCTATTTTTCTCCTTACCAGAAAAGAAAGATCATTCTCGGTTTGCTCTGCTGCATTTTCAGCAAATTTTTTAATGTCTTTTATAGTTTTATTACCAATCTCTGTAGCTTTTCGCAGTTGTTTAAGCTCAAATTCGCTCTTTGTAGCCCGCAATTCTCCTAAAGTTGTTCCAATCTTTTGCGGTTCTTTAAAAAACCTTATGTTAGGGATAAGAGTCTCCATCTTAACTAATGAACCATAAGGAAAATTAGTACCAATCCCCACTATTATCTCTGAAGTTCCAAATTTATTGCTGATTATTTCTTTGACAATATTAAAAAAGTTATATTTATAATTAGCAATGTCATATATTTCATCTACCTCCGCATATTTCTCAGCTATTGAAAGATCCCAGGGTATCAAATGTGATTCTCCATTATTTAACACCAATATCAAACCATCAGAAGGCTGACCTGAGAGATATCGAAAATTTATATTAGGACAATCTTCAAAATCCGAGACTAAAAGGGCATTTATATCATTCTCTTGTAAAAATTTGACCAATAATTCATATTTTTCTTTCGAAATTGATCTCATAATTTAATCCTTATAAGACTGATTTATGCAAATAATAAAAAAGAGAACAAGAGATTCCATTTATAGTTACTTAATTGAAGTAAACGTGAAGTAGCTTATTCTTATTCATTTATGTTGATCGATTAATTCTTTAAATTTACGTGCAATCTCATCAGGTTTATCCGCTTTCGTGATTGCTCCGCCTACTATAATAACACTAACTGGATAAGCCATGATGTTTTGAATATCTGATGGGCGTATACCACCAGCTATGGCTAATTTAGGGTGATCTGGGACTTGAATCATTGCCTCAATTTCTGACAAGGGAGCTCTCCTTGAGGCTTGACGATCTAGACCGCTATGTGCTAATGCATATGATAGCTTTTTTCCTTTATAATTAAGATTAATAATTTCTTTTAATCGTTTAATTGGTTTACGCGAAACAATCAAATCGGCCATAATTTCAACATTGAAATCATGAGACGCACGTAATGCCTCTATTATTGTATTATCGTAAGCATCAGCTAATATCGAAATGATGTCTGCCTTAGCTTCAGCAGCCATTTCAACTTCAAGAAAGCCCGCGTCTGCAGTTTTTAAATCCGCACAGATTTCTTTCTCTGGAAAATTGTCCTTTAGTCTTTTAACAACTCCAATCCCTTCAGACTTGATTAGTGGAGTCCCAGCCTCTATGATATCGACAAAAGAATGAACTTGGCTCGCAATCCGTATGGCTTCTTTAAGATCTAAAACATCAAGAGCTACCTGTAATTTTGGTTTGGAATCCATAATATAATTAGTATATTAGATTATATTCTCTTCAAATAAATCAATTTTTACTTTTTATTTTATACTTTTTTATAAGTATATAGAGGATTAGTACTCCAAGGATAATACTACTCAGTAATGCAATTATAAATATAATTTGTATAAAAGCTTGATCTAGACCGCCATCGATTATTGTCCACCCAAAAGTATCAATAAGAGTCTGTCGAGCAAAAATACCCGTAAGACTACATTGTGAATTTCCAGCATGGAATTCGACTCCATGCTGCAATGATAGCTTCGACCAACCTATTAATAAATTATCATAATTGCTTATAGATAAACTAACTCCATATAACATATATTCCATTCTGGTAACATTGGAGACATCCCAACTTCCAAGAGGTTGATTAAACGCCTTTGCATCATAGAACATAGAACTCATATCAATAACATTTGAAACATTCCAATTTCCGATTGGTTGGTTGAAAGACGAAGCATCTCTGAACATAAATCTCATATAATTTACATTCGAAACGTTCCAATCACCGATTGGTTGATTAAAGAAGTTAGCTCCATTAAACATCCCTATCATAATCTCTACCTTCGAAACATCCCAACCTCCAATATATTGGTTGAAGACAGCAGCACCTGAAAACATCCTTCCCATATCTGTTACACTTGAAACATCCCAGCTGTCTAGGGGTTGGTTGAATGAACTAGCAAAATAGAACATATAATTCATATCTATAACATTTGAAACGTCCCAATTACCAATCGGCTGATTGAACGATGAAGCCCCATGGAACATACTTCCCATATATGTGACACTCGAAACGTCCCAATTACCAATCGGTTGATTGAACGATAAGGCTCCATGGAACATACTTTCCATCTCTGTGACACTCGAAACGTCCCAATTACCAATCGGTTGATTGAATGAATTGGCTGAAATAAACATACCCCACATTTCTGTGACACTGGACACATCCCATCCGCTAATATCTTGATTGAATAATGAAGCATCACTGAACATATTTCCCATATATTCTACACTGGATACATTCCATCCGCCAATATCTTGATTGAATAATGAAGCACAACTGAACATGCCTTCCATATATTCTACACTCGAAACATCCCATCCGCCAATCGGTTGATTGAAGGAATCTGCGTAAGCAAACATAAATCTCATATTATCTACATTTGCAACATCCCAACTTCCTATGGGTTGATTGAATACACTCGCTGAATAAAACATAGAATCCATATTTTTAACACTTGAAACATCCCAACTGTCTAGGGGTTGGTTGAATGAACTAGCAAAATAGAACATATAACTCATATCTATAACATTTGAGACGTTCCAATTGTTAATGTTCCCAGTAAAACCAAGATTTCCGCAGCTTCTAAAAAATGCTCGCATGTTTGTGTTCCCCGTTAAATTAAGACTATCATTTGTTGTAAGATTTAGGTTATAACAACCGTAAAAATTATTTCCCGAGTTGATCAATCGCAAACAACCCCACTGTTGAATCTCAAGGATTTTTAACCGATCCCCAGTATTATTAAAACTCCAACCCAAAATGACTCCAGTGATATTTATATTATAAATACCTGGAGAAATATAGCTATGAGTTGTGGTCGATTGATTCCAAGCTGTAATTGTATCGTTCTTTCCATCACCCCAGTTTACCATAAAATCATATGTGCCATTTGATGGCAAGGGTAAACACACTTGATTGAAATCACTTGACCCCCAACTTGTCTTACTTGTATTCCATATGGAGAGAAAGGCATCTGGGTCTTCGGATATACGTAATAAGTAATCATTATTGATATAATGCTTTATTTCTGCTGTCTTAGAAGGTAGATTTAAAGTTATCACGCTTAGAATAGTGAAAGACATCAATACTACAATAAAAGTTAATTTTAGTATCCGATTTTCCATCATTGATCGCTATTATATAATTATTCCTATTGACTTTTTAATCAAATTAAGATATATATATTATATAATTAAAATATATTGCTACTTAATAGCTTGAACCTACAAAAAGGAAGTTCTTTGAAAATATATCCAGAAATCGTTCATTAATAGTAATAGGCTATTTAGTTAGTGAATTAAAAATAAATACTACTAAAATGCATCGAAATATCCTTTCTGTGTGTAAATCCTATTAATTTTATAGGTAGAGTCATAATAGCTTATTGATAATCTTATTGCTCTTTTAGGTTAATGAGATACTCTAGTATTTATAATACCTCTTAATTGAAAAGATTGAGTTTGATCAACGATTACCCTTTAAGAAACTAAAGAAAAGAAAAAAAAGGTTTTAGTTTTAGTTATTTTACTACGTAATTATGCCCTTCTATCGAAAAGATAAAATTTCTGAAATGTAACCACTTGGGAGCAAAGAATTCTAAATCGATGTATTGAGAGATACCATTATTGTAATCTTGACCATATAATATGACTTTTTGATCATCGCTAAATCGAAGTATCCACGTAATTTGATCCTGCTCGCTATGTACAGCAGATAATAATAGTAATTTAACGCGCCTTCCACTAGGTAAGATACCCCATAGCTCTACTTTATCAATAAATGAAAAAGTTCTGTAATGTTCAATGAGTTTAAGGTGGTACCGATTGTTTATTGAAGGAAGGAAATTTACCAACTCATGATTATAAATTACGTCGATTTTATCGGGGTTGTGGATGTTTAATAATCCTTCGTATAGTAAATCACTCTCATTGCATACAAACAGTATAGGGCAACCTCCTCCGCCCCCACCGCCACCATTTAATACCGTAACTGTCTTTGTCGCTAATTTAGAATTACCCGCAGCATCCCATGCTTTACACTGAATCGTGATTTGTTGACCATTTGGGTACACTGTACTGTCAAAAGACCAGGTATAGGGTGCTGAATAATCTTTCTGCCAGACTTCATTCCCTATTTTACATTCTACATATGATACGCCTACGTTATCACTTGCAGAAGCTCTAATATTCACAATCCCCGAAACTAAATAACTCACCGGACTTGTTATGGAAACTGAAGGGGGTTGAAGATCAAGGTTCAATGCCGCAATAACAGCGGCTTCCGCGTTTACTAGTCCGCACCCAGTATGGACAGGATCAAATAGATCTATAGCATTACTACATAAAAGGTTCTTTACTGTCTGTGGTTGATTTTTTAAATTAATATTCGCTGACATCATTAATGCACATACTCCTGATATCATAGGACAAGCAAAGGATGTACCGCTAGCTTGGGCATAATTATTGTTTAGATTTGCACTATTTATATCTACTCCAGGAGCAACAAGATCAAGTTCATCCCCGTAACAACTGAAAGTTGAAGCCCATTCATAATGATCTCCATCGTTTTTTGCCGCGCCCACAGCAATGACATTAGCATAGCGTGCAGGATAGGCAACGGTATCTAGGGGGGAAAAATCAGGGTAATTCCCTGTTGAAGCGACAAGAACTATTCCCTCGCCATATGCTAAATTAATGATTTCCTCTAACATGGAACTATATTCAGTTAGCTCGAGACTCATGGAAATCACATCCATACGGGGATTATTTGGAGGTTGCA
>Ga0180433_10010742_pt1 | contig 10961 bp, 13 predicted proteins | sample SS_ome_8_FD_132980 | JGI IMG/M metagenome (GOLD analysis project Ga0180433, IMG submission 132980) | Hypersaline lake sediment archaeal communities from the Salton Sea, California, USA - SS_1_D_1 metaG | ecosystem: Environmental > Aquatic > Non-marine Saline and Alkaline > Hypersaline >...
CAGGTCGTCGTCCGGGCCGTGCGGCGGGCGGGTCACCTCGTCCGCCTTGTCCCGGATGTCGGTCTCGGTCTCGTGGGTCTGGTTGTCCAGCTCGTTCCTGGCCTCGGCGTCCTGCGCGCGCTTCTTCCACTTCTTGTAGCGGAGGAACTTCATGACGAAGCCCAGCAGCTTCAGGATGCTCTTGAACGACACCTCCATGCTTCCCTCCTCCCGCGCTTGAAAGTCGCAGCGGACGCGTGTATAATGTGGCATGACGGAGGGCACTATGAAGACAATCCAAAGACTCACCTGCGTGCTGTGCCTCGTGGCCCTGTCCGGCTGCGCGACGGTCAGGCCCAACCAGAAGTGGCCAATACTGCCGGATCACGCGCGGCCGGCGGTCCCCGAGGTGTCCAGGGTGCCGCTCCTGGAGGCCATCGCCGAGCTGGAGCCCGGCGAGCAGAGGGAGAAGATCCGGGCGCTGGCCATCGAAGTGACCGATGAGCTCATCGCGGCGTGGCAGGACTTCACCTTCTGGGGCGACCGCATGGACGCGGCCATCGAGGAGTACAACAGGCAGGCCGAGGAGCACAACAAGAGGGTGGAGTGATGGGCGACGCCGACGCGCCAATCCGCCCCGGCGACAGGGTCGGGCTGGGGCGATGCCACGGCGTCGTGCTGCGAGTGCAGTCCCCCCGCCGCATGCTCAGGGCGCACGGGAGGGCCGACCACCCGGGGCTGTGCCTCGTCAGGTGGGACGGCGGCGGCGAGCACTGGTATCTGCCCGAGCACCTCGCCGTCTCCGAGCCCGCCCCCCGCGGCCTCGCCCGCATCCGCAAGGCGCTCCGGAGACCGCGGCCGGGCTAGGCGTCCACGCGCGCCCCCGCAGGGTACCAGCACGCCATGAAGTCGTAGACGGTGCAGGGCACGACTTTGACCCCTTTGTCCACGGACGCGTTTCCGCCGTGTCCGCCCGTGCCGTGTATCTTGTTCGTGTCCAGTCTGAGGTACGCCGCCGCGTCGTCGTGCATCCGCATGTAGACATACGTCCCGGTTCTCTTCCGGAAGAACCCGCCCGGGCCGATCTGCCCGGCCTCGACTGTCCAGATTTCCGCCGCGCGGCTCATTTCGCCCTCCACGGCTCATGCAGCCCGGCTCTCTCGGCCACCGCCGAGGCGAGCGGCCTCAGCACGTGGTCCTCGTCTGCCCTGACCAGATGGGAGTGCGGGATGCGTTCCTCGTATCCGTTCGAGAATACCACGACGCACTCCGCCCCCATGCCCGGCTCGGGGAGCGTCCCCGCAGTCATGCCCTCGGCCTCCTCGTCGCACAGTCGGATGAATCTCTCGTGCAGTTCAATCGTCATTTTTCTCGGCCTTTCCTGCCATACAACCTTCTCGACCCCCGTGATTTGTCGGATTCCGGGCGCCTACGGAAACGGTCCGCCGCACGGGGCTTGACTCGGGATTGCGGGCGCGATATACTCTCCTGCACACCGAGGGGCCGATTTGGGTTCGACAGGTGTCTGGAAACGGAGAGGTGCATGCCGTGGTTGGTCGGCTGGCCACGTAAAAAGCCGCCCGAAAACACAAGTGCCAACGGTACTTTGAAGCTCGCCGCGTAACGGCGCGCCCCCGCCGGAGGGTTCCGGCTGGCGGAGGGCGAAGACAGGAACCTGGCCCGAAGGGCACCTGGCACGGGGGCTCGGGGGCGAGAATCAAACGTGCTAAGCGACGGGGGGCACGCCGGCGGGCGCCCCCGGAGACGAAAACCAATCGCCGGACAAGCATGTGAAGATCCCTCTGAGGATGGGCGCTCTGGACGCGGGGTTCGATCCCCCGCCGGCTCCACCAACAACAACGCCCGCGACTCCGGCCGCGGGCTTTTTCTTTGGCCTTCCCGAGCCCTCCTAGCCTTGTGTTGTTTTAGCCTTTTGCCGGAGTCGGCGAAGGTGTGTGCACGCACGGGGCCACCGAAACAGGAGGAAGAGATGGCTTTCCACGACAAGCTCGCGTACTTCACGGGCTACAAATACGAGCCCGACCCACAGCCGGACGACGACGCAGTCATGGTGGAGCCCGAGGCCGTAGACGAGCTCCAGTCCATCGTGGAGACCATTGTGCGCGAGAAGGCGGAGCAGGCGCCGGAGGATCAGGCCGCCACGGCCGAAGGGGACACCACCTTCTCCGACCTGATGGAGCAACACGAGGAGGCCGTCGACGCCGAGCCGGAGGCGATGCCGAGCGCGCTGGACGAGGTGCCCGCCGACGCGGCGTTCGAGGGCATGCCTGTCGACAGGCTCATGGAGCCGGGCGACGAGGAACTGGAGCCGGAGGGCGAGTCGGACGATTGGCTGACGGAGATGGGCCTGGCCGGCGACGAGATGGGCCCGCCTGCGGAGGAGGCGATCGAGGGCCAGGGCCAGGGGGGCGTGTCGCTGGAGAAGGCGCTGATGGGGCAGCCGGAAGAGGCTGATCGCCTGGGGTTGGACGGCATGTTCGCGCCCGGCGCTCCGGACGAGGCGGACGAGGCGCTCGCGGACATGTTCGGCGGCGAACCCGGCTACGAGGATTTGGTCGGCGAGGCCCTGGGCGGCGGTCCCGGGGCGGAGGAGGGTCCTCCGGAGCCCGATGTCTTCGAGGAGGTCGAGGATTTGCTGCCGGATTCGGAGGAGGACATCGCCGGACCTCCGTCTGCGGCCGAGTATGGTGATCGCGGTCTCCTGAAGTCGATACTGTTGGCCGAGCAGAAGGCCGCAGCCGCGGCGCGGAAGGTGCTCGCGAGCGATGTCACGATCAACATCAACATCGGCGACGAGGGCGGCGAACCCGACCTGGAGCCCGAAGAGCCCGAACTCGAAGGCCTGGAGGGCGGCGAGGAGTTGGAGGAGATTGATCTCGGCGAGTCCGTTCTCGGCGAGGAGCCGGAAGAGCTTGCCGAGCCGCCTGTCGAGCTTGAGGGCGAACTTGGCGAGGAGCCGGGAGCGGATTTCGGCGAGATCGATTTCGGCGAGGAGGCCGCAGCAACAGTGCGGAGGGTGCTCGCGAACGATGTCACGATCAACATCAACATCGGCGACGGTGAGGAAGTGGACATCCAGGCTCCCGATGACATCGGAATCGAACCCGAGGTCGAGGAGTTTGGTTTCGACGAGGATCTCGGCAAGGATCTCGGGCTCGAAGACCTTGATGAAGAGGGCTTTGGCGAGGAGCTGGCGCCCGCCAAAAAGGGCGAGGGCGAGACGTTTGACGAGCTGGACGACATCGCGAATGTGTTCGGCGACGAGGAGTCGGTCGGCGACAAAGACGACGAGATACAGGAGTTTGGAATCTAAACGTATCCATGACCTGCTGCACGACTTGAAGGCTTGGCCTGCTGGCGAGCATGTGGTTAGCGTACAAACCGCTCTCGATGGCGACGATGCCAGGAATCTCAAGGTGTGCCTGAGGGTCGCCGAGGCGATGGGCATCGGGACGGCGCAGGTCATCCGCATGCTGGTTGTTTACGGGCTGGAGTGCCTGACGACGGTTTTCTCCGAAATCCTGACCGACTGCATGGATGGCCGGTACGACTTCCTGTCCGACCTCACCGAGTCGGACGACGCCGCCGCCGCCTTGGTCGACAGGATGAAGGACCAGTTGGCGGGGGTCGGCAGGTAATCAGCCTCCCGGAACCCGCCTTGGGAGGTACAGTGGACAAGGCAGCGGCAATCGCACACATTCTGGCAAGGGCGAGGCGGAGGCTGGCGCTCGCCGATTCCCGCAAACAGATGCGTCCTGCCATCACTCGGATTCCGCAGCTCCGCCCCTTCGCCGCCAAGTGGGTGGGACAGTCCTTGGGCAGCATGACGATATCTTCCCTCCTCCACGACGGCGAGTCCGTCGTGTTCGAGATAGACACGGACAGGGAAGGGGTGTATGTGCTCCTGACGACCGATTTGGAGGCGGCCAAGCGGGAGGACGAAGCCGGGTTGCAGTACAACCTGGCGAACGCCCACGCCGTGGTGTACAACGAGCAGCATGTCCCCAAGCGCAAGGTTGACCTGTCGCCGGACGGCGCCCAAGTCTACAGGAACGTCGCGGAGTTCGGGAACAAATACCTCCGGGCGGCGCTGCGGAAGCTCGACGCGGCCGTCAAGGGACTTAGGCTGGAGAAGCCGGAGGAGGAAGGCTGATGGATAGGGCGGTGTCTTGTTCGGCCACCATGATCGGCGTGCGGTACACCGCGCGAGAGTTGTGGGATTTCGTCAAGGCCACGAACAGCTACATCGAGGACGGCGTGCTGAAGCCCGGCGTCCCCGGCGTGCAGGAGAGCACCGCGTTCCTCACGGAGTTTTGCGGGCTGTTGCTGGATGCCAAGCCCGACCTTGAGAACGCGCCGCTTCCGCTGTATTTCACGGTTCCGGTTGCGGGCAAGGGGTCGCTGGATGTCGTGTTCACGAAGCGGTCGGCTTTTTTAAGGCGCGTCCTGATACCGCAGTGCGTCGTCTCCGAGGACGACATTCCGCCCGACATGTGGATACCGGAGGAGCCGCCCGGAACGGCGGCACCCGGCGGCGACAGGGACACCGAGGCCGATGTGGAGATGTTCAACCGCCGCGCGGACTTTGTCGAGCAGCTACACCAGGGAGAGGAGTGTTGCCCCGATCCCGGCCAGGCCGCCGATGTTCCAGGGCTCTCCTGCGACGAGCTCGACATCATCGTGGAGGCCATAAAGTCGTTTGCTGTGGACGATGATGAGGAGACCTTGGAGACCGTCGAGGCCCTCCTGCGAAACAGGGTACACGAGCAGTTCCAGAGGGCGGAGATTGTCGAGGCCCTCAACGGCACCCCCCTCACCGTGGAGTCGAAGCGGAGGATTGCGGAGGCGTTACAGGAGGGGGAGGCCCTCTCGGATGACGCGCAGTTGACGCGGCGTCAGCTTGAGGAGCAAGGGTCGCTGGATCGCCCGGCTGCGGAGGACGAGGCCGCCGCCGAGGCCGCCGCGATTCTCCGCGCCATCGACGAAAGCGCGAGGCTGGTGTCCGGCGTGGGCTTGCCGCGGGTGACCCCTTTGAGGCAGCTAACCTGGACCACGCTCTACAAGTGGTCCCGCGAGGCCTGCTGCCTCGGCGACGGCGAGTGCGAGGAACTGCTCTCGCACGAGTGCAGCGACAGGGGTGGCGACCCGCAGGGGCAAGGGGCGGATTGCATCCCGCCTGGCCCCTGCGATCCGCCGACGCCCGCGGGCGGAGGCGGCCCGAAGGCCCCGAAGAGCGTCGGCCCGGAGTTCTGATGGAGAGTGACACTGTCGTGGTGCACGCGCCCGTCCACGGCTGGGTGACGGAGCCGCCGTCCGGCGGGCTCGTTCTCGTCCGGCCGCTCGCCGGCGGGGAGCCCGTGAGGGTGCCGGTGGATCAACTGGACGCAGCCTCACTTCCGCAGGTGCTGGATATGGCGAGGCGGCTGCCCCCTTAAACGTCACGATTCTCCGCGGTATCTTCTGTACGCGTCGCTGTCGAAAGCGTTGTAGCTCTGGCCCGCCAAATCCCTGATGTCCGTGCGTGGCCGCACCTTCACTTTGCCTTTGCGCGGGCGGAGGTCACTCTCCTTTTGCCCCAGCAGCACCGTGTCGCCGACCTCCACATCGTACATCGGCTCGGCCTGAGCCGTGGCTCTCCCGGCGGGCGCCCTGACCACCACGCCCGCGCACATGTCCGGCAGCGTGGTCGTGCGATCGCCCCGCGGGATGTCGCAGCCGATCACGGCGGTGCCGTAGTGCTTCAGCGTGGCTGCCGGCAACTCGACCTCGTCGCCGACACGGAACAGGTTGCGATGCTCCCGGATGCGGAGGACGCCGAAGTCCACCCATTTGCCGAAGCAGAATTGCGCGATCCCTAGCGTCGTCTTCATTTCGGCGGGCCCATAGATGAACACCTGCCGGCTGGCGATCTGCAACTTGTCCGATTCGACCCACTCGGTCTCGTCGGAGCCCAGCCACTGGATGAGCGTTGTGCCTTTCTCCGGTCCGCCCGCCGCCCGCGTTTCGCGGGATTCGGCCTTGCCCATGTGTACTTCGATGGCCTCCTTGCCGTCGGCGACAAGCACCTCCCGCACCGCCCCGGCCAGGAGCGGTTCGCCCGCCTCGGCTGTGACTGGCCCGGCGTTGGCGATCTCCGGTATCAGCCGCATGGGGACATGCGACCTGGATTCCCCCGCGCCCGTGTCTATGTACACCATGGGTTCGACCCCCGTCGCCCTCCGCAGGTGCCCGAACTCGTTGAACTCGAACATGCCCAGCCCGCCGCCGTGTCCCGCGGGGTGCAGCTCGACATCCTGATCCGGGGTCACCGCCGCCGCGCCCGGCCGGAAGCCGTTCACCAGCGTATCCCATGCCTTGTCGGCCCGCGCCTTGTCCGTCCGGATTCTTTCCTTCTCCCGCCACTCGGCGACCCTCTCCTTCCACACCCCGGTCGGACTCGGAATCTGGCACTGCGGTGCGGTCTCGCAGATCGCGGGCAGCGCCCCCGCCTCTGTTAGCGCGTCCAGCGACCCCTCCTGAGGCCCCTCGTGCAGCAGCGTCCTCTCGATTGGCTCCCTAGCCGCGTCGACCCACGCCCAGTCGTCCGTGAGCGCGGCGGCCTCGTCGGCCAACCCGTGCTTCCGGAGCGCGTCCGCCCGCTTCGCCACCTCGTCGGCCAGGTCCGCGAGAGTGTCGTGCAGCGCCACCCGCAGATCCTGGGCGCGGGCGTTGTCCCCGCGACCAGCGGCCATCAGGTAGAGGGTGTGGTAGACGCCGGCGCGGTAGAGCCTCTCGGACAGCGTCCCCATCCCCCCGGGCGCCCGGACGCTCACCCGTTCCGCCTCGCGCAGCGGCATGTCCGGTCCGCGCATCCCGGCGCACGCCGCCTCCGGCAGGAAGTCCATCGACACCGCCTCCAGCGCGCTCTGCACCCGCTTGTCGGATGTCTGCGACCAGACCACGCCGTTCATCTCGCGGAGCGAGCGGTACGCCCAGGCCGCGTCCCGCCGGATGTCGGCCGCCAGACCGGGCGCCCTCGCCCGGAGCGACTTGGCCACCCTCTCCGTCCCGCACACGACCCCGGCCAGCGAGCGGTACATCTCCGCCCGCATGGTCTCGGCTATCCGCGGCCCCAGACGCCCGTCACCCGTGTCGTGGCCGAGCGCCAGCTCCGCCACCCTTCTCCTGGCTGTGTTGCTCATGGCTTCTCCTCGCCGGATTATACGCGCCCCGGCCTACGGTTCAAGCCCGCCCGGGCGGTTTTCTCGGACGGGGTAGAATAGAGTACGTGGGACCGGGGATTCAGAGTAACGGAGGATGCGCATGGCATCGAAAGCCGAGAAGAAGAGGGTAGCAAGGAAGCGGATGAACCAGCGGGCGCGGGCCGACCACCGCAGGAAGGCGCACGCCGAGAAGCGGCGGCTGAAGACGGCGCCGCTGGCCGAGGCCTGGAGCGGCGACGAGTTCCTGAAGGGCAAGGACATCGACGGGAGGCTGGCCAAGGTCTCCATGAAGAGAATCCTGTCCCGTTTCGAGTCCGACCGGCCCGACCTGGCGCCGGAGCTGAGGCCGATCCTGACCCACCTGAGCCGCCCGCCCGGGCTCGAGACGTGCAAAGCGCTGACGACGGCGCTGACGATGGCCGCGTGGGCGGAGTACGCCGACCTGCCGGACTTCGCGCCCATGGTGGTCATCGGCCCGCAGAAGGATCTCCGCCTCGGGCATGTGGGCACCGAGGAGGACGCCGTCGGCCACGGCATGAGCGTCAGGTACGACGACTACAACCCCGTCCTGTTCCTGGAGAAGACCGGGAAGGTGGGCGCGGTCTCGTACCGCAGGAGCACGCTCGACGAGATGACGAGGTTCCTCGGGCAGGAGGACAGCCGGAGGTCCGCCCTGCTCCTCGACCTGGCGCACGGCGAGTCCTCCATCCGCAAGGAGGCGATCCTTGACGGCGACCTCGCCCCCGAGCCGGAACCCGCCAGCCTGGCGGGGAAGGCGCCGGAGAAGGAGGAGTGGGATCCCTCGCCGTTCCGCTCCCTGCTGGTGCAGGCGTCGGCCGCCACGGCCGCGCTGGAGCCGCCGAAGCCGCTCGTGAAGTGGCGGGTCGAGAGGAAGGACGACCAGCAGGTCCTGTCGAACCCGGACGGCGGCTGGAGGCCGTTCGACACGCGTGAGGAGGCCGAGGCCGCCGTGCCGGACGAGGCGTGGCAGGCGCTCGAGACGCCCGTGGTCACGGCCGGGATCGACCCGCTCCGGGCGACCAGGGCCAGGGACGACGCGGGGAGGCTCCTGGCCGCCTCCGAGGATCTCGGCCCCTGCGCCGCCGCGGACAAGGCGGAGGCCGCCGCCAAGGCCCTGGACGGGTCGGAGGGCGCCTGGGGCGACGGCGGCGAGAAGGAAGCGTTCGAGGCGGCCCGGAAGCTGCTGGGGGACGCCAGGGAGGCCGCGTCCGGCCGCCCGTCCACCCCGGCCGTCGCCGTCTGGCTGCTGACCGGGATGAAGGAGCCGGACGGCAGCGGAATCCACATGAAGGCGGGTTACCTGCCGCTGTGGATGCATGAGGAGAAGGCGCATGTGGTGGCGGAGTCGTTCCTGCCCTGCGGGGCCCCCGGTACCCCGGAGCACGGCCTGGCCGGCATGGAGGTGATGGAGTCCCCGGACGCCACCCTGGCCGACCTCGTGTCCGTGTACGGCTCCCAGGAGACCGTGATGGCCCTCGCCGAGAGGGGGCTGGAGCCCCTGATTGCCTCGCGGGAGGGTCGGGGGCAGCGGCCGACGTTCGCCCCGCTGACGGGTTTCGCGGCGGGCACGGAGGAGAGGCTGGCCGGGCTGTAAAGCGGCACCGGAAAGCCCGCCTCGGCGATAGAATCGCTCAAGGAGGTGATGCAGATGCGAAAGCTCACTGTTATCGTCATGCTGGCGGCGATCGCGCTGGCCGCCGCCGCCCCGCAGGCCGCGACGGCGGAGACCACGGCCGCGGACAGGCCGGTCCTGCTGGCGGACTCGCAGGCGTTCGAGTCGGCCGAGGTGGCCGAGATCGGCCAGGCGGAGATCGCGGAGGCCAGGAGGAAGCTGGCGGCCGCCGTGTCCTCCGAGAAGTTCGCGGAGGGATTCGCCGCGGCGTTCGCGGCGGGCGTGTTCATTTGCCTCGCGTTCTGAGCGCGGGTATAATGGGACGTTCGGATTCGATTCGGAACCCGATAAGCTGGGAGGTGAAGCTATGAGAAGGTTCCTGTTCACAACAGCCGCGCTAGCCATGCTGGCCACGCTCTCCACGGGCTGCGCGCAGTCGTCAAAGGTGGCCCAGATGTCCTTCGACAGGGGCATGGGGGTCCAGCGGGAGGTCCGCGACGCCCTCTTCACAAAGGGCTGGGGCATGACCCGCATCGCCGGCCACGAGGCGAACAACAAGGTCCTGGCCGAGGCCAAGGTGGACCTGCTCCGGGCGCAGCTCGACGGCTCGTTCACCCCGGAGAAGAGCGAGGAGATACTCGACAAGCTGGCCGAGCGCATCGCCAACAACGAGCCGCACGTGTCCAAGAGCTTCGCGTGGCTCTCGTTCCTCATGGTGCAGGGCGAGAGGGCGGACACCATGCTGGGCAACGTCGACTACTACCTGGAGTCGCAGAGGCCGATCTGGTCGCAGATGTCCGACCAGGTCCCGGGGGTGATGGACGACGCCAGGCAGGCGTACGAGAACTGGAAGGACGTCATCGGGCCAGTGTGGGACACCGTCAAGGGCCTGTTCCAGCCCGCTGGCGACAGCCCGGCGCCCGCGCCGACGCAGTAAGCGAAGCCGTGCGCGACCGGTCGGAGGGCCGCCCCGGAGGGGCGGCCCTTTCTGCGCGCATATAATCGGTTATGGGAAAGAAGAGGCGAAAGAGGCGAAGTCCGTCCGCGGTGGACCTTGGCAGGGCAGTCCCGCCGCCCACCACCGCTCCGCCCACCACCACCCCCCCTCCGGACGTCGTCAAGCCGGAGGCGACCTGGCGCGGCGACAAGCTGGTCCTGGTCTTCCCCGACGGGCGCGAGATACCCACCGACATAGCCCGCACCGCGCCGCAGGGCGGCGGGGCCGCCCACCGCGGCGTCCCGACGTCCGTGAGGGTCGGCAAGCAGCACCTCTGGGGCGACATCCGCTGGACGATATTCTCCTGCGACCCCGACGCCGCGTCCGGCTCGTCCGGCTCGCGGATCTCCGGCGTGGCGGCCACCAAGTACAGCGCCGTGGCCTTCGAGCTGTTCTGCGACGCCGAGGCCAAGGATCCGGTCTTCCTGTCCGGCGCCGACGACGAGGAGGAGGACGACGACTACTATGAGGACGAGAGGGACAGGTCGGTGACCTCTCTGTCGCACGGGATGCGCACCGGCCGCGGGATCAAGTGCCAGGTCCGGGAGGACGACGGCCTCGGCCGGGCGGTGGCCGTGGTCACCGTGCCGTCCGATCGCGAGTGCGCGATCTACGCGTGGCTGCTCACGTCCCCGCACCGCCGCCGCTGGCGGTGGACCCCGGCCGGCTCCGTGAAGTTCGTGCTGCCCACGGACTTCTCCGGGAGCCTGATCGACGCCGTGTCGGTCGAGCGGGACACGGTCGTGGTGAGGCAGCCCGGCAAGCAGGGCCTGCGGTTCGAGCTGAACGCGCCGGTCGTGTCCGCGGAGCCGGACGGCGTCAAGTGGACATACGGGGACGCGGTGTGGGACGTCGCCCCCGCCCCCGCCGACGAGGCGACGTCGCTGCCGTCGCGGATGGACCGGACGCTGACCATCCTGTGCCGCCCCGCGGACTTGCCTGGTCTCGCCGACGCGTGGCAGGCCGTCGGCCTCGCGGCCGCCAGGAGGAGGTGCGAGCACGCCGGGATGTGCCCCGTCTACATCGAGGTCAGGCGGGACTCGTCGTCCCCCGGCCTCGCGTCGCTCCTCGGCGCCGTGGTCGCCGACAGGGTCCTCCTGGTGCTGAACATCACCGAGTCGCCCGACCA
>Ga0180433_10010743_pt1 | contig 10961 bp, 17 predicted proteins | sample SS_ome_8_FD_132980 | JGI IMG/M metagenome (GOLD analysis project Ga0180433, IMG submission 132980) | Hypersaline lake sediment archaeal communities from the Salton Sea, California, USA - SS_1_D_1 metaG | ecosystem: Environmental > Aquatic > Non-marine Saline and Alkaline > Hypersaline >...
TATTAACTCACGATAAAAATATACTGAGTTTGAATCAATATAATCGAATCGATCCTGTTTTTGATCCACCTTGGAACGCAAAATTGGACAAAAATTCGACCGGCAAGAATTTAAGATTAGACTGAGTAATCTCTGAAGAAAATAGAGTATTTTTTTAAGATGTTTACCTCAAACAAAATGTCCCTTCCTTCTAATTTTTGTTAACCAATTTTGGACTTACTTCTTTATTTAATTCAAGGGATTGATTTTTTGCGGTGATTTGTTATTTAGAAGATCTATTGGTCGGACAGAATTTGATAATTCTTTCTTTCCCAATGGGGATAGACAACTACTTTTGAGGAACTTATCCAATAAAATTTTCTATAACCCTCAATTCTCTGATAACTTTACGCTATTCTCAGGTCATTTGAATCCCACTACGATAAAAGAAGAGAAAATAATGAATCCTTATGCGAAACATTTCCTTACGGAAGAGGATTGGAAGAAAAACAAGTTTTACGGGAAGCAAGTGGACTTGGATGACGTGTTAAAAATTGTCCCTGAAAATAGAAAATGAATTATATGAATTAATTTGATAAAATAATGACAAAGATGCAAGGAACGCAAACACATCAAGTATCTTGTTAAGGGAAACGAAGAAGTTGTTTCGCAAATTAAAGCCAAAATTAACGGACGCTAAATACAAATTGTATGAATCCATATATCATAAAATTATCAAACATGCGGGAAATCCAGAGGGAAATCGAGGGATCTGGGTTCACCCTCAATTTTGATGGAGCCGTATTGGACATTGGGTTCGGACTCGGGTATTTCATTGAAGCCTTGGCAAGAACCATGAAGAAAATTGGGGCCAATGGAAAGATATTCCGCATTGATCATTCCAACACCATGGTCTTGGTAATGATACATGCGTTCTTCGCGCTCATCATCAGCGGATTGACCGTGGCTTTTTTTTCGTTATCTGCAATATTACTTGGGGTTATTAATGTCATGGGCGGCAAGCGGTTCAAGGCGAAAAATAAGGGTCGCCACGTTGACGAGGACGCTTTTTATAAGATCCTGAGCTACGCCCCCAGCGATCTCTCTAAAATTGGAATTTTCTGAGGACAATTTTCATAATTTTCATAATCAATACAAAAATACCTAAATAAGATTTTTGATGGAGGCACCATATAGGATCTTATGAATGATACCAAAACCTCTCGCTCAATCGCCGAGAGCCGGAAGCTCATTTTTATCCACGGCATGGAGAGTGCGGGCACCGGCGCCAAAGCCAATCTGCTTAGAAGCCGCATTCCGGAGATCCTAACGCCCACCTTTTATACCTATGAGCCCGGAATGCCTTATCAAGAGCTTTTAGCCAAGAGGATGGCCCAATTAAACACGATTCTCGAGACTAAAGTGCCGTGGACGCTCATCGGCTCCAGCTTCGGGGGCCTAATGGCCACCTTATATGCAAGCCACCATCCCCAAAAAATCGAAAAAATGATCCTCTTAGCGCCCTTTTTGAACGTGCCCGAGGCGGCCCCCCAAAACCTCCCCTCAACTCCTCTGAAAATACCCGTCATCGTTTTTCATTCCCGTAAGGACCAGGTCGTCCCCCTTAAGATCGTAAAACCCCGCGCCGAACAACTCTTCTCGGATCTGACCTATCATATCGTAGAAGATGATATCCATCGCCTCCAAAAAACCGCAGAACGACTGGATTGGAAAGCCCTCCTCCAGCTGTAGCGGGACTTACTCCTCCTTTTTTATAAGAATTTCATAATTTATTGAATATTGCGGGATTTTAGCTTTAGTCTCAAAATCTATAAACTATAAAAGCAATCTTTAAGACAAGCCATGGGAATTTATCCTTAAAAGAAAGAAAAATTAAGTGTTCACAAGTGAAAGCAGTGGTATGTGAGAAATATGGACCTCCGGAGGTGCTTCAGCTTCAAGAAGTGGAAAAACCGATGCCTAAGGACAATGAAGTATTGATAAAGATTCATGCAACCACCGTCACCAAAGGAGATTGTGAGATGCGCTCTCTCGATTTCTCTGGGCTGCTTAAAATCCTTATACGCTTAGGGATTGGATTTAGGGGGCCTCGAAAAAGTTTTTCTATCTTGGGCCAAGAATTCGCAGGAGAAATTGAAGCCACCGGCAGTGAGGTGACCCGCTTTCAGCCAGGCGATGCAGTGTTCGGGACCACCGATTTTCATTTTGGAGCGTATGCTGAATATACTTGTTTGCCCGAACAGGAGATTATTCTTCTCAAGCCCTCCGCCATGACGTATGAGGAAGCCGCCACCATTCCTTTGGGCGGACTTGAAGCGGTCCATTATTTAAGAGATGCTCATATCCGGAACGGGCAGAATATACTAATTATTGGAGCTTCGGGAAGTATTGGCACGATCGGGATACAGCTAGCCAAATATTATGGCGCAGAGGTGACAGCGATCGGAAATCCCAAGAGTCTGGACATCATGAAGTCCTTGGGTGCCGATAAGGTAATTGATTACACGACCCAAGACTTTACACAATTGAGCGGGTTATATGATTTCATCTTTGATGTAATCGGTAAAACGTCCTTTTCCCATGGATTAGGGTTGCTGAAAAAAAAGGGAGTATATCTCCTCGCTAATCCGAAAATGTCCCTGTTTAATCGCGAAAAAAGAACCGCTCGAAAGCACGATAAGAGATTTATTAGTGGAAATAGAGATACCGCCGCAGAACGGCGGGAGCAACTGCAATTTCTTAAGGACCTCATTGAGGAGGGGACGCTTAGGACCATTATCGATAGAACGTATAACTTGGAGCAAATTGCTGAGGCTCATCGATATGTCGAGAACGATCATAAAACGGGGAATGTGGTCATTCCAATAGTTAAATGACCTTGTTTTTTAACGTCAATAAATTAAAATCAAGTCCTCTAGGATGGATCTCTAGCAATAAATCTCTTTCAATCAAAACTTAACTTGAGCAATCTTCTTCCATGAAGGATCGTCATTATTATAATTCTATTATCTTCTTTTAAAAATTTATAAGTTAGTCTAATACCTCGTGAATACGTTCAAAGAAGTTCTTTTTGGTTTCAGACTTTTTAAGCGAGTGCCGCATCATAATTGGACTTAGACAAATTTATAATATTGAAGCCCAAGGTTTTAAAATCCCGCGGATTATCTTCAATCTGATAAAGAAGTGATATGAGCCTTGAAAAATCTCGAAGAAAAAGCCCAAAAAATTTATGAAGCGCTCTTTGAAGGGAAGGAGGAGGTGGAATTTGAGGGGGAGACGTACCCCATTGAGACCTACTCTCCCAGCGGCGTGCGCCATGTGAATGTGGATAATTTCCAGTTTTTAGAGCAAAACCCCAAAAAAGACTCGCATTGGGCGAAAAAGGCGCGCCAAGGGCAAAAAATCCTGTGGATAATGAAAGATTGGGACTATATTGGCCAAATTCACGAAGGCAAGTTCAAGGATTTTCGGGAAAAAGAAAAGAATTCCGATTAGAAATAATCGGTAATGACTAATTTGTTGTCAATATCGGTAACCCCTTCCGTAAAAACGGCGGCGCGGGTGGCAGTGGTGTAGGCCTTCCAATCCTTGATTTTTCCCGTAAATTGTACCTTGCCATCCTTCACATCCACCACGATGTTCTCGGGATTAATAAACGCAGAACGTGTGAGCGCATGCACGATGTCATGGGCAATCATCTTATCGTCCCGCTCCTCGGGAGGCCGCACTTTAATCTGATTAGATACATCAATGACCCCCTTCATCTCTGAGGCCAAATTCTCGGCTTTTACCTTTGTCCAATAGGAGGTTTGCGTCCCCTTCAAGGTGACATAACCCGAATTGACGTCAATTTCTATAGCATCGGCTTCAATATCATCACTGTTCCGTAATTCCCTTACGATCTCTTGTTGAATTTCCGTATCAAATTCAGGCCGCACAGAACTACGGTGGAGCACTTCCAGCTTATTTTTCACGGCGGTCACGTTTTTCAAGGTGCGAATATCTTGTTCGGCGGCGCGCTTTTCATTAAAGCTCTTGACGGTGCCCGTTAAAATGACCGTCCCGTTCTCCAGTTGAATTTCAATGTCTTTTACTTCAACTCTGGGATCCCAGCGCAATTCTTCGATTATATGGTTGCGAATTTGTTCTTGGTCTGACATAATCTCTACTCGTATACCTAAACAGTTCCCCGATTTTTTAAATGTGGCGGTTAAAAAATAAAAAAGAGATTTTTATGGGGGGAAATCCTTTTTATCTTAGAGGTGTTTGGCGCATGCATGAGATAAGGTTTAATGGAGCACCTATGGGTCCTCTCTCCAAGCGATTACGTGAATATCGCCCCCTAAATCAAAACAGAAAGGTAGAAGAACCAAAGTTAAAAATACTGCGAATCATTGCGCAGCGACCTTATTTTACGGGCTCGGGGATTAACTTCATTAATTTAGCGAAGCAAACAAGGGAGCATGGCATCGAACAATACCTCATTTTCGGACAACCTGACGATCAAGATTTTCCCCTTCAAAGCATTGTTGGGAAGGACCACACCTCTTGGGTGACTTTTCAAGGGCAGGGGGGATCTGTGGGGGCTGATTTGCCTTTTCCCGTGGCGGGCATGTCGGATCAAATGCCCTACCGCTCCACCAAATTCTCGGACTTTACGGCGCCCATGCTGGAATCCTATCTGGCCGCATTTGAGGCCAAAATTCGGGAAGCTGTGGTATCATTTCGCCCCAACGTTATCCATTCTCATCATTTATGGTTAGTAACGGCATTGAGCCGGGTGCTCTTACCCGAATTGCCCATGGTAGCTACGTGCCATAATACTGCCCTGCGGCAAATGAAATTAGCCCCCCAATTAAAACCTATTGTGGCGGCCACCATACGGGATATGGACGCTATTGCCGTGCAGACAACGAACCAAATCCAGCGCATTCGTTCCCTCTATAAGTTTTCGGATTTGCCCCTTCCCGCCCCTAAATTTCACGTGGTCGGACAAGGGATTAACACGGATCTCTTTTATTCTCGGAAAAGGAAGGCTAAAGAGGGAACGGAAAACTCGGACAGACGTTCCTTGATTTATGTGGGAAAGTTATCTTATTCTAAAGGCGTTCTTCAGCTCTTAGAGGCATTTAAAGAGGTGATTCGGGAAGTGCCCTATGAATGCCATCTCTATCTGGCGGGCTCGGGAGAAGGGCCTGAAAAAGAGATGATTATACGGGAAGCGCAGCAACATCCCGATAGGATTCATCTATTAGGGCAACTTAGCCAAGAAGACTTGGCAGCCTATTTTCGAAAATGCGATATATTTGTGCTACCGAGTTTTTATGACAGCTTGCCTAAGGTGTTGTTTGAATCGCTGGCCTGCGGGTGTCGGGCGATCATTACCGATTTGCCGGGGATCCGAGAAAGTGTAGAGGCGGGACTGGGGGCTTTTTCCGCGGTATCCTTTATCCCAAGACCGAAAATGCGTACCATCGATGAGCCCGAACAGTCTGCGCTGCCCCAATTTGTCCACGAGTTAAAGGAGCGCATCAAAGCCCAATTAACTCCTCACGACAAGCAGGATCTTTCGGAAAAAGTCAAGAAAGAATATGGAAAAAAGGGACTTTTTCGCAAATACCTTACCATCTATCGCTCATTTTTGAAGACATCTTAATTTAGCACGAACTTAATTTGTATTGATCAATCAGATTTTAAATAGTGAGTGCTTCTAATTATTAATGGAGGATCAAGAAACAATGTTTAGACGTGCTAAAATCCCTAAGAATGAGGCAGCCGTGCTTACTGAATTAGAAGAATTAAGTATTTATTGATGAGGATGGGAGATTGGAACATACAAGAATTTCAAAAGAAGATTTTTATCAGAATTTTTATCAGAACTTCCTCTTTGGTCAGACCTCTTTGGTCAGACCTAAATTCCTCTTTGGTCAGACCTAAATCTTGAGGAATAAAGTCCATCATTTCGGCAGTCATTGTCCATCATTTCGGCAGCCTCATCTATTGAATGAAAATCTATTGGATGTTGATGTTTTTCCATCAACATAGATCACAGTCTTACCTCTTTCAAGTCTGACTGTGAGGTGATTATTCACTCTAAATGATTTCCGAGTCATTATATCTCTTATACTAATTCTTCCTTTTAAATTTTACTCGCTTGAATGAAATCTTTAATAGTTTCGGAAAAAATACATTTAATCATGGTGCTCATGGCTCTTCCTCCTATGGATCTCATTAGTTTTGAAAATGCAAATTAATTAAAATATTTCTAACCCCCGTAATCGATGCAGAGAGTAATATAGAATAATTTTTCTTAATTTTAAGATATAAACCTCAATCTTTTATTTTAATCAGTATTATTATTAATTGTTGACTTTAATTGTTGACAATAAACAAATAAAAAAATAAACAAACAATAAATAAGGAAAAATTGTAAGTGGTTATATATGTCCGAAACTGGAACCGTCAAAAGTGGGCTGCAATTCGCAGATCCATTGGCCATGGTTTGACAGCCGTAAAGGCTATGGTTTCATCACCACTGATGATGGCCACGATATTTTCGTCCATTATTCTTCCATAGAAAAGGAAGGAGATGAGTTCGCAACCCTTTACGAGAACGAGAAGGTTGAGTTCGAAATAACTCAAGGACAGAAAGGTCCTCAAGCCAGTAACGTGAAGGTCATCGAAGAATCTCCCATGAGAAGTGGGAGCGGCCGTTCATTTTATTAAATGGAAGGAAATATATGAAATTTAAACAACGGAATTAAGGAAACAAGCAGAAACATGCTTTCTGAATGTTTTACATTCTCCTCTTTTTTTTAATTCTTTTGACTGCCTTAATTACTTAGGTTAATATTTTTGGAGATCTGCTTGATTTATTTTAATCTTGAAAAAGTGAAAGGTGTTTATTTTCTCTAATGAGTCTTATTTCAGAAGATGTGCGATGAAAACCACAAAGCAGAATTTTATTCCTTCTCAATAAGAAATATTAGCTCTACGGATTAATTTTCTTAATTTATCTTAAAACTCTTGGAAATCTGTTCAATGTTTTTACCCTTGAAAAACTCGGCCACGATGGATTCCACGTTCTCGGTTGTCAATTCTTCCTTCCGGAGGCTATGATCATATTTGCCCTTCACGACGATGGGAATATCCATCAGCCAACTATCCCGGCTAACTCTGATGAACTGAACGGTCTCATCGTCCTCATTGATAAAGCCAATAAAGTTACCATCATACTCTAAATCGGTGGGCATTTCTCTCAAAAGATTTACCGCCGACGCATAAGACACAGGTTCGGGAGAGCTGGCGGGAATCTCCATGGTTTCGCTGGAAATAAAGACGGTAATGGTCATAGGGTTATGTGATCCTCTTTTTTTTGCGATTATATTTGGTTTTCAACTAAGATAAACAATTAGGAGGGCTCCAAAGCCTTTTTAATCTTGAGCCCGACAAAGATCAATAGGAAAGGAATATAGAGCAAGGAAAGCAGATTCCACGGAAAGAGCGGATAATAACAGAGGAGGGCGATAATGATCAGGGCGGGCACCACCACGGCCCGCCATTTCCAATTGGTCCTGAGCATTACGAGGTTATAGAAAAACGAGGTGGCATACTTCTCCATATATTCTTCATGGCTTTTCTCAAATAATCCTTCGATGAAAAACCAGCCCACGTCCTTGATTAAGGCTTTATAGAGGGGGATCCAATCTCGGCTGTCGGCCATGGACGGGACGCCATTATACCCGACGCCGGTGGGCCCTTCCAAGGTGCCCAGCTTGGCGCTCAGTAATTTTTTAAACATATGGCTAATCGGGGTGGTGTGCAGATCCTTCTCTTTATAGGCGGGATCTACCAGCTCGGAATTGACATGTTGCATAAACGAGACTTCCATAAGGCTCGAATGGTCATCCTTGGCTAACGCTTCGTATTCCTCTTTCGTTAACGGGGGCTGGCCTACTTGCTCGGCAATGTCTCCCCAGGTCTTGCGGGGATTATCTATCATCAGCTTTTTTACAATCCAGTTGAGCGGCGAGGCAATGCGCACGTCAAAATTTTCATATTTTTTCATGACCCGCAAGGCTGCCTCTTCAATGGCATAAGCATGGATATTGCCATGATGGGCGGAGCTGACCAAAAAGCGTTTAAATCCCGCCCGCACAAAACCTTCTAAGTATTGCTGAAGAACGTCCCGGAAAGTTTTATGACGCACATGGATAGTGCCTACCATCCCTCGCACGCCCGACCACCCAATGGGCAAGGGGGCCGCTTCCACGATGGTAAATTCCTTATCGGGCTGACGCTCTTGGATGGCTTCTTTAATCCATTGAAACATCATGATTGCCTCGATCAAGTCCGTGCCGAGCGGTAAAAACCCCCCGTGTACTTCTAATGGAGATATGGCCACCAATACCAACGCATTCTCTTTATCCATTTCCAAGAGCGTATCTCGGGTGATAAGGTCATAACGCACCACTTTCAGATTTTTCTCTTGATACACGGCCTTGGTATTCGCAAAGGCATCAAAAAATCGGGTATCCTTTTCCTCAGAGCTCATACTCTTTTTCCCGTACTATACTAAAGATTATTATGAATTAACTTAAAAAAATGCAGATATATAATAAAATTTATTAAAATTCCAAAAAAACAAAAAAAAGAGAAAAAAGAAAGAGTGGTAATTTAGCTCTTAATTAAGGTAATTTCGGCGGAGAATCCGGGAATGACACCTTCATAATCCACCCAGCCCTTTCCTTTTAGTTTTTTAAGGATGAGGCGCACCCCTTCGAACTCGTCCGCACAGAGATCTTGCAGCTCTTTGTAGCCCAGCTTATTCTCGTGTTCTTTTAATTTCTCAATAATGAATTTCTCTTCATGGCTTAGTTCTTCCATATGATTTTCCAGAGGGGATGCTATTTAAAAATTATGAAATGCGGCACTATTGTCTCTTTTTGACCTTTTTCTTGGGGGAATTAATCTCTTCGAAATATTCTCGTTGTTTTGGCTCACTTAGAAAGGCTATTTCTCTCTTCAAGAGGGTTTTATCCCGTGCGGAGAGGGCTAAATTTCCTAATTTTTGGCGCATCTCCTTCGTGAACAGGTTATATTCCCGAGAAAAATATTTTTTGAGCACTTCTTGGTCTTTTAAGGATGGGTTCTCCTTTTTCTCATTTTTTCTCATGAATCATCCCGTGGAAAAATCTAATTCTCAACATTTCTAAGGATCAGAAAATCATTTTCCATCTTAAGATAATCGGAGTCCGATATTTCTCATATGCTCGAAAAACAATACTTTTAATAAGGTTAGTTGGCATTATTTACTGGGAACCACCGGGAAATGGGGAAGGTGATTATTATACCTAATCATCGCACGTGCTGGAACTGTAATAGAGCGTTAGATTTTCGGGAATTTTATGATACAAATAGTTCCATTTATAGCGAAGCGGAAGCTCATAAGCTCTGGAACAGTGCATTTGTAGAATTTTATTGCTGTAAATGTTATCACGAAAAAGTACTTAAAAGATTCCCCGATAAGAAAATCTTATTACTTGGAATTCAAAATACTGGGAAAACATCGCTTGCAAAAGCAATTAAAGACCGCTCCTTGGAGCATATAAAAAATTTATTGCCCACCCGGGGAAAACACATTTTCCATTTTATATTCCCGAGGTCTCGTTTTCACATTTGGGATACCGGCGGCGTAGAATCCTACCGTAGACGGCTCTTAAATAATTGGGAGATGTTCTTTTCTGAGGTTTCGGAATTGATCTATACCATAAACATCCAAAATCCTGAGATGCTTGACACCTCACTTCATTATCTTAAAAAAATCCTTGAAGTTTTAACTATAAAGGAAATTCTGAATTCAGAATTTAAATTCCTCATTTTATTAACCAAATGCGATGAAAATATAAAGAATACTCCAACGATTCAAAATCGGATTGAAAATTTGGTGCAGCAGATCGAAGAATTGGAAATTCCCCAACAATACCAGATAAGAGAATGTAGTGTTTATAATTTTGCAGAATCAAATCTCCGCCATCTTCAGTCAGATGAAGAAATTTCGCATTTTACCGACATAATCTGTGAATTATTTGAAACGTGTATTTGAAGATCCGCTATCTCCTATTCTTAATACTTAACGCTCTTGTAAGAAATAAATCCCATTATATAATTTCCATTAATTTCCCATAGGGGAAATTTCTACTCGAGATTCTGTTATTGATGATATCAATCCAGAGGAAACATTAGGGCAATTCTGATCTACGGGATTAGAGATTGAAAATATCCTTAGGGAAAGAATTGTTCAATTTCTTAGAGATGAAGGATTAACAAACCTTAAATGAGAAAAAAATTGATTTCTTATTCTTCTTTCTTTATTTCTTCTACGATTGAATCAATAGAATAATCTTTCAGCCAAGCCTTGCGCTCTTTCGTATAATCACCAGTACCAGATTCATATTGGTGTAAAAAGCGAACCATTCCTACTGGCCCTAAGGCATTGTTCAACGCTTCAATTCCTTTTTTTCTTATCTCCACAAGATTCATTTCCATAATTATAACACCTCTGTAAGAAATAATATTGGATTGCATATTTTAATTTTGTCAAAAAATTCAAGATGTTGTTGATATTTATTAACAATATCATTATCTGTCGTAATCATATAGTCTGATTTTAAAAACTCAGCTGAAGCAATATGGAGCGCATCTAATGGTTTTATCCACTTTTGTTCAATGCTTTTTGCTCTTCTAATTAAAGCTGCAGAGATTTTTTGCCTTTTCAAAGCTTTTTGAGTAAGTAATCCAACTTTCTTTTTCCGCTCTTTATCGGGAATTTTGGATATTTCAAAATCAACTATATCACTCCCGACTAGTTCCCATCGATCTGATGACAAAATGATTAATATAGCTTCAGTTTCAAGATGGATTTTTTCCTGGGTCTGATCATCAAATGGCCGATTCCAACA
>Ga0180433_10010744_pt1 | contig 10959 bp, 9 predicted proteins | sample SS_ome_8_FD_132980 | JGI IMG/M metagenome (GOLD analysis project Ga0180433, IMG submission 132980) | Hypersaline lake sediment archaeal communities from the Salton Sea, California, USA - SS_1_D_1 metaG | ecosystem: Environmental > Aquatic > Non-marine Saline and Alkaline > Hypersaline > Sediment...
AGATGATACTCCTACCCTTATATCCCAAGTCACACGTTATATATATATATTTCCCCCCTTCTTGAACCGTTTTCTCTGCTACAGCGATACTATAATCACTCATCTCCTTAACAATGTGCTTAATGAATTCTTTTTCTTTAATTAATAATCTAAAAAGGATCTCAAAGCCAAAGATCCCACATAATTCTTCAAAAAATGCTGCCATATAAACGGTCATCAGTGGTACAATATCCAATTTTTTACAAGTTTTCATAGTCGTTTTAGCTAAAAATGTATTTGCGGGATGATCGGGATCAAATTCGATATATTTATCCCAATCTGCTGGACTTTTCATAAATCCATGGCGTGTATGAGCTCCATCGGGGCTGGTTCTCCATATTAATCTTCCATCAACCCCTCGGATAATTTTATCCTTATCTTCGGTATAAAAATCTCGAAATAATCTATCTTTAAATACTACAGGAATCCCCGTAGTATATGAAAACATGTCATAATTATAAATCCGTGGTAATTCACTGATGATTCTTGGAACTATTTTAGCTGCGGGGCTAAGAATTTTGGGATACTTGAGAATCTTTCTTAATATAGGGACATATGAAGGATGCCTTGATAATATACCTACAAGATTACTTGGGAAAAATAATATTCCGTTTCCCGTGGCTTGACCGTCGAATACAGGATTGAGTTCCTTTATCTCAATCGAGCCTTCATATTTAGGCACACGATCTGGAATCTCATGATTAAAAGCGGCATCAATACGGCGAAAAGAATTCCATTTTACCATAATATAAGAAGTATTTTTAAATTATTTAATCTTTAATTCCTTCTTCCGTGATTTCAAATACAGCATCAGATTCAGGTAAATGAGGGGCATCCACGATTTTTGCGACTCTTTGTTCTCCTTTTCCTTTTCTTAAATAAATTCTCACCGTAGCACCGTGCCCCATAATGTGTCCTCCTGTATGCGTGGTGGGATTTCCATAAAAAACATCCGGTTTGGAAGATACTTGGTTAGTATAGACCGCGGCTAATTCATCATAAATTTCTGTTAATCTTAAGATATCATGAATATGTCCGTTTAATAGCTGCTGTCTGTTTGCAAGAGTTCCTCTTCCAATATATTCACTACGAAAATGGCCAATGATTGAGTCTACGATAATTAGCTTTATGTTTTTTTCTTCAATGATTTTAGGAGCTTCTTTCACGAGTAGAATTTGATGGTCCGAATTATAAGCGCGACCCACGATTGTATTCTGAAGAATTTTGTTATAATCTAAGTCTCTTGCTTCCGCCATTTGAATAATTCTCTCGGGTCGAAATGTAGCCTCCGTGTCTATATATAAAGCAGTTCCCTCGAGGCCGCCTTGATCATATGGCAATTGAACATTTACGCATAATTGATGACAGATCTGAGTTTTTCCGGTCCGATATTCACCATATAACTCTGTTAGAGCTCCTGTTTCAATACCTCCGGCTAATATATCATCTAATCCTTGGCTACCGGTTGTTAATTTTTTTAAATCTTTTCTTTTTTCCCAGATTGCTTCCGCGGATTTAAATCCTATTCTTTCAGTGTCTTGAGCAGATTTCACTAATTTTTTAGCCGTTTTTTCTCCAATACCCGTATCTTCCATTAATTTCGCGATTGGGTATACTGCTAAAGCCCTTGGTGTGGAAATACCCGCTGATCTCAATTTTTCCAGGGTAGCTTCTCCTACACCGGGCAAATCTTCTAGTAATAACTTATCATTTGCGATAACATCTTTATTATCTTCAGACTCTGTTTCTTTTTTTGCCATGATGTACACTCATTCGACTTTCTATGATTTAGATATAATAAATATGATATATAAATGTGATAAGCTAAAGCATTATAGTAATTTAATAAAATAATAGAGAAAAAAATAGAAGTAGGGAAGAAATTGAAAATTTGAATTTTAATTAGTTTTTTCCCTTGGTCATTATTAGTAATATAATGAATAATATTACACAGAATAGTGGAGTTAAATATCCAATTGATTCAGGTAGCCAAATATAGCTCAAGAATAAGAAGGGAACTATGAAAATAGCCGTTAAAATTACAACCACCAGAAATGGAACCGCTTCTTCAGTGTTATTCACATCGACTATCATCGGAATTAAAAGTAAAATCACCAACAAAGTTGCCGAAAACTTAAAACCATATAAGATGGTTGTATTCCAAGCTACATTATGGAGATCCGGTAGATAGAAATAATTTAAAATCTCAATTGTATTGGTTCTTAAGGAAGGATTGACTTGCTCTGCTGGGAGTATAGCAGAAATAATCAACTGTACAATAATTGCCAAAAGAAGAAACAATAGGATATCATTATAATCCTTATTTTTTCGGAATACAATTAAAAGATCCCGTAATAGAACGATATCCCATAGTATAAATAAGATCATATAAGAGCCTAACACATCAAACCCCATTACCCAGAGGGTGTTTGCCGGAATTATCGCAATTGTATACGCTAGAAATCCCCATTTAGTTCCTTTTCTGAATAAATCAAAGAATAGGAAAATTCCATATATTATAAACAAGGTTATAAGTACAATAATAGCATTCATTAAATCTGCTTCTGCCATGCTTAAATCATCATTTAATTTTTAATTTAAAATATAATTATATAATACTTTTTCAAGATTTAAATTTAATAATTTTGTGGGATCTTTTGCTTGAATTATATCATTTTATTCAAAATTACATTTCTTTAATTAACTTTTCAATTTTCTCGACCATAGCTTTTGCTTTATCAGTATCTTCGGATTCTGCAGATAAAAGGACGGCATTTCTATAGAGAGCCACTTTGATGGCAACATTCACATCTTCATCAATAATCTTTAGTTCATTAACAATATCCAAATATTCAAATCCATTCTCTTCTACTAATTCCCTTAATTTGTTATGAATATTATCTAAAAGATCTTGAGAAATAGGAATCGACTTATTAATTTTAATTCCTTTAGGAAATCCTCGAGTTAGAGAACTTAAAAGATCGTTTTGGCTTGTCATGATGTCTAATAATTTTAATAAAATGAATTGACCGTCCGAGAAGGGCGCAAATTGGGGGAAATAGAATTTTAATGTATCAGAAGCTGCAAAACACGCTCTTTCTTCTCTTATTTGTCGAGATAACTCTCCAGGCATATTTGAAACTTCCTTTAAAGGAAAACCATGATCTGTAATAAATTTCTTTGCGATAGGGGAGATCGTGGGCGTAATAATAATTTTGCTTGGTTTGCTTTTTTGAATTCTTTCATCATATGCGACAAAAAGCATCAATAAATCTTCAAAATTTATTTCTAGACCATTTTCATCAATGATTAAAATTCTTGAGCCATCCACATCAAAACAGACTCCTAAATGGCTATTACTCGCCTTTACAATCTCTGCAGCATTCCGAATAGTATTAATACTTGGTACGGGAATTGGTTCCCTTTGATGATAATGTGTATTTAGAGCAATAACTTCAACTCCGATATCGTTTAATAAGATCGGGGTTAATTTCCCCGTGGGACCATATGAACAATCAACAACGATTTTTAACTTCGCATTTTTAATTCTCTTCTTATCTACAAATTGCTGTAGTGATTTGATATAAATATCTTCAGTTTGCGGTATCGCAGTTATTTGTCCGATATCATTAGGTTCTACTCTCCTTATTTTATCGGGATGAGTGTTAAAACTATCAACGATTTTTTTTATTTCAACGGGAGAAAGTTCAATTCCGCCAGCATCTACCATTCTAATTCCCACATCTTCGCTATACAAATGCCCGCTCGAAAAAAAAACGCCCCCGCTGGCGCCGAATCGCCTTATTGTAAATTGAAGTAAAGGAAATGTGCAATCTGATAAGTTTAAAAGATTTACTCCCGTACTCATTATACCTGCTGTATATCCTCTTTTTAACATACGACTATCGTTGTGGAAATCCCTCCCCATTACGATTGATTCTCCTTGCTTAAGTAATGTTCCATGAACAGACCCGATTTTCGTCCCTAGTTCTGGAGTAAATATAAAATTTGCTCTCCCTACAATTCTACCCCCTTTTTGAAGATCCTTAAGATTTTCGACCATTTAAATCCCTTAATAATTGAACTTTTGAAATAATCTCACTAAGAAAATATATAATTACATACTATTTGCTCTATTTATTTCTTTTGTTTTTATTTGATTCAAATGCCTATCCCTTAATATTTATGAAAAATTATTAAGATATGCCGTATTATTGCAATAATGCCAAAAGTATTAGGTTCGTTCAATCTTGTTTTACATAGCCATTTGCCTTGGGTATTAAATCATGGCGTTTGGCCTCATGGTACAAGTTGGGTGAATGAAGCAGCAGCAGAAACATATATTCCCCTTTTAATGGAATTATATAAATTAGTAGATGAGGGGTATCATCCTAAATTAACAGTTGGTCTCACTCCTGTCTTATGTGAAATGTTGCGTCATCCCTCCTTCGTAGAAGGGTTTGTAGGATATTTGGATGAAAAAATTGCCGCTGCAACTCATGACGAAAAAGACTTCACAGAAAATAAGTATGAAGAAGGTCGAATTAAACTTACAAAATGGTGGCAAGAATTCTATGCAAGAGTAAAGGATGATTTTACGCATCGATATAAAAAAGATATTGTGGGAGCTTTCAAAAATCTTCAGGATATGGGCTTACTGGATATAATTACTTGTGGAGCGACCCATGGCTATAATCCCTTACTATCAAAGGATTCGTCACTTGATGCACAGTTTAAAGTGGCAGTGGATAATTATAAGAAACATTTTGGAAGAAATCCTACGGGAGTTTGGTTGCCAGAATGTGCATATCGCCCTGGATATAAATGGAAGAATCCAATTACCGGTGAAGAAAAAGAGAGACCGGGAGTAGAATATTTTCTTGCGAAAAACGGGTTAAAATACTTCTTTGTCGATACCTCATTATTATTAGGCGGAAAATCACAGGGTGTATATGCCGCACGTTTTCCATTGCTTGCGAAATTATGGCAACAATTTGCGTCCCAGTATGAAGAAATTCCCACCTCTTTTGAGAAGAGTCAATATGAAGCCTATCTCGTATCTACGGGTCCTTCGACTCCTGCTCCTGTAGGCTTCTTTACCAGGGACGAGAAGACGGGGATCGTGGTGTGGTCTGGAGAACATGGCTATCCGGGTTGTGCGGAGTATCTTGATTTTCATAAAAAGCATTATCCCGGAGGTTTACGTTATTGGAAAGTTACGGGCGCTAAAGTGGATTTGGGAGAAAAAATGCTTTATTGGCCAGATGATGTTCCTCGGAAATTAGATGAAAATGGAAGTCATTATGTCAACCTGGTTAAGGATATTTTAAGAGATTATAATCAAAAAAATGGCGGACCGGGAATTGTGGTTGCTCCCTATGATTGTGAGCTATTTGGTCATTGGTGGTTTGAAGGAAACTGGTGGCTTGCCCGAGTCTTAAAATGGTTAGAAGATGACCCTGAAGTGGAGTTAACAAACTCAAGATTATTTATGAAAGAAAACCCCCCAAATAAAGTGGTATCGATCATCGAGGGAAGCTGGGGACAAGGTTCAAGCCACTGGGTTTGGCTTAATGAATGGACTACTTGGACTTGGGAGAGGGTCTATGAGTGTGAAGCAAAATGTGAAGAGATAATAACAAAATATAAAGATACTGAAAATGAACACCTACGGAAAATCCTAAAACAGTTAGTCCGGGAATTATTACTCTTAGAAAGTTCTGACTGGCAATTTCTAATCAGTACATGGTCAGCCAGAGATTATGCTGAAAACCGAGTAGCACACCATTATGAAAATTTTAATCGGTTATACAAAATGGCCACGAATTATGCTACTGGAATTAATGTGGAAGAGGGGGAGTGGCATTTTCTCGGTACTCTTGAAGCTAATAATGGAATATTTCCAGAGATTGATCTTGAACCCTTTGCTAGCCATTAAATAAAGGTTTTACCAACTTAACTCTTCATCTTTAAGCGCCATTTTTCGATTCATTTCCATCATTCGTGCTTTCATATCTGCTTCCGATTTTTTCACCCGGTCCAGTTGGCTTTTTAATTCTCGAATCTTGGCATTCAATTGTCTCGTTTTCATAAAGGAGCTCCCCATTTGAGCCATTTGTTCGGGGCGCATCATCTCCATTTGCTCCGACATTTTCGCAATAACCTGATCTTTTCGTGCTAACTGCGCCTTTAAATATTCTAATTCTTCACTGTCTAAAGAAGAACTAGCTTGTGTTTTTTCCGCTCCTGGTAAGCTAACTTTTTCTAATTTCGGGGCTTCTTGTATAGCGGGTTTATCTGCTAAGGCTTTTTTCGTTTCCGTCAATTTTTTTTCTAATCGTGAATTTTCTGTTCTTAAATCATTGTTCACCTTACGAGATCTATTTAATTCTTCTTCTGTTTCCTTTAATTTATTCTCTAATTCCTTAGATGAACCAGTTTCCTTAGAACTGATCGATAATTCACGTAATTTATTTGTTAAATCAGTGATCTTATCTTCTTTTTGTTTTAGTTTAGCTTGAAGGATGATTTTATTTTTTTTAAGATCAGAAATTTCTTCTCGTAATTTTTCTAAATCCGTTTCCGACATTTGAAATCTCTTTACAAATTATTTTCCCTTAATATTTAATTTCTACGATTTGATATAAATAGATTTAGTTACACGAATAAAATTATTTTGAGTCTCAAATAGATACAAGCTTAAATTTGTTGTCCTAGTTCGAGAGTTCTATCATTAATCTCCACATCATCCCCAATCTTACAATTTGGGGGAATTATGGCCCTTTCTAAGACACAATTATTTCCAATTGTACAATCATTACATATTATTGATTCATTAATATAGCAACCCGCCCCGATATTGATATGTTCCCATACTATACTTTTCTCAATAATAGTATCTTCTCCAATAGAAACATTATGTCCTATGGAAGTTAATTCTTTAATTTTTACTCTATTTCCTAAATTTACGGATTCGCCAAAACATGTGGGTTTTTCTATTTTTACTTCTTTTCCGGAATTTATTATTCCCATTACGTAAATTTCATCATACTCTTGGCCATTTGGTAAGATGGGCCAAGCATATCTCCGTAATAAATCCCAATTTGCCCAAATATAAGTTTGCGGATTACCGCAATCCAGCCAATAGTAGTTCTTTACAAATCCATACAAATCATACTCGTTTTCTAAAAGATAAGGAAACACTTCTCCTCCAAAATCCATAAGTGAAGTTGAATGTAGAATCTCACCTATATCTTTTTTAAAACAATAAATTCCAGTATTGATAATATTAGTATGTAAAAAGAGGTCTGCTCGCTGGGACATACTGCTTACATATAGTTCCTTAGGGCCTGGTTTTTCCATAAAAAGATATATCTTCCTATTTTTATCCAATAAAACTACCCCATATTGGCTGGTATGCGACTCAACAGGTTTCATCGAGATGGTTGCAATTCCGCCCTTATCGGTATGAAAATCCATAAATTTTCTCATCGGTAAATTGGTCAAGATGTCTGCCATGGATACCACTATTTTTTCTGAGTCTAAGCGATCTGTTAATAATCTATAGGCATCTGCGGTTCCTTTACTGTCTTGAATTTCCCATTCAAGCTCAACATCTCCCAATTTATCTTTAGTCCATACCTCCTTGAGATGTTTTTCTATTTTCTCACCTTGATAAGCAAGTGCGAGTATTATATGCTTAATATCCGCATAAATGAGATGTGCAATTGAGTAGTCTATCATGGGAACATTTGTTAGCTTAACCAACGGTTTTGGAATTAATGAGGTCAAAGGCATTAAGCGTGAGCCCTTTCCGCCAGCTAAGATTATTGCAGACCATTCTCTTGTCATTTTGGATAAATTTCTTTATTCAATTTCTAATATTATTATAACATAACTAGTAGATTAAAATTATTACCTTTTTTGTTTAAAAATTTTTATTTTCGCTAATTTCTAAGTTAGGAAGATATTGCATCTCTTATCTCTTTTGCGGCATCTTCTGGTAATTTTCGTGCAACCCTCATATTATCTGCCATTTCTGCGCCTCCAATGATTTCATGAGGAATTATATCACCAAACATGTGGAAATTCGCATCATAACCATAAGGGCAACAATTAAAAAGAATGTTCCTGTTCTCGTCTATCTTTAAATCATCCAAGGCTTTAAAAATTATTTTTAACGACTTTGCGAGATCGCGAATTTGGTTAATATTTAACTGGGAAAATCTTCTGATATGTTCTTTGGGATTAAATCGAAGATGATAATTTCTCGTTGGACTCCCCGTAGCATAAAAAGTCCAGTAATCCGAGTCCAATACAATGCGCGACCCCCCTCCGTGATATGAAGCACATAAATGACAATTATCCCCCATCTCTTTAAATGCCTTCAAAATCCCTTCCAATCGAGAACCATGCCCATCTCCATTTAAATCTATATATACTTGACTATGGAGTCTTGGTTGTGACCCTCCCGCTTTTGTACCGATATTAAAAAAAGGGCTAACGGGAATATCATAGTAATCCCGCTCTACTGCTTCTAAAATACAATACAAAATAGATTCCTTCATAGATACGCAGATTCCTTCCAATACTTCTGCGGGGATCTCTTTAAAATCTAAGGAAGGATAAAAATTCCGTGCAATCGTGACCAAATTTATGCCTTCTGCTAACTTAGAATTTTTAGGTAATTGAGTAACTATCTGATTTTTAATCTCAGGATCCACAATACGTGCCATTGAAGGATATCTATTGATTAAAGTAACTGCTTTAGTACTTTCTGGGATCCTTTTAATTTTATGAGGTAAATCGGAAAATGGATTATCTCGTTTATTATCATCTTCCGTAATTATAATCGTATTTGCATCCCCCAATAAGGAACCATCCTCATTATATAATGGTTTTCCTTCTAATAATGCGGTGAATACATCCCTCTTTTTTTCTTTATAATATTCTTGTACGGAGCGGGCTGCATTCTTCCTATTCTCTTTTTTATAACCAGCGGGTCTCCTACTCCGAATAGGAGATAAATAAGAATAATGACCGTAAAATCTAGTTAATTTTTTATGTAATCCAAACTCATCTGTAGTAATTGATACTGTAGAGAGGGGATCCCATCGTTTAATGGGTATCTCCTTCAGGGAGGTAAAATTATCTTTATTAATTATTCCCCATTCCATAAAGCGAGGTTTATAAACTTCTAAATTATTATTATTATTAGAGATAAGATCACCACTTTCATTTCATATTTGTTGAGATTAATTTTACATCAATTTCAAGTATGGATTTAATTTTATAAATTTCTTCGATTACTTTATTTAATACAGGTATTTCTGTATCAATATAAACTTCATAAATGCATTTTTCTTCATCCTGACATAAACCTGAGGTAAAAATTAATGATAGTTTGTCATCATTCTTAGCAAGAATTTGCCCTATTTGATGCAACACTGGCAATTGGACTTGTTCCCCAAAGAAAATAGCTACTTTTATAATTTTATCTGTTGCTACGGGTATTATATCAACTTTCATTGCATTTTCTCTTGTCCGAAACACAATAAAAAGTTTATTTTTATTTTCATCTAAATCTCTCAGCTTTTCTATTAGGCTGCTTGAAAGGGCAATCTTTTTATCTTTTTTTAACTGAGAGTAGCTTAATAATTGGCCTTCCGTTTCGATCTTCTGAATTGAGAGAATCTTAAAGAGAGTGTATAATTCTTCCTTTAGATCCTCAAAATGGGCTTCAATCTCCTCTAATTCATCTTTTGGCCCTGATTCCATGTATAAAGCCTTGAATATTAAAGGAGATTTTTTAACTTTTTCCACAAATCGCGAAAAAAATTTTTTATAACGACTGTAATCAGGTTCTTCTTCTGATATTAAGGCTGAGAGCATTAAAAATTCTGTTCGGCCGCGAGCCCAATTCGAGGGGATAGAAAAAATCCAATTGGCGGTTCTTAATTGTGGAGAAAAATTGTGGGTGAAAAATCCATCATCGCCAGCATCAAGTAATTCTGCAACTTGGGTTAGATAATCTTCCCCTAATTCCTCACTCAAGTTCTCGGGATAAGTTAAAATAACTTTTGGACCAATGATTCGATCGAAATAACTCAATACCAGCATTATAAACCCTTTCTCCTGAACTAAATTAATTATTCAACTAAAAATCTTAAGGATGATAAATATTTCATGATTTCATGAACCCTTTATTATACAATATACTAAATTTTCCAAATAACGCTTATATTCATAAGAAAGGATAATATTGAATTTAAAATATTATTATTTTTATTTATAAGTTAAATGGCTGTAAAATGAAAACTTTTGAAAAAACGAGAAAAAAAATAAGAAAATGAGAGTAATACTCTCGTGGGGTGCCATGCTTATATTGTGTTTAGAATCTTCATATTTAAGAATATTTTAATCGAGCCTTTGAATTATCTTAAAAGTTTTAAACTCCCGAACTGGTTCGTTCTTTTCATTCTTTCTTTCAATTGGAACACGAACAAAGTTCTCATCATCAAAAACCTCATCAAATTCGGCTTCGTTATATTTAGCCATATTTCGGGCCATTTTTAATTCTTTTAATAGAAATTCTCTAACCGCACAGCGAATTAATTCGGAACGTGAAGGATACAATCCATTTTCTCCGATTAATTTATTTATTGCGTCTAAATAACTTTCTGGAATATTTACGGTAACTATTTTCATAGAGAACTCCACTTTTTTTTCTTGATAATAATTATTAAATACTGAAGCTATCGATAAAAACTTTTTCAAATTTTACCCAATATTAAGACTGAGCTTTTATATCTCCTAATCTAAACATTGGGTTTATCGACAGCTTGTAATTAATACAATCGCCAATCGCCAATAATTTTTGATTAATATTATATATCATAAAATAATATTTAAATCTTATTA
>Ga0180433_10010747_pt1 | contig 10957 bp, 12 predicted proteins | sample SS_ome_8_FD_132980 | JGI IMG/M metagenome (GOLD analysis project Ga0180433, IMG submission 132980) | Hypersaline lake sediment archaeal communities from the Salton Sea, California, USA - SS_1_D_1 metaG | ecosystem: Environmental > Aquatic > Non-marine Saline and Alkaline > Hypersaline >...
ACTAAATCCCATTCTTCGAGGCATGACTCTCATAAATCGAGGCCTCCTTCTCCATCCCCTTAAATGTGCGATGGATAAAAGAGGTTACTACCAGGGCGGCACTAGCCATTCATAACTTTCCTCTAACTCTATCTTTACATTAAGCTGCACAACATGATATTTTTTCACCAGTGAATATTGAGAAAGTCATCGACCTCTTGGAACAGGAATATGGCCCTGTAGAGTGGCATTCGGTTCGAGACCCAATTGATGTGCTCATAGGAACCATACTTTCCCAAAATACCTTGGATGTAAATTCGGGAAGAGCTTTCGCTTCTCTCAAGACCAGCTTCGATAGCTGGGAATCCGTAGCTGCAGCTCCGGCGGAATATATCGCCGAGGTCATTAAGTCCGGAGGGCTGTCCCAAATCAAGGCAGTTAGAATCAAGCAGGTGCTGGGGCAAATTGCAGAGGAACAGGGTCGTATCAGCCTCGATTCTCTCAAATCGATGAACATGGCTGAAGCTGAAAACTATCTGATACGTCTGTCCGGGGTAGGACCTAAGACAGCTAGATGTGTGCTACTTTTCTCCCTGGCTAAGCCGTCATTGCCTGTAGATACCCACATTTTTCGGGTAGCCAAAAGACTGGGACTGATTGATGCCACAGCGTCCATTGAAAAGGCACACAGCTTACTTCAGGAGCGAACTCCACCGTCGAAGGTATATCAATTCCATATCCACATGATAGAGCATGGCAGGCGGATATGCCACGCCCGGCAGCCTCGCTGTAACAAGTGCATATTGAAGGGCATCTGCCCCAGTTTGCTCCGATTTCATCTAAGCTAATCTGGCTTTGCCAGTAAGTGCTATAATGGTTAACATGGCGCAAATACTGCAGAGTAAAAATATGGCTACCAAATTTCAGATAATGGTGGAAATAGCTGCACATCAGCCTAACATACAGCAGAAAGACATTGCACTAAGATTAGGCATCACCTCACAGGCAGTTTCCGAGTACATAAGGGAATTGATAAAAGACGGCTGGCTGAGCTCCCAGGGTCGCTCCAGATACAAGGTAACCAAGGAGGGCGTAGATTGGATTCTGCAAATGTCCCGGCAGCTACATAGTTACGCCTGGTTTGTTAGCAAAGCCGTGGCTGATATATCCACTACTACTGCCATAGCTGACAGTGATTTATCCGTTGGCCAACAAACATCGCTATATATGAAGGACGGCCTGCTTTTTGCCTCCGCTATCATTAATAATAACAAAGGATCTAAAGGAATAGCCATAACTGATTCCAAAAAGGGCCAGGATGTCGGCATTGGCAATGTTGAAGGGATAATAGAACTCAAGCCAGCTAAACTAACCGTAGGCAAAGTACCCAATATACAGGATGGAGGTTCCAGAAATACCTCCCTTTCCCGATTGGAAAGGGAGGTAAAACGAGCAAGGCTGGTGGGAGCAATGGGCACTGAAGCCCTGGTGGCATTGACACAGATAGGTGTAAAACCCAATTATATTTATGGTGTCAGAGAAGCAGCCATAGAGGCGGCTTACTGTGGCCTGTCCTCCCTGATCGTCTGTAGCGAAGATAAGGTTTCAATTCTGGTGCAGAGATTGGAGGAGGAGAACTTAGGTTACCAGATTATTAATTTACGTCAGAATTTACCTATAGCATTTACTGATTAGACATTAGGGGCTTTCGCCTCGAACTCTAAATCTTAAGCATATGTCCCTATAAATTTGAAATTTTTCTCAAAATAAACCATAAACCTCTTGACATTCTATTAAACAGAATCTAAAATAGAAAATCAAGTGCACTTGTTTATAATAAATTAAATTTGTATAGTAGGAGGTAAAAATATCACATGAAAAGATTCCTCGAGTTAATCTCCACCCAGAGCTTACAATGGTTAATGGTAGCGCTATTAAGCATAGTTCTTACCCTGACATCTTGCACACCTAGCGAGCAAATACCACCAAAACCGGAATGCATATTCGATGATTCTCCCAACCCACGGCTCGTCTGCTTTAACGAAACACCCCAAAGAATCATTTCCCTGGCTCCCTCTAACACTGAAATTCTGTTTGCCCTGGGTCTGGGAGATAAAGTAATGGGCGTGACAGATTGGTGCGATTATCCGTCTGAAGCCCTGGAGAAGGAAAAGATAGGAGGACCTTGGACGCCAGATGTAGAAAAGATACTTGCTCTCCAGTCCGACCTCATACTTGCTTCCGATGCTAATCCCTTCGATATTATTACTACCCTGGAGGGACTGGAGCTTACTGTATTTGGTATAAAGACCACTGATTTATATGACTTGCTTGATGATATAAGAACGGTAGGAGAAATAACCGATACGGAAGTGCAGGCCCAGGCTCTTACAGCGGAAATGTCAACAGGCATTAAGGCAGTAACCAATCAAACCGAATACTTGGCACAAAGGCCAAAGGTCTTTTATATCCTCGGCCACGAGCCCTCTTTGTGGACTGCCGGTTCTGGGACTTTCATACATGAACTAATTGAAAAAGCGGGTGGTATGAACATCTGTCAAAATATCACCAGTTATGCAGAAATCACACTTGAGTATGTTCTTGCCCGCGACCCTGAAATTATTATCACCAGCAAATATTCATATGATTGGGCGATAAATTCAACTGACCTTGCGGCCACCAATGCCAGTCAATCAGAGAGAATTTATCAATGCGATGATAATTTAGTTCAACGTCCAGGTCCAAGACTGGTCGAGGGCCTGGAGTGGTTTGCCCATTTCATACAACCCGAGATATTTGAGGAGCCAGAGGATTAGCTGAGTGAAAGTTTTTTCTTCCTGGAGCGGAGGCAAGGAATGTGCCCTGGCAACGTATAAGGCGATTTCCCAGGGACACGAAGTCCGGTATTTGCTTAACTTTATCTCCGAAGATGGCAAGAGGGCAAAATCCCATGGAATTAAAGCCGACATTTTAGCTTTGCAAGCAGAAGCCATCGGCATCCCTCTCACCCAAGTGAAGACTTCATGGGAAGACTATGAAAACAACTTTAAGAAAGTTGTCAGAGAACTTCAGGACAAGGGTATTGAAGGAGGCGTGTTCGGCGATATGGATTTGGAAGAACATCGGGGATGGGTGGAGAGGGTATGCGGGGAAATAGGGATAAAGGCGTTTTTACCACTCTGGGGGATAAAGCCAGAAAAACTGATTAATGAATTCCTTGACCTGAAATTCAAAGCTATAGTGGTCGCCACCAAATTGGATGAGAATCTCCTGGGAAAAGCATTGGACAAGGCTTTAGTAAAGCAAATGAGCAAGTTGGGCTCTCATCTCTGCGGTGAAAATGGCGAATATCACACCTTCCTTACTGAGGGACCTATTTTCAAGAAAACACTTAAAGTTACCAGGGGTGAACCGAAAAAGCGAGATAATGTATGGTTTTGGGAAATCTCGGCTGAGTTACAATAAAGGGAAGCCAGAATGGATAAGAAAGGTTTGATTCAAGTTTACACCGGGCCCGGCAAAGGCAAGACTACTGCCGCTATCGGGCAGGCTGTTCGCGCTGCCGGGCATGGTTTCAAGATCGGCTTAGTCTCATTCTTTAAAGACCCTGAGGCATTCGGTTATGGTGAAAACAGATCTCTGGAGAAGCTGGGCATAAAGACTTTTCTTTTCGCCAAGAAACATCCTCACTTCTACAAGGAAGTGGACTCGGATGATGTTTGTCAGGAATGCTCCCGGGGACTGGAATTCATCAAGGAGCTTTACCAGGATTCATCCTGGGATATGCTAGTCCTGGATGAGATAAACATTGCCGTGCGCGACGGTTTTCTAAAAGAAGAGGAGGTTCTTGCCCTTCTGGAGACAAAGCCAGAAAAATTAGAGCTCATCTTAACCGGTCGGGGCGTTACGGCAAAGACTATAGAAAAAGCAGACCTAGTTAGCGAGGTTAAGGAAGTGAAGCACCCTTTTAGTCGAGGAATAACAAGTAGAGAAGGCATTGAATACTAAGAACGATGGCACGTACTGCATCTGAGGTGTTGAGTGAACCCGTTATACCATTTGCCGTTCGCTGGCATAGTAGAGTCTATTCTATACTGGGGCTTGTAGCACTGCTGTTAGTGATAAGCGTGTTTGCCACTACTCTGGGAAGTGTTCATATACCTTTCATCACCACCTTTCAAGTCCTTATCTCCCAACTGCCCTTCGTTAATATTACGCCTGCTTCTCCCGAAGTTTACGGCGCATCGCTGAGCCTAGAAATTCTGGAAACAATAATCCTAGATATCAGGCTGCCGCGTATTCTGCTGGCGGGATTAGTGGGAGCAGCCCTAGCAGTGGCCGGGGCCACTTATCAAGGGCTGTTTCGTAATCCTCTGGCTGACCCATATCTTTTAGGTGTTTCCGCTGGAGCAGGACTTGGGGCCACTATTGCTATGCTCATTCCTTTCACTATCACCTGGATGACTCTTGGAGCTGTGCCATTATTTGCCTTCCTTGGTGCTGTAGGCGCCGTGGCCGTAGTCTATTCACTGGCTCGTGTAGGCAAGACCCTTCCCACCACCACTCTTATACTGGCAGGAGTAGCTTTAAGTGCCCTTCTAGCCTCCACCTCCTCATATCTCATGACAGTTGCCGGTGGAGAACTACACAAGATTGTATTCTGGCTGCTGGGTGGACTTTACCTGACTAAATGGTCTCAAGTGTGGACAGTCCTACCTTGTGTACTAGCCGGCCTTTCAGTAATTTGGATTTATGCCCGGCCGCTCAATGTCATGCAGCTTGATGAAGAGCAAGCCCAACAATTGGGCATCAATGTGGAAAGGGTCAAATTGATATTACTGGCTGCTGCTACCCTCGTTACGTCGTCAGCGATTTGCTTCACTGGACTTATCGGTTTTGTGGGCATACTCATCCCACACGCCGTAAGGCTTATCTGGGGGCCGGACCACCGATTTTTACTGCCTCTTTCAACCCTAGTAGGTGCCATATTCCTCATCCTAGCCGATACCTTAGCCCGTACTATAATCCCTCCTACCGAGATTCCGGTAGGGATAATTACTGCCTTCTGTGGAGCGCCCTTCTTCCTTTACCTATTGCGTAGAAGAAAGGGTATCGCTTTCTTCTGAAGGGATAAGACGTTATGATGGAGCTGGACAATGTCAGCTTAGGCTATAACAATCGAGCCATCGTGCACGATGTAAATATGAAAGCCCGGCCCGGTCAAATACTGGGGCTGGTTGGCCCCAATGGCTCGGGAAAGTCGACTTTAATCAAGGGAATGTCTCAACTAATAGACCTATTAGCCGGGCGTATATTAATTGACGGCCGTGATATAAAGACTATTAAGCGAGACGAACTAGCTTGCCTTGTCGGCACGGTGCCGCAAAGCCCGGCTTTACCTGGATCTTTCACTGCTTTTGAAGTGGTGCTTATGGGGCGTACTCCTCACCTAGGCCTCCTCCGCTACGAGGGGCAAAAGGACCTGGCTATCGCCTGGCAAGCCATGCATGCTACAAATACCCAGTCCATCGTCGAGCGTAGAGTAAGCGAGATTTCAGGAGGCGAGAGACAGAGACTTATTATCGCCCGGGCACTAACCCAGCAGTCAAGGACAATGCTCCTTGACGAGCCTACAGCCAATCTGGATATAAACCATCAAGTCGAGATTCTCAATCTGATCAAGAGCCTTTGCCACGATCAGAATCTGACCGTAATCATCGCCTTACATGATTTGAACTTAGCTGCTCAATACTGCGACTGGATGGTCATGCTGAATAGCGGGAAAGTTTACGCTGAAGGCACGCCGTCTGAAATACTCACAGCAGAGAATATTAAGACGGTCTACGGAGCCGAGGTATGTGTCTATCCCCACCCCATTAACAAGCTACCCACCACTCTTATCACGGCAGCCAGGAATCATGAACCAGGCTGACAAGATTCCCTCAAGGGGTGAGAAAAGCCGCAAATTGGGCAGTGGTATGTGCCCATGCCTGCGCCACAACAGGGGCAAACGATTTCATAATCTCTAGCCCGAGGGATTTCTCCCACGACTTCGTTATAGATAGTCCAGTAAAAGAAGTGTTCCTTATTTATAAACTTTATGTCTACTTTCTTTCTTGCTAATTGGAACTCTTCGTCTGTGACCATATTGTTTGTTATTTCGTGAAGCTTGGCAGAGCCTGAGCCATACTCTATGGGCTCCTTTTTTCTCCACACTATCTCTGCCGGAATCAAATCCTCATAACTTTTCCTAAGTATATACTTCCCCACCCCATCTTTGACCTTGAGCTCCGGCTTTATTTCCAGTGCAAAGCGAATGAAGTCCTCATCGAGGAATGGTTGCTTTATTTCAACGCCCAGAGCTCTGCCAAGCTCATTGGCCGAGAAATGCCAGTTTTGTGAGAGCCTAGTTATGTATCTGTCCAAATCTTCAGCGGGAAGCTCCGTCATATAAGAATAGCCGGCGAAGAGTTCATCAGATCCGTCACCGGTCATGACACAACTAATCCTATTTTCCCTAGCAAATTTAAGGGCATAATATATGGAAAGGTCATTGGGCAAGGCCGGGTCAAAGGTTTCCAGTATTCCTACAACCTCAGGAAGGGTAGCAAGCGCTTCTTCCGTAGTGAATTCCACTTTTTTATGCTGTATTCCCAAGAACCTAGAAATTTTTTCCGAATAACTCAAGTCAGATGCCGGGTAGTCTCGCAATGCTACTGTGAAGCATGTACTCGGCCTGGCTATAAAAGCCAGAATACTGGAATCGAGCCCTCCTGATAGGAGTATGCCATCGACTCTGTTCTTTTCCACAGCTTCCCTAAACTTGCCCCTTAACTCCTCACAAATGTCCATACTGGCGGCTCCTTTTATACCTATAGTAACATTAGCTTGATCAATGACTCTACAATGAAGTTGCTAGCTCTTCGCTTTCTGTCATTCTGAGCCAAAGGCGAAGAATCTTACCTTTGCTGAGATTAAATTTCTCATGCCAATCTCATAAACCAAATCTTAAATACAATTGTAGTGCGACCTTTTAAGATCATGCAATCATGCCCCAGCACGAGGCTAAAGCTCCGTAATACACTTTACTACTACAAGTTGTCATCTAAATTTTTCACCTTTCATTTTGACATAGCCTCTTGTATTATGTTAAAATAAAACGCTAGGCAAAAATAGTCCATGCCTAGCAAGGAGGTGGGCATGACACGGAGAGAAGCTTGGTTGTGCCGATGGGTATTTCCCAATCGGAGCTCTTCGGCAGCGTAGAATGAGTTGCTGGAGAGCAGATGGAAGCCCCGAGCTCTTCGTCTGCATGGCAAGACTCCCAAGAAGGGGTGACGGAAGTTCAACCGTAAGTTGAAGTGGAAGAGTAGGGGTGATTTAAAACTGAATAGCGATATTCGGGAGCGAGCTCAAAAGCTTGGGCTCGCTCTTCTTATTATTTATTATGCTGATCTGGTATTTACCTGATTAGACGGAAGGCAAGGTTTAGAATGATGGTAAGAACAATGCTAATTATAATGCATGTCACTATCGGAAATAAAAACTGAAAGCTCCCCTTTTGTAGAAATATATCACCGGGAAGTTTGCCTAAAAAAGGAATTCGCTGCCAGAATAACAACAGCAAACCGAGTAAGGCGAGAAAAGCTCCGCCGAGGATTAGAATCTTGCCTACACTCTGAAAATCCATATTAAGCCGCCTAGCACTGATTTTAGCTTATTGTGGCATCTTTATGCGTTCTGGCATGCAAAATTAAGAATTTCACTTCACCATGACTTAAAGGGAATATTGGGTCCGCATACGAACATATCCATGTCTAGGCTAAGAACAAATCCCGATATTCCCTTTACAAACGTTCCTATCAGCTCTTATCACCTTGCCTTCCAGATTGTAGTCAAGATTTAGGGTCTGTGCCAGAGAGTCATCTTCCTTCCATGCAATGGCTACCACTTTACCCCATAGTGGTGGACTTCTCCTGTTAATCAACCTGCTCTTCTTGAGCTTTCGCTCCTCCATTATGCATGGAGTCTTTATCAAGTAATCCAAGAAGTAGTGCACCACATACTGGCTCTCAATGCTCGTGGCATTTACCAAATCTAACTTTCTGTCGTTTAGCTCAATAATTCCTTCTGATTTTTACACAGATGAACGGCTCAGTCCTATCTTCTCTTTATCACTGCCTCTATTCCTATTACCCATAAGTGTCGGTATTTACTCTATTATAAGTAGTCCCTCTTTCTAAATTTTGCGGAGAGCCAAATATAGTGCAATAAGCATCAATATACCCATAACGATGCTGACTAAGTTACTACAGTCCTTTTTACTTGAATTTCTTCCTTGTATTCTCCATCATGATCGCTTGGTACCACAGTAAAACCCAAGTTTTATACCCCCCTCTATTCTAGACCTAAGAATCATTATGTTTACCTAAAACTGAGATAACACGAACCTCAACTGGACACTAGGTACTACTTTAGAAAGTACCCTATCTATATTAGCCCTGTTTCTTTTAACAATCTCCACCCCACTTTTCTCAGAGTCCTCGTCCGGTCAACCTGCTGTACACCTCACGATATCTTATGGAGGTCCTCTCTATTACCTCTGTTGGCAACATGGGCGCTGGCGGTTTTTTATCCCATCCGGAAGCCGAAAGCCAATCACGGACTGGCTGTTTATCAAAGCTGGGCTGCGAATGGCTAATCGCATATTGGCTAGCATCCCAGAAGCGACTTGAGTCTGGTGTTAGTAACTCATCAATAAGGGTTAATTGACCATTGATGAAACCAAACTCGAACTTGGTATCGGCAATTATTATGCCCCGCTGCTTGGCATAATCCCGAGCGTAGCTGTAGATAAGCAGGCTTTTTTGTTCTAATTCCTCGAAAATACCTTCAATACCAAGGTCTTTTACGTCCTTATGGGTTAAAAGGCGATCGTGCTCCGTATCGCTCTTAGTAGTGGGAGTGAAAATAGGTTGAGCCAATTCCTGGCTTTCCTTTATTCCGGAGGGCAGCCGAACATCCCCAACTTTTCCAGTCCCTGTATATTCAGCCCACGCTGAACCAGAGAGATAACCCCTCACAACGCATTCTATGGGGACACGCTCAGCCTTGGCCACAAGCATAGAGCGGCCGCCAAGGCTTGTTCCAGGTGTAAGCGAGGAATCTCTCTTTCCTTGAGATTGCTTCGGGCTTTCAGCCCTCGCGATGATATCCCTAACTGTATCTGCACTATCAATTACCCTGATAAAATGATTAGGCAAGATATGGGCTGTTTTATCAAACCAGAAGGCAGAGAGCTGGCTAAGAACCTTTCCTTTGTCAGGGATGCCACAGGGCAGGACAACATCGAAGGCAGAGATTCGATCAGTGGACACGATGAGGAGTTTATCCCCCAAATCGTAAACATCTCTTACTTTGCCACACCGAAATAAAGGTAGAGATAAATTGGTCTCTAATAATATAGACATATTCACTCCCGGTTAGATACTGCGCGGGGCCAAGCTTTCCGCCCCAGCTTTTTTCATCTTATTTGCCATGGTCAACCCCAGCCGCTCAAAGATCTCGTCTACATGTTTCAAATAATACTCATAATCAAATAAATAATCCAGCTCTTTCTTGCTCAAATGGGCTGTTATTCGCCTGTCTACTTCAAGCAAACTCAGAAAGCTTTGCTTTTCTTGCCAGGCTTTCATAGCATTATCTTGGACTAATTTATAAGCTTCTTCACGCGTCAGCCCTTTATTTATTAAAGCAATGAGTACTCTTTGAGAGAAGCCCAGACCATGGCTCAGCTCAATGTTATGCCGCATGTTTTCCAGATAAACCCTGAGTCCTTTCATTATTGAAGTGAATATAGATAGCATATAATCCAGCGCCAGACAGGAATCAGGTAGAATAATTCGCTCTGCCGACGAGTGGCTGATGTCGCGTTCGTGCCATAAAGCGATGTTCTCCAGAGAGGTTAAAGCATAACCTCTTATTAGTCTAGCCAGCCCACAGATACGCTCGCAAAGCTCGGGATTTCTTTTATGGGGCATCGCCGAAGAGCCCGTTTGTCCCTCTTCAAAAGGCTCTTCAACTTCCCTGACTTCCGTTCGTTGTAGGCCTCTAATCTCGGTAGCAAATTTCTCCAGTGAGCCGGCGATAATAGCCAAAGTGGTTAGAAATTGGGCATGGCGGTCACGCTGGACTATCTGGCTTGATATGGGAGCTGGCGAGAGCCCTAACTTGGCGCAGGCTATTTCCTCAATTTGAGGAGGTACTGTAGCATAAGTGCCTACTGCACCGGATATTTTTCCCACAGAGATGTTCCGCTTAGCTTCAGCCAGCCTCAGGGCATTACGCCTCATTTCTTCGGTCCACAGGGCCATTTTTAAGCCAAATGTAATGGGCTCAGCATGAACACCATGGGTACGTCCCATCATAAGGGTGTATTTGTGCTCTATGGCTTTACTCTCCAGCGCAGATATAAGCTCGGATATATCCTGTGCCAGTATATCTGCCGCCTGGGTCAACTGCAAACTGAGAGCTGTATCCATAATGTCCGAAGAAGTGAGGCCAAGATGTATGAAACGTGATTCTTCGCCTAAGCTTTCAGCCACCGAATTAAGAAAAGCCGTCATGTCATGGTGGGTCACCTTCAGAAACTGGGCAACGCGATTCAAGTTGTAGCTTGCTTTTTTTAGCTTAACTATATCTTCCCCGGGGATTTCGCCCAGTTTAGCCCAGGCTTCACAAGCAACTATCTCTACCTTAAGCCATTGGTCAAATTTGTTTTCCTCAGACCAGATTTTCTTCATCTGCGGTCTGGAATACCGTTCAATCATATTACCCCTTTGCCAATTCTTGTTTATATCTAAGATAGGCTTCTCTTATCTCTTTATGCTGGCTTCCCAAAACCTGTGCAGCCAGCAAGGCTGCATTCTTCGCTCCACTCACCCCAATACCCATACAAGCTACTGGGACTCCCCCGGGC
>Ga0180433_10010748_pt1 | contig 10957 bp, 6 predicted proteins | sample SS_ome_8_FD_132980 | JGI IMG/M metagenome (GOLD analysis project Ga0180433, IMG submission 132980) | Hypersaline lake sediment archaeal communities from the Salton Sea, California, USA - SS_1_D_1 metaG | ecosystem: Environmental > Aquatic > Non-marine Saline and Alkaline > Hypersaline > Sediment...
TCCCGGACTGGTTGGTCCCCCTCCTCCCTATATTGCTCTTGATAGTACTCTCACTCTTCCTGCTCTGGTGGTTCAGGGCATCCGATAGAGAAGAGAGAAGTTTAAGGAATATATAAAAAGATGCAACCAAATCATCGCATGAGGATCTTTGTAGTGTTCTCCGTACTGATGTTATCCGGTAGCGTATCTGCTTTTACATCAATTTCCTCTTGCGGGACCCTCGATACGGCAGGAGAGTATTACCAGCTCGATCAGGACCTTGCATATCTCGCCGCAACAGGCAATTGCCTTGAGATAACCGCCGACGATATAATCCTCGACTGCGCCGGATTTACGATTGATGGGATTGATGCTTCGAGCATAAGTGGCGTCTATGCCGAGACGCAGGGGAACATAACCATAGTGAACTGCACGATCACAGATTTCACCAATGCGATTCGCTTTGATACCGTAGCAAACAGTTCTATAATGAATAGCACCTTGACCAGCTGCTATCTTGGCAATGCACTATATTTACTAAACTCGACTAATAACAGCATACATAACAATCAGATAACCAACAACAACGGAGGCATTTACCTTTCTTACTCGCCAAACAACTCCATATTCGGCAACGATATATCAGCTAATGCGGTTGCGGCATTGGCCATGAATTTCGGATGCAATAATAGCATAGATACGACCAACCTGGCAGGGGATACCGGAGAGCCTCTACTTTATCTCCACGATGCATCTGGGCTGATTATCCAGAACAATGCATCCCTCGGCCAGCTAGTATTATGCAATGTCACGCATTCTATAGTCCGCAACATCACGATGACTGGAGATGATGGCATCCTCCTCCACCTGAGCAACAACAATTCGTTATACAACAATTCTGTATTCAACGCAAGAAACGGGTTCACACTATCCCAATCTTATTATAACAACGTATCGAACAACACGGCGATAGGCAACTATAATGGGTTTTACCTGCTATTGTCCAGATATAACAACCTCACCAACAACAGCGCCAATTTCGGCACCAACGGTATGGCATTGTCCCAGTCCAGATACAACAATATCTCTTACAACAACCTCACCAACAACGCGCCGGGGCTTTCCATAACTCTCGCAGGCGAACCCATAAACTGTCAAAATACAATAGAGCTCTCCAATATGGGTGGACAGAGCGGTGACCCCGTTCTTTACAAACACGATACCAGTGGCATCTTAATCGAGAATAACGATACCCTGAGCCTCATCCTATTATGCAATGTCCATAATTCCAGGATCCGCAATATAACCATGACTGACGATGACGGCATACACACGGTATGGAGCAATAATAACACTATAAACGATAATCACATCTCCGGCGGGTTGAATAGCGCTATTTCTGTTAGGGAATCTTCCATTAACAACACCGTAGCCAACAATTCGATATCCTACAATGGCGCCGTGGGGATAAGCGTAGCCTACGACTCCTTAGAAGCAAGTATAGTCAATAACACAATATCCAACCAGACGACTTCGATTGCCATATATATATGGGCCAGTGCAGATCATGCCACCGTTGTCGACAATACCGTCTATAACTGTTCCGGCGGGGTGACCCTGAATTCAGTCTCGCATGTGCTGGTATCGGACAACGACCTTGATGGAACCGAGAGGGGCATCGTAGCCTCGGCTTCGGTCTCACAAGCCAATATATCAGGGAATTCGATAAGCGCAGTCTTGCAGGGTGTCCGTATCGCCTACTCGTCGGACATCAATCTCACCGGCAACAACATCTCAGGCGCGGATCAGGGTGTGTATCTTACTTCAGCATCCTCGAACATGATCTACAGCAATAACGTGCCCTCACCAGACACGGCTATATACCTCGAAGATTCCCCAACTAACAACCAGATCTACAACAACATCTTCATCGCACCCACGCCGGCGATAGAAACGAACACAACCTCACCATACACCAGCGCCAACTCCTGGAATACCTCTTACAACTGCGCTCTGGGCCCGAACATACTGGGCGGCCGGTGCTGGGGCGGCAACTACTACTCCAACTACAGCGGCATCGACGTCACAGGCGATGGGATAGGCGACACCCTCCTGCCATACAATATCGCGGGCCTCGCCAACTCTCAAGACCTCCTCCCCCTCACTAACAGATCCCTCAACGCTACAGTCACAAAGCTCGACCAGACGATCCTTAACGCCTCATCCGGCGGCACAGTCCGGTTCCTCATAAACCTGACCAACAACGGAAACCGGATAGTCAACGTCACAATAATCGACTACCTCCCAGTCGGCCTCAATTACACATCATCGAACATCACACCGGACAAGATAAGCGGCAACAACATAACCTGGAACGCCACCGACCTCCAGCCGGGCGCTTCATTCGTGATCCTGCTCAACACCACAGTAAACAGCAGCGTCGCCACTGCGATAACGCCGGTCGTCAACCTCACCAACGTCGTAGAGTCCTACACGCGCATCAACTCCACCGATACATTCAATTCCACCAGCAGCGCCAATGCGACTATCTACTATGCGGCACTCTCCTCCATCAAGATCGACATCACCCCCTCCCCGCCGGCACCCGGTGGCATCGTCCAGTTCAGCCTCAACATAACCAATACAGGCAATGTCACGTTGAACACGGTCCGCGTAGTCGATACCCTCCCACTAGGCCTCACCTTCGATTCATCCGATCCAGTCCCGGACAGCATCGCCGGCCAGAGCCTCACTTGGGACGACGTCGGCCCTCTCGCACCGGGCGCATGGACCCTCATCCACCTCAATGCCACCGTCGACCTAGGGGCCAGCGGCGCATTGCAGAACAACGTGAGCGTGGACGCCTCTCCGCCGAACGGTGATAACACAACGGACAATGACAGCGCAACAGTCGGCATAGGCGTCCCGGCGATCAATGTCGTCAAGACCGCTTCTGACTCCACGCTGACCGAGGGAGATCAGGTGACATTCACTATAACCATAACCAATACCGGCCAGCTGAATCTAACTACGGTCATGGCTACTGACGAACTCCCCGCCGGCCTCGATTTCGTCTCCTCCTCTATCGTGCCGAACGAGACGGATCCGCTTCTGTGGTACAACCTATCGAACCTCTCGGTCGGTTCATCCATCCAACACACTATAACCGCAGACGCCCCGAGCAAGGGCACCTATACCAACACCATCACAGTAGTCGGCAAGCCTCAGAATGGCGATAATGTGACCGATGCGGCCAACGCTGAGATAACAGTCCAGAAGAAGAAGGACGGACCAATCCGCCGCGGCGTGGAGCCGATATACATACCACCAGAACCGGAACCAGAACCGGAGCCCGAGCCTATCGGAGGCGATGAATACCGCATCTCACTCCTCAGGATCAAAGCAGGCAATGTCAATCTATATGCCCAGGACGTCCAGCCGGAGCGCCTCGAGATCAACATAGGCCAGACCAAGGAGGTGGAAGTCGAGGTCCGCAACACCGGGACACTCCTACTTAGGAACCTAAGGCTAGAGGCCCGGGATTCCGATTGCCTGCGCATCGACAAGGTCGAGCCGAGCTCCATTGGCGTCCTCACCGTAGGCGAGTCGAAGTACTTCACCCTCACAGTCACAGGCATCTCCGAGTGTGAGACCTCGTTGGATATAATCGTCAGGTCCAATGAGGCCACTGATGACGAGCTCATACACGCGGTGGTGAAGAAGGGTGCGGTTGTGACGGTCCCGGTCAAGCCCTCGCCTAAGCCGACCCCCATGATCCCGGACTGGTTGGTCCCCCTCCTCCCTATATTGCTCTTGATAGTACTCTCACTCTTCCTGCTCTGGTGGTTCAGGGCATCCAGGAAGAGGGAGCAGGGATTGAGAGGCCTATAAAGTAAGATTTTCTTACTTATACCGAATAATCAATTCCATCCATGATCCCATCCAACTTCTTTGTCCCTGGGAGTGACAACTATTTTTAAATTAATATACATAAGATTAGACAGAGGATGGAGCGCATAATAACCAATCTGAGGAAGCTGGGCCTTAATGTCTATGAGTCCAAGGCATACTTGGGTCTCACCACCACTGGTGTCGCCACCGCTGCAGAACTGGCGGAGACATCCGGCATCCCGCGGGCCAAGGTCTACGAGGTTCTCAAGGGGCTTGAGAAGAGCGGCTTCGTCATCTCAGCAGGCGGACGCCCCGCGAAGTTCAAGGCCATGCCCATGGACGCGGTGATATCCAAGATCCAGGACCAAGCCAGGTCGGATCACGATGAACGCCTCAGGCAGATCGACCGAGCGAAGACGGCTGTCATGAAGGAACTGGCCGGACTGGACACGCCCCTTGATGAAGAAGCCGAGGGCATGGTATGGGTATTGAAAGGAAGGGAGAATATCTACACCAGCATCGAGAAGCTTATAGACGAGGCCAAGAAGAAACTTACCTTCGCCACAACTGAAAAGGGCGTCTTAAGGAAATTATCACATTACGGTGCGAAGCTCGCCGAGGCTGCAGAGCGCGGCGTTGAGGTAAAGCTTCTTGCCCCGGTCACGGCCATCAACGCCCGTGTGATCAAAGACAACCTGGAGCGCTTCGACATCAAACACAGCTACACCGCGATGACGAGATTCCTTCTAAGCGATGACGAGAAAGGCATAGTAATCCTGGTCCCAGATGGCGTCCAGAAAGCAGGAGAATCAGCGCTATACGTCAATAGCCCCTATTTCATATCGGGCCTGGGCCACTACTTCGACCACAAGTGGGAGAAGACCCTTCCGGGAGCTGACAGATTGAAGGAGCTCGGTATGTGATCTGCGATGAAACCAAAAAGAGAAGCGCCCAAAATTCAAAGAGGTCGGGTAAGATTAGGAAGCGAGGTATACGAACACGAGTTTGCCAGAAAGAGCGCATCATTGATTTTAGGATCTGAGTTATTCCGCGACGCCGCTATGAAAGAAGGCTCCCCTATCGCAAAACACCGTCGGAAAGCCAAAGCCATTGAGGCCTTGGCTAAACAATTCAGGCTTTCCCTTCACCCGGTTCGTAGAGAGCCCAAATTCGTCAATTTTCTGGAAGATGTATTAAACGGCGCCGAGCTCAATCAGGAAGTCAGGGACGAAACAAGGGAATCTCTTGCTTTGTCTAAAAAGATACACAGGACAGCGTGGTCCATAAATGTAAAGGGGGACCCGGATCTGGACCAGATACGACACGATTCGGCCGCGCTCGCTAACACCCTCGAGTTCCTGCTCTTGAAAGCGGGCGAAGATACAAGACCACAGAAAATCCGGGAATTCTTCGAAAGGAGCAAAAAAAGGAAATTCAGGGGTTTAGCCACCAGTATGGTGGTCCGGCCGGGGAGGGAGGGCAATTTAGGCATACCATTGGTCCAGACCAACCTCATATTCGACAACATACTCGAGAATGCGGAGAAGGCTTCCCGCTCGATACATGGGAAGGTGCATGTGACTGTAAATCCCGCTGAGGAGAATGGCATGAAGGGTATAAGCCTAACTGTGCACAATCTCGCCGATATCAACGACAGGGTACTCGAGGCCCAGCAGGACTTATACAATGGCCCTTCCGAAGAACCAAAATGGAAAAGGACTATTGTCACAACTAGCGGGGCTGTGATAACAAAGAGACTTCTGGACCACAACGGTGGACACGCCAGGGTCTGGACAGAGCCGGGGCCGAAGGGCTCAAAATACCGATATTACAATATACGATGTTTCATACCCTCCGAGTCGCCTGATACCCAATAAATAGCTCTGGTTGGCCTGATGCACCGCTACCTCTTCTTCATCGTGTGGTCATGTATCCAAAGTATATGTTCGGTGTCTAATCTCGTCCCGAAACTCTTGTTCACAGCATTCTTGACATCGCCCCACGAACCGCCTCTTTCCGTAATCTGCAAGTGGATCACAGGATACCCCCTGAGTATCTCATTCAGTTGTCTTTTGGGTATATCGGGCCGCGTATACTCTGCTAACTTCTTGATGCTTGTGGTTCTGGATGTGATTCCTTTATTTGGTACTATCTGATTTTAATGGGCGAAAGCTAAAAAAATCGTGGCGATGATGCTTTCTCATGCATCTAGCTCTTCGGCTGTTGCTTCATAGATGACGCCTTCTTGTGGCTTCCTGACCTGGGTGGGGCGTATTTCGGCGGTTTTCCCATATTTATTCTACTAAACTGCAAATATAAGCTTTCTGTGGACCACAGACAGAAAACTGCAGACTCTAAACTTATTTGCCCGAGTGGGGTAGCCAGGATATCCTTATAGGTTGCGGACCTGTCGACCCGCGTTCGAATCGCGGCTCGGGCGTTTCCTTATCCTAGTATTCATTCACGCCCAAGCCGCTCACAAAGACCCGCGTTCGAACACGAGGTTCGCAGAGCGAACCTGTGCACAGATTGCCATCGCCTTGAGTTGAATGCAATCTCGTGTCGCGGCTCGGGCGCTTATTTTTACTCTAAATACACCTAGATTCCTCCTTAAACTGGTGTTGGACATAATTCCCAGCCTTTTCACTCGATTCCATCCAACCGAAAAGGTTTTTATACTGTAACCACTAAATAGTAGTAACAAATGTGAGTACTTGAGGTTGGACGGAATGTCCGCTTCATGTTGTTTTTGTCGTTGGATGAAATTCACATTCGGCGTAAAAATGAAAAACATCCATAAGATGTGGGGGGTCGCAGTACTCATCGCACTCTTTTCTCTGATGTCTAGCGTGAGCGCTTGTTACGGCTCTTATTGCTATGTCAGAGAGACGAGCTATCCGAATTACTACCAATACGAGCGCGTGACCTATCAACCGCCTGAGCCTTCGTTCGGCATACACGTCTGGTGGAACACGTACTACCCGAATTACGGATACTACAATTATCCGGCGTACACCTACTACCCTAGGTACTATTATCCTGCTTACAGGGTATCCTACGGGCCGCCGGTATACTATTACTGATCCTGCTTCTAACAATGAAACGAACACTCTTGATTCTGCTTGTCCTTGGAGTCCTGTGCTTGGCGCCGTCGGTCTCGGCGCTGTTCATCTCAGCCTCCTGGGGCTCTTATTATCCCTACTATTACCCTTATCCCTCATACAGGGCTTACTATCCATCATCCTACATAGTCAGTTACCCTCCTGTATATTATTACAGCAGCAACGTTCACTATACATATCCAGCTAAGACCTCTTACACTACGAATTCCTACACTACCAACACACATTCGACAACGTCAGTATCAACGCCATCCAAGCCGGCGCCGTACTGCGGCGACTACATCTGCAACGGCGAGGAGACGAAGTACAACTGCGCCAAGGACTGCGGCGTGCCGGAATACTGTGGCGACGGCACATGCGATGCGGGTGAGACCAAATACACCTGCTCTCGCGATTGCGGCGTCCCTTCCTACTGCGGCGACGGGACCTGCGACAAGGACGAGACCAGGTACAGCTGCCCCAACGACTGCGGCGTGCCGGACTACTGCGGCGACGGCCTTTGCAACGGGGCAGAGACCAAACAGAGCTGCGCCAAGGACTGCGGTCTGGCTCCCTACTGCGGCGACGGGACCTGCGACAAGGACGAGACCAAATACAACTGCGCTCTCGACTGCGGCCTTCCAGCATATTGCGGCGACGGAAAGTGCAACGGCATCGAGACGCCTTATTCATGTTCATTAGACTGCGGCGAGCCGCGCTGTTCAGACCCTTCGGGGCGGGATGGTGAAACAGTCTGCCGCGACAAATCCATCCTCCTATGCGACAGCGGCTCCTGGGAATTCAGGAAGCCTGTCGAATGCTGCACAGACTACGACTGCGACTCGAGCCAGCGCTGTTCAGCGAACATTTGCGTCGATAGGAGCAGGACTTTGGTCCAAACTACCATAGTCAAGCCGCAGTATTACTGCGGCGACGGGTTGTGCAACAACGGCGAGAGCCCCTATTCGTGCCCGCTTGACTGCGGCCTTCCCGCTGTTTGCGGCGACGGCGTCTGCAACGGCTTAGAGACCCAGGATACCTGCCCGGACGACTGCGGCTATCCCCCAGTCTACGGTGTCGCGCTGAGCAAGTCGGACGATTGCATCGAGGTCATCCAGGGCGAATCCGGCGAGATCCTTCTGGGCGTAGCCAACACCGGCAACCGCGATGAGACCTATTCACTCTCCATCCTTGGACCCACGGCGACGTGGGTCCAAACCTCCCCTTTATCATTGAAAGTAGCTGCGGGCGAGACCAAGACATGGCTGGTCCGCGTATTGGCTCCCGAGGGCGTAGAACCGGGCTTATACAACTTGACCTTGAGGGCTGAGAGCCAGTTCGCATCATCCGAGGCACTTTGTTATGTCGACGTGAGGCTACCGCCGATCGAAGGCGGGTTCGAGGTGCTCCCGTCGGACGAGTCGAGCGGTACCGGCTCCGAAGAGAACCTCACACCTACAGCAACTGGCGCGGCTGTGAGCGGCACCCTTATCGCAGACCCCTGGTTCCTCAGCGGCATGGGCTTGTTCCTGCTTGCATTGACCTTCATAGCCTTTTATTTCCTGAACGGCAGGCGCGCTGCTCCCGAGACCAAGGAAGACCTGGAGAAGCGGCTTTTGGACATAGTCGAGAACATAGACGCAGTCTCTGCGGACGCCGTGCCAGATGAAGACGAGGCCAAACCGGACGTGGGCGAACTCACCCCGGACGGCGAGCCGACGCGCAACGACCTCCTGTCGCGCCTTGCATACGAAACCCCCTCTACTGCATCCGAGAAGACCCCGGGCGAATTATACTGGGAAGACCGCATAAAAGACTAGACACCATGACGAAAAGACTCATCCTGCCCGTCTTGTGTTTGATCATCTTCACGACCTTAGCTTCTGCGCAGTCTGACGCCCCTTTGGTCTCGGTATCACCGGACCAGGTGGTCGCATGCGGATGTGAGACCGTCTCCTTCGACGTGACCCTGAGGAACCCCTCCTCGACTTCGAAGCGCTTTGGGTTGTCAGTGGCATCCCCCGGCGGCGTCTGGTCCAGCTTGAAGCCGGAGAACATCATAATCAGCGCGGGCTCGGAAGAGACCTTGAGGCTCTATGCGCGCGCACCATGCGACGACGCCGGCTCTTATCCACTCATATTAAGCGTCGAATCACGACTCATCGCATCTTCTGATTCATGCGCCCCTTTCCAAAAAGAGGTCCTTCTGACAGCCATGCAGTGTGAGGAGCCTGCAGCCGATGAAGACTCGAGACCGACATCAACAGACGATTCCATCCAAGACAAACAAGACCAGGGACAAGACCAGGCGCCTACCGGTTTCGCCCAAGCGGGCGATATCTACCTAAGCATCGGCAACCCCTGGATGTTCACTACCTTCTTCTTTGCGATAGTCACCCTGCTACTCATACTCACACTCAATAGACGACAGGGGCGCAGATGAATATGAAAAAGACGACACCGTTGATCTTCGGGATCCTTGTAGTCCTGATGGCTTCTCTAGCCGGTGCTGTCTGCAACGACTGCACCCTCAAGATATCCCCTGCCACCCAGTCTTTGTGCGGCACCGAGGAGGTAGAATATGAACTAACAGTGACCAACGTATTCTCTGAGGCGCGTTCATATTCCTTCTCTGTGGTGGGCGAGATCCCCTTAGTGGGCGTATATCCCGAATCCATCATGGTCGGGCCGTACCAGGAGGAGACGATAATCCTTACCCTGCGTCCAGGCTCAGGCGCCGCCCCCGGCGCATATCGCTTCACCGTCACTGCATCGGCATTCGGCACCGAAGACTCGGATGACGGCATCATGATGATCGAGGACTGCAGCGTCGATGTCGATACCCCGGAAAGCATAGTCACCTGTCCGGCTGCAGGAGGCTTCACCGGTATAGTATCCAACATCGGTGCTCAGCCCGACGAATACTCGCTAAGCCTCTCAGGCACCTGCGACGCATCCCTCCCCCAGGGCCTAGCCGGCGTCTACCTCGGGCCGGGGGATTCCGTCGAGGTACCGATAGGGATGGACATCATTTCCCCCGAGGGCTCGTGCTCCATGATTCTTACCGCATCCGGGAAGTACTCCACGGACTCTTCGGAGACTCATGTAGATGTGATCCCGTGCTATGGGCTATCCGCACAGCTGCTCCCGCCTGAGAATACCTTCTGCCCCTGCGAGGAGAAGGATTACATCTTCAAGGTGGCGAACACGGGCCTCTACCCCCAGGACGTCTCATTTGACGTAACCGGCCTTCCGATGTATGCAGAGACCGACTCCGTATACCTCGAAGGCGGCGAAGAGGCTTCGGTCAAGCTCACGCCGGCCGGCACGTGCTGTCCGGAGGAGGACAAGCACTTCACCGCGGTCGCGCAGTCGCTTCAAGCGCGCGCATCCGCCGACGGCCTGCTGAAGATGCGGCTCATCTGGGATGAGATATCAGACCCGTCAGAACCGGGCTATGCCGAGTGCTCGAGCATATCATTAAGACCGCTCCAAGAGGAGAAAGATATCGATTGCCTGGGCGATGAGTACACCATAGTCGTAGAGAACGACGGCTACACAAACCAGGACATAACATTGACGGCTTCCGGCCAGGGCGATTTTTACATCCAGCCGAGGAGCCTCACCATGCAGCCGGGTGAATCCAGGCGGGTAGTGGTCTATGCATTCCCCACAGGGCGCCCCGGCCAGAGCATCGAGATCAAGGCGCAGGGCGCCTACGCATCAGACTCGCTCTATCTGGACATAGATTTCAACAGCTCCGTCTGCACTGCGACTGCGGTCCAGGGGCCGACACCCACCGGCGCAGTCACGATATTCGACATCCCAGAAAAGACAGCCAGCGCTACAGGCTCAGCTACGACTCCGGGCTTCACCATAGACATGCTCTCCCTCATCATAGCAGCATTCACCTTCGTCCTCGGCCTCTACGTATTGGTCCAGGTCGCCAGGTCCCGCAGGCCTGAGAAGCGAAAGCTCACGATGAA
>Ga0180433_10010749_pt1 | contig 10957 bp, 10 predicted proteins | sample SS_ome_8_FD_132980 | JGI IMG/M metagenome (GOLD analysis project Ga0180433, IMG submission 132980) | Hypersaline lake sediment archaeal communities from the Salton Sea, California, USA - SS_1_D_1 metaG | ecosystem: Environmental > Aquatic > Non-marine Saline and Alkaline > Hypersaline >...
CAGTCCTTCGGCATGGCCGAGCACCACCTGGGCTTCGCCGGCACCATGAGCCTGCAGCCGAGCACGCTGCTGGCGGTGCTCCACGACCTGGTGCTGTCGCTGGCCAGCCATGGCTTCGAGCGAATCTTCGTGGTGAATGGGCACGGCGGCAACATCGCCACCGCCAAAGCAGCCTTCGCCCAGGCCTACGGCACGGCGGCGAGCCGCGGCCTCGCGGTGGCGCCGCGCTTGCGTTGCAAAATGGCCAACTGGTTCATGGCCGGGCCTGTGATGCGTCGAGCCCGGGAGCTTTACGGCGATCGTGAGGGCCAGCACGCCACCCCGAGCGAGATTGCCCTCACCCTGCATCTGCACAGCTGCCTGCAGAGCAAGCAGCGCCCCCTGCCGGAGCCGGCTGCCTGCGGGCCCATCCATGGTCCGGCGGATTTCCGTGCGCGTTACCCCGATGGCCGCATGGGATCCGATCCCTTCCTGGCCACGCCAGATCATGGCGCTGAACTGCTCGACGCGGCCGCCACCGCCCTGCGCGAAGATCTAGAGACATTCCTCAACGCCGCATGAGCAAGATCACGGCTGACGACGTGCGCAAGGTGGCGCAGCTGGCACGTCTCGAACTGCCTGAAGACACGATCTCCACCTACACCGGCCAGCTGGAGCGCATCCTCGATTACGTCGACCAGCTGCAGGCCGTGGACACCGATGGCGTTCCCCCCACCACCCGCGCCGTGGAGGTGATCAATGCCACCCGCGAGGATCGCGTTGTGGCGACTGACGTGCGTGAAGACCTGCTGGATCAGGCGCCGCAGCGGGAGGGTGATTTCTTCCGGGTGCCGAAGATCCTGGCGGATTGATTCAGGAGCCCCGACGGGACGGCGTCACGGCCGTGCGCTGCAATAGGTTCAACCAACCACGGCGCATGCGGCGGCTGGGCATCACCCTGGCCAGAGGGCGCATTTTGCTGCCATGGGGCTTGTGGCTGCGCACCCCGAGAAAGGTGTCGTAGAGGAAATTCACCAGATCATGGCGGGTCTCAAACAGACCCAGACGCTGGGGAGAACCTTTGGCATCCAGCAACGGCTTGGTGGCTTCGTAGGCCGGCTTGTATTCAAACCAGGGGATCGACGGCCAGAGGTGATGCACCAGGTGATAGTTCTGGCCCATGATCAGCCAGTTCATCGTGCGCCCCGGATACACGCGAGCGTTCAACCAGCGGTTGCGCGACAGAAAAGGGCGGTGGGGCAGATAATCAAAAAACAACCCCAACGTGACCCCTACCATCAGGGCAGGGGCAAACCAGCAATTGAAGATGAAAGGCAGGAAGCCAAAGCGCACCGCCGCAGCGATGATCGTGAAGAACACGGCGCGCTCCAGGCCCCATTGCATCAATTCCCAGCGCTTCCAGAGCTTGCGCTGAAAGAAAAACACCTCGTGATAGAAGAACCGCGGCGCGATCAACCAGAGCGGGCCGAAGGTGCTCACGATGTGGTCGGGATCGTTCTTCGGATCGTTCACATGGGAGTGGTGCTGGAGATGCACCCGGGTGAACACTGGAAAGCTGAACCCCAGCAGCAGGGCTGAGCCATGGCCCATCGCCTGGTTGATCCAGGGCACCGGATGGGCCGCCTTGTGGCAGGCGTCGTGCACGACCGTGCCTTCCAGATGCAGGGCAAGAAAGCCGGTGATCAACAGCAGGGGCAGTGGCCAGCCCCCTACAAACCATCCCCACACCGTGAGAGCAGCCAGGCCGTAACCGCCGAGGAAGAGCGCCACGGTGGGATTCCAGGCCCCGGGAGGATCCAGGAATTCCCTCGGCACAGAACGCAGTGGTGCAACGGCCTGCGGGGGCGTGTCGCCGGACGACGCCATGGCCTGAACGGAAGCCTGTGTCATCGGTGGACGCGACCCTCTCAACATGCCAGAAGCGTTATGACCTTAGGAGACAAGTGATGCCCACCGGGGGACTTGAACCCCCACGACCGAAGCCACTGGTACCTAAAACCAGCGCGTCTACCAATTCCGCCAGATGGGCAAGGCCTGAACTTTAGGCATCGGCCCAGAATGGACCCAAGCGGCGGAGTGCTCGAATGCTGGCCACCCTCACAGGGGATCTCTGCCTGCTGGCGGGTCTGGCCCTGCTGCTGCTACCCCTGCTCGCCACCGAGCTGAGCCGCCCCCGCGACAGCGCCTGGGGAGCCCTGGTGCTCCTGCTCGGGCTGGTGCTGGTGACCAGCAGTGATCGCCTGCGCGGCGCCCCGATGCTGGCCGTGGTCTGCGCCACGCTGCTGATCACCCGATTGGGGGTGGAAGTTGGTCAGGGGCGCTGGCACCAACTCGGAGAGGAGGAGCGCCAACGACTGCGGTCCAGCGAACGCTGGCGCACCAGCCTGCAGCAGTTGCTGGCTGCCATCCGTCGCCTGGTCGGCAACTCCGGCAGCGCCCTGGCCAGCCTCCAACCCCAACGCGCCGCGCCCGACCGTCCTGAGGGAAGCAACCGCAGCGGCAAACTCTGGGTGAGGCCTGAAGCATCAGAACAACAACAAGCTGAAGAACCCCCTGCAGCACAGGACGCCGCCGCTGGAGCGCCATCAGGCCCAGGGACGTCTGTCGCCGACGATCCGGAACCCATAGCGGAGCCACAATCCACCGACGCTGCCAGCAAGGACGGATAATTCCGGTTGCCACAGCGCCACCGTGACCGAACAGACGCGCCCTGACGCTGACGCCCGCCCGTCCTACAAGGACACCCTCAACCTGCTGGAGACCGGTTTTGGGATGCGCGCCAATGCCATCCAGCGCGAGCCGGAACTCCAAGCCCTCTGGCGCGAGCGAGGCATCGATCTTGAGATGGGGCTGAGCAACCCGGGTCCGGTGTTCACTCTGCACGACGGGCCGCCCTACGCCAACGGCGCCCTGCACATGGGCCACGCCCTCAACAAGGTGCTCAAAGACATCATCAACAAGCACCGGCTGATGCAGGGCCGCCAGGTGCGCTTCGTGCCCGGCTGGGACTGCCACGGCCTGCCGATCGAGCTCAAGGTGCTTCAGGCGATGGACCAGGAGCAACGCCGGGCCCTGACCCCCCTCAAGCTGCGCAAGAAAGCCGCCGCCTACGCCCGCAAACAGGTGGAAGGCCAGATGGCCGGCTTCAAGCGCTGGGGCATCTGGGCCGACTGGGACCACCCCTATCTGACCCTCCAGAAGGAGTACGAAGCGGCTCAGATCGAGGTGTTCGGCACCATGGCTCTGAAGGGCCACATCTACCGAGGCCTCAAGCCGGTGCACTGGAGCCCCAGCTCCCGCACCGCGCTGGCAGAAGCCGAACTGGAATATCCCGACGGTCACACCAGCCCAAGCGTCTATGTGGCGTTCCCTGCTGTTGAGGCACCGCAGCAGCTTCGTGCGGCACTGCAGGACCAAGGCGTTGATTTACCCGCTGATGGGGACAGCCTGCAGAGCACCCTGCAGGTGGCGATCTGGACCACCACCCCCTGGACCCTGCCAGCCAACCTGGCCGTCTCGGTCAATGATCGCCTCGACTACTGCCTGGCCGATGACGGCAGGGGTCGCTTGCTGATCGTGGCCGCCGACCTGCGCGACACCCTCTCCGAAAAACTCGGGCTCCCGCTGGCGGCGAAGGCCGTCGTGAAAGGAGCGCTCCTGGCGGGGCTCGCCTACCGCCATCCCCTCTTGGATCGGCACAGCCCTGTGGTGATCGGCGGCGACTACATCACCACCGAATCAGGCACGGGCCTGGTGCACACCGCGCCCGGCCATGGCGTGGATGACTTCAACACCGGCCGCAAGCATGACCTGCCGGTGCTCTGCCCGGTGGATGAAGCCGGCACCCTCACGGAGGAGGCCGGCCCCTTTGCGGGCCTGAACGTGCTCAAGGACGCCAACCCGGCAATCATCGAAGCTCTCGAAGCAGCCGGTGCCCTGCTGCTGCAGGAGAGCTACGGCCACCGCTATCCCTACGACTGGCGCACGAAGAAACCCACGATCTTCCGGGCGACGGAACAGTGGTTCGCCTCCGTGGAGGGCTTCCGCAACGAAGCCCTCGCCGCCATCGACGCGGTGGAGTGGCTGCCGGCCTCAGGCCGCAACCGGATCGAAGCGATGGTGGCGGAACGGGGTGACTGGTGCATCTCGCGCCAGCGCACCTGGGGTGTGCCGATCCCCGTGTTTTATCACCGCAGCAGCGGCGAGGTGCTGCTCAACGCCGACTCCATCGCCCACATTCAGGCACTGATCGCCGAACACGGTGCCGACGTTTGGTGGGAGAAAGACGAATCCGAGCTACTCCCCCCCAGCCATCAGGGCGAAGCAGCGCAATGGCGCAAGGGCACCGACACGATGGATGTGTGGTTCGACTCCGGCTCCAGCTGGGCCGCCGTCGCCAGCCAGCGCGATGGCCTCAGCTATCCGGCTGATCTCTACCTGGAGGGATCGGATCAGCACCGCGGCTGGTTCCAGAGCTCCCTGCTCACCTCGGTGGCAGTGAATGGCCAAGCCCCCTACCGCACCGTGCTCACCCATGGCTTCGCCCTGGATGAGAAGGGCCGCAAGATGAGCAAATCCCTCGGCAATGTGGTGGATCCGATGGTGATCATCGAGGGTGGCAAGAACCAGAAACAGGAACCTCCCTACGGCGCCGATGTGCTGCGTCTCTGGGTGAGTTCCGTCGACTATTCCGCCGATGTGCCGATCGGCGCCGGCATCCTGCGCCAACTGGCCGATGTGTACCGGAAGGTGCGCAACACCGCGCGCTATCTGCTTGGCAACCTCCACGACTTCGATCCCGGCCGCGATGCCATCCCGGTGGAAGCGCTGCCATTGCTCGATCGCTGGATGCTGCAGCGCACGGCCGTGGTGCTCGATGAGATCAGCGAAGCCTTCGAACGCTACGAGTTCTTCCGCTTCTTCCAGCTGCTGCAGAACTACTGCGTTGCCGATCTCTCCAACTTCTACCTCGACATCGCCAAAGACAGGCTCTATGTGAGTGCACCGAACGACCGGCGGCGGCGCAGCTGCCAGACGGTGATGGCGTTGATCATCGAACGCCTTGCCGGAGCGATTGCACCCGTGCTTTGCCACATGGCCGAAGACATCTGGCAGAACCTGCCCTACGCCGTGGCCGAAGACTCGGTGTTTCGGCGCGGCTGGCCCGTGGTGCCGGACACCTGGCGGAACGAGAGCCTGAATGCGCCGATGCAACAGCTGCGCGACCTGCGCGGTGCGGTGAACCGGGTGCTGGAAGAGTGCCGCGGCCGGCAGGAACTGGGCGCCTCGCTGGAGGCAGCGGTGCGGGTCGACGCCCGCTCCGCGTCGCTCCAGTCAGCGCTGACCTGGCTGGCCGACCACGGTGATCCGGAGGTGGATGGATTGCGTGATTGGCTGCTGGTGTCCCAGCTGCAACTCGGGGGCGAACCCTGGGCAGAACTGCTGGCCAGCGACGACGCCAATCCCCTCGCCGTGATCGAGGTGGCGCGCGCCCGCGGTGAAAAATGCGAACGCTGTTGGCATTACGAAAGCGACATCGGCCAGCATGCCGATCACCCCAGCCTCTGCGGCCGCTGCGTGGCTGTGCTCAAACGGCGCTGAAGCAGCCTGGGCTCAGCACCACCGGGCCGGGTTCAGCAACGCCTGGGCCGGAATCGGCCCCAGCAACCGCTGCTCCTGCTGGGGCTGCAGGGGGCCAACCAACAACTCGGCCGTCTCGATCACGCCACCCTCCGGCAACACACAGGTGTCGGGGTCGAAAGCCGTGGGATGGGTCGTGCAACTGGAAAAGCCGCGATAGATCAGCACGTCCAGCGGCTCGATCTCGCCCGTTGCCGTGATCACCCTGCCGCTCAGACGCACCACCCGATCGGCGCGGTCGCGACTGATCGCCTCCAGCGCTTGCAGCAGATCAGAACTCACCGGCCACCCGTCCCTGCCGCGGCAATCGCACCAGCAACCACTGGATCAACCCCACCACGTAGGCCACCAACACCACATACCCCACAAACGCAGCGACTGCCTCGGTCCACTGGCCGCCGAAGACGAAATCGAACAGGCGCTCCACCACCCGATGCAACCCCTGGGGGGCCTCCAACCAGACCCTGCAATCGGCCCCCTCCAGCTGACGGGCACAGGGCAGACCGGTGGCGGCCATCAGCGTGGCCAGCACAGCGAAACCCGTGAACGCCCAACGCCAGACCCGCACGGTGAGCGGGAGCGGTCGCCAGGTCGGTGAGTCGGCTAGCTCTTCGTTCAGATCCACCCAGAACCAGATCGACACCAGCATCAGCACGGGTGCCAGCAGCAGAGTGATGTAACCGAGCGGACGCTGATCGGTGAGCAGAAGCAGGCTGATCGCCAACAGGCTGGCGACCTTCCAGTAGATCGCGAGCAGTCGCACCATTGCCGGCTCCCGACGCAACGCCGCCCAGATCAGCAACACCAGCGGCAGGCCAAACGCGAAGCAGGCCCCCAGCCGATAGGTGAGCCAGACCAGGCTGCGGTAAGGGAGATCGGGCACCGGCACGGTTCGGGAAGGCGCCATTATCGACGCCGGCGCTGGTGACAGCGGCATTGGTAAGGTCCGGTTCATGACGCCGTTTTCACCGCTCAACTGGTTTCGATCGCCTGCTGCGCAGGCGTCCTGCCGGACGGCGTTGTCATGCGAAGCCTCTCTGGACGAGGCGGTGCGGCAGGTGGCGGATGAGCTCGGCTCTGCTTCGGCCGATCTGGCTCTGGTGTTCGTGTCCAGCCATTTCGCCAGCGACCTGCCACGGCTGCTGCCCCTGCTCCACAAACGACTGCAGAGCACCCACTGGCTCGGGGCCGTGGGTGGTGGCGTCATCGGCACCGATCGCTCCGGCAAAGCCTCTGAAGTGGAACGCAACGCCGCCCTCAGTGTCACCCTGCTCAACCTCCCCGGTGCGGTGCTGCAGCCCTTCGCCGTCGGCACCGACAACCTGCCCGATCTCGATGGGTCCAGCGAGGCGTGGCACCGCTGGTTCGGGCTCGACCCCAACACCACCCGCGCCATGCTGCTGCTGGTGGATCCGGGCAGCAGCGGCATCAATGACCTGATCAGTGGCCGCGACTACGCCTACCCCGCAGCCGCCTGCATCGGCGGCATCGCCGCACCCCACAACGCCCCCCATGGCTCGCTGTTGAGCGGAGATCAGGTGGTGAGCGGTGCCGTGGGCCTCGGCATCGGCGGCGACTGGACCCTGGACCCGGTGGTGGCCCAGGGGTGTCGCCCGATCGGCCCCGTGTTCGCGATCGAACAATCCCATCGCAACGTGCTGCTGCAGCTGAGCGAAGGCAGCCGTCGCGACAGCCCGGTCGCTTGCCTGCAGCGGGTGCTGGCGGAACTCACGGAGGACGAAAGGGAGATGGCGAAGGATTCCCTCTTCCTCGGCGTGGAGCGACGGGATCTGTTGATCGGAGGTAATCAACCGAGCGAGCCCGGCAGTACCTTCCTGGTGCGCAATCTGATCGGGGTCGACCCCCGCAACGGCGCCGTGGCGGTGGCGGAACGGGTGCGTCCCGGACAGAACGTGCAGTTTCAGTTGCGCGAGGCGAATGCCTCACGCCAGGAGGCGAGCCAGCTGCTCTGCGCCGCCCGTGAACGGGCGGAACGCCCACCCCTGCTGGGACTGCTGTTCGCCTGCCTCGGTCGCGGCAGTGGCCTCTTCGGCGCCGCCGACGGTGATGTGTCGATCGCCCGGAGCGTGATGGCCGATCTGCCCATCAGCGGCGCCTTCTGCAATGGCGAAATCGGCCCCCTGGGCGGCAGCACCCATCTCCATGGCTACACCGCCTGCTGGGGGTTGCTGCGCCAGGCGCCCCTGTCGAGCTGATGCGCCAGCACGTCAATCCCCTCAGCCGGTTCTTCCAGCTGCCCCGGGAGCTGCCTGCTCCAGAGGCGCTGTTCAGCGACCCCTCCCTGCCGATCCATCTCGACATCGGTTCGGCCCGTGGCCACTTTCTGCTCGACCTGGCGGCCGTGCAACCACACTGGAACCACCTCGGCGTGGAGATCCGTCGTCCTCTGGTGGAGGCAGCCCAGCGCGACCGGGATCGGCTGGGACTTCACAACCTCTGCTTTCTGTTCTGCAACGCCAATGTGAGCCTCGAGGGCTGGCTGGCCGCGCTGGGACACGACCAGCTGCAGCGGGTGTCGATTCAGTTCCCCGATCCCTGGTTCAAAAAGCGCCACCGCAAACGTCGCGTGCTGCAGCCCTCCCTGCTGCTGGCGATCGCAGCAGCATTGGCGCCTGGACGGGAGCTGTTTCTGCAGAGCGATGTGCTCGAGGTGATCGAACCGATGGTGCAGCTCACCGAACTCAGCGGCGCCTTCTCCAGGCCCCCAGGCGATGCCACGCCATGGCGCGGCGCCAACCCGTTGCCCGTGGGCACGGAGCGGGAGCGCTATGTGCTCGCCCAGGACCTGCCGGTGTACCGGGTGGTGTTCCGGCGCAACGCACAGCCGCTCCCGGGGCATGCCGAGCTCGAAACGGAGTGGGAACGGGTCGATAATCCCGCAGACGACGCTCCGGGTACTCCCGATGGCTGAGGCTTCGGCCCCCACCCCCTGGCTCCTGCGCTGGCAGGGCCTGCTGCCCAGCCCGCCAGGGCTGCAACAACGGCTCAGCCTCTGGGCCGGCTGGATTCTGATCGCACTGCTCGCCGGACTGCCGTGGATCAGTCGCACCGGGCTCGGCCTGGTGATCCTGGCCGCAGGGGCGCTCTGGCTGCTCTGGAGCGCCACCCAGCCGCCGGGTCGCCTCGGTGCCATCAACCTCTGGCTGCTGCTCTTTCTCGCCGTCGCCGTTCTGGCCACCGGGCTGTCGCCTGTGCCCCTGGCCGCCGCCAAAGGCCTGGCCAAGCTGCTCAGTTACCTCGGCGTCTACGCCCTGATGCAACGGTTGCTGGCGGTACACCCCAGCTGGTGGGATCGCCTCGTCGCTGCCCTGCTGGCGGGCGAACTGGCCACCAGCGTGTTCGCGCTGCGTCAGCTCTATGGCCCCACAGAAGAACTGGCCCGCTGGGCCGATCCGAACTCGTTGGCGGAAGGCACGATCCGGATCTACGGCCCCCTCGGCAATCCCAACCTGCTGGCGGGCTATCTGGTACCGATCCTGCCCCTGGCCCTCGCGGCCCTGCTGCGCTGGCAGGGATGGGGCCAGCGCCTGTTCGCGGGCATGGCCCTGGGCACGGGTGCTGCCGCCACCCTGTTCAGCTACAGCCGCGGCGGCTGGCTGGGCCTGCTCGCCGCACTTGGGCTGTTCGTGCTGCTGCTGCTGCTGCGTGCCATCCGCCACTGGCCTCCCCTCTGGCGGCGTCTGCTTCCCCTCGCCCTGCTGGTGCTGGCGGGAGTGGCTCTTGCCATCGCAGCCACCCAGATCGAACCGATCCGCACGCGGGTGGCGAGCCTGCTGGCGGGGCGAGGCGACAGCTCCAACAACTTCCGCATCAACGTGTGGCTGGCGGCACTCGAGATGATTCAGGACCGGCCCTGGATCGGCATCGGCCCGGGCAATGCCGCCTTCAACAGCATCTATCCGCTGTATCAGCAGCCCAAATTCAATGCCCTGAGTGCCTACTCCGTGCCGTTGGAGATCCTTGTGGAAACAGGCGTTCCCGGTCTGATCGCCTGTCTCGGACTCGCCTGGTGCAGCCTGCGCCAAGGTCTGGCCGGTCTGAGGGAGCGCGGCGCCTTCAGCCTGCCCCGACTGGCCTGCCTCGCCGCGATCGTCGGCCTGCTGGTGCAAGGGGCCACCGACACGATCTTCTTCCGGCCGGAGGTGCAGATCATCGGTTGGTTCTGCCTGGCGAGCCTGGCGCAACCCCTCAGCCCAGCCACTGATCCAGCGGTGGAACCTGTAGCAGCACCAGGCCGCGCATGACTGCTGTGATCCTGGCGGGCTTCGATGCCGGCCAGACCTCCTGCCGCTGCCGGCTCCGCCGCTGGGACAGCCGCAACCACCTCTGGCAGGACCTCGCCGACGGGCGTGGCTCCCCGGTGTCGCATCTGGACGCTGAGGGTGGCGAGGACCGCTTTCGGGCCGCCCTGCGCAGCAGCCTCGACGCCGCCTGGGCGGCGGCTGAGGCGAAAGCGCCCGGATCGGTCGCCACCAGGCCCGCGCTGGCAGCGGCCGCGATCGGCGCCAGTGGTCTGGAGCAGGGCACAGCCCTGCAAGCCCGCGCCCAGACCCTGATGGCGGCGGAACTGACGCTGCCGCCGCACCGCTGCCTGGCGACCGGGGATGAACGCACGGCACTCCACGGCGCCTTTCCTGATGCGGCGGGGATCGTGCTCATCAGCGGCACCGGCATGATCTGCCTGGGCCGGGACCGCCAGGGCGAGGAGGCGCGCAGCGGTGGCTGGGGCTGGATGCTGGATGGGGCCGGTGGGGCCTTCGATCTGGGGCAGCAGGGCCTGCAGCTGACGCTGCGGATGGCCGATGGCCGCCTGCCGGACAGGCCGCTGCGGCAACAGCTCTGGCAAGCCCTCCAATGCAGCAGTGCGGCGGAGATCAAGGCCCTGGTGGTGCGTCCGGAGCGGAGTGTGCCGGCCCTGGCCCAGCTGGCGCCGCTGGTGCAGGACGCCGCCGCTGCCGGCGATCCCGACGCCGCAGCGATCCTGCAGCGCTCAGCCGACGCCCTGGCGGAGGCGGTGACCGCCGTCGCCAACCGCCTCTCTCTCGCCACCGTGGCGATCAGTCCCCGCGGCGGGGCGCTGGAGCATCTGCCCCTGTTTCGCGAGGCGGTGGAACGGGCCCTCGAGGCCCGCTTGCCCCACTGGCACTGGCAAACAGGTCAAGCCGACGCCTGCGCCGGCGCCCTCACCCTGGCGGAGCGCCTGCTCAGGCCGCGTTGAGGTGCTGATCGGCGGCCTGGGCCAGGAGGCTGGTCCAGTGCTCCACCACCGCCAGCTCCGAGGCCTCCACCATCACCC
>Ga0180433_10010750_pt1 | contig 10957 bp, 9 predicted proteins | sample SS_ome_8_FD_132980 | JGI IMG/M metagenome (GOLD analysis project Ga0180433, IMG submission 132980) | Hypersaline lake sediment archaeal communities from the Salton Sea, California, USA - SS_1_D_1 metaG | ecosystem: Environmental > Aquatic > Non-marine Saline and Alkaline > Hypersaline > Sediment...
CCGGCAGCAGCCCGACAGTGCAGGCAGTTAAACCGACAGCGCCGGGTTACCTCGAACGCTATGAGCCGCGGCTTTTCCTGTTCACTATTCATAATACTTAGCCCTGCAATTCATTGCAGGGTCCCCAATCCTGCTGCTTCCTTGGCGAAATAGGTGATAATGATGTCTGCTCCAGCGCGTTTGATGGCGGTGAGCATCTCCAGCATCGCCGCTTGTCTGTCCAACAGGCCCGCGTCGGCGGCACAGTTGACCATCATGTACTCGCCGCTGACATTATACGCAGCGATGGGACGATCGAAACGCTGGCGCGCCCGGTATATGATGTCAAGGTAAGCAAGGGCAGGCTTTACCATCACAATATCCGCGCCTTCCTCAATATCCAGCGCAATCTCAGCCATGGCCTGGTCCGCGCTGGGTGGGTCCATCTGGTAGCTTCGGCGGTCGCCAAACGCAGGGGCGGATTCGGCTGCATCTCGAAACGGCCCGTAAAAAGCAGAGGCATATTTCGCTGCGTACGACATGATCGCGACGTCCTTGAAATCGTTTTCCTCCAGTGCCTCACGAATGTACTTGACTCGGCCGTCCATCATGTCCGAAGGGGCCACGACATCCGCGCCCGCCTGGGCATGGGAAAGGGCCGTCTTGGCCAAGAGTTCGCAGGTCGCATCGTTGTCGATGATGTACTTCTGCCCGCGCGCTCCTCTGCTCTCTTTCACGACGCCGCAATGACCGTGCGAAGTGTACTCGCATAAGCAAACATCGGTGATAACAAGTAAGTCCGGCACGGCCTTTTTGATTTCTCGCACGGCGCGCTGCACGACACCATTTTCAGCCCAGGCTTCCGAGCCGGTCTCATCCTTTTTGCTCGGCAAGCCAAAAAGAAGCACCGCCGGTATTCCGAGCTCAGCTACTTCGGCAGCTTCTTTGGCGATGGTGTCCGGCGAAAAATGGAAACAGCCGGTCATCGACTTGATCGGCGTTTTCAACCCTTTTCCTTCCCGCACGAACAGCGGATAGACAAAATCGTCCACGCGCACAGAAGCCCGCCGCACTAACCGCCGCATCGCATCGCTGCTGCGTAGCCTTCGCATCCGAATCTGCGGAAAACCCATAACAACTCCTTCGGAAAAACCCAAAGCACTAAATCCTAAATTCTAAAGAATACCCAAATTCAAATTTCAAACACTCAAGATGCTTGGGATTTTGAGTTTATGTCGTTTGAATTTGTTTAGGATTTAGGGTTTAGAATTTAGTACTTAAGCTCTTATAGCAAGTTCTTCATCCATCAGATAGCACGCCGGTTCGTTGAGCCAGTTTCGCTCACCAGAGTCTGCACCCAAGAAACGGTAATTGCCCTTGCACAAATCAAACCAGTTGCACAACCGGCATTTCGGCGCCCTATGCTCTTCCTTATTGCGCAACTTGCTCAGCACGAGGTCGCCGGTATTTTCCCAGATTTGTCGGAAAGTTCTGCCCCTGACATTTCCCAGAGAGTAGTTCCGCCAGAACTGGTCCGGATATACCTCGCCGCCCCAGCCGACACAGGCGATTCTCTCACCGATTTTGTTGCCGCCGTTGGCAAGCAGAAGCTGCCGAGCCTCGTGGTATCGCGGCTTGTTTTCTCTCTTCATCTTAATCAGAAGATACGGCCCATCGGCGTGATTGTCCACGGTCAGGACCTCGTCGACCAGACCCATGGCGGCGAAATCGACCGTCTTTTCTACAATTGTATCCACGACCTCTCTTGTTTGCTCGATGCTGGGGGCATGGCCGTCCAGTGTCTCGGCGCGTCCACTGCGGATCAGATGATAAAAGCAAATCCTGCGCACACCGGCGGCAGCAGCAATATCAAAAACAGCAGGAATCTGCCCGCAGTTTGCCTTTGTTATGGTAAAGCGCAATCCCGTTTTAACACTGACCTTGTTACAGTTCTTCATGCCGTTGATTGCCGCCTTAAAGCTGCCCTCGGTCCGGCGAAACGCATCGTGGAACCGCTCTTTTCCATCGATGGAAACACCCACGTAGCTGACACCGACTGCGGCAAGTTTTTGGGCGGCGGCCAAATCAATGAGCGTGCCGTTGGTGGAGATGACGGTTCGCAGGGCGAGCTTTTTGGCTTCCGCTAACAATTCGAGAAGGTCCTCGCGCATCAGCGGCTCTCCGCCGCTGAATAGCACAACCGGGCAGTTTGCCTCGGCAATGTCTGTGAGCAATTTCTTCGCCTGGGCTGTGGTCAGCTCGTCGGCCGCAGCAGTCGGGCCAGATAAACTGTAGCAGTGCACGCAATTCAAGTTGCATCTGGCCGTGCAGTTATAAACGATGACCGGGCCGAACGAGTTGTTCGCCGAATACCGCAAGTGGTCGGACTCGCCCGACAGACCGCAATACAGTTTCGATACGTTTATCATTGGTACATTTCTTCTATCGCGGCAAGCAGCCCGTCGAGAGTGTGCTCAGCCGCCTCTACATCCACTTTGACGCCGAAGTCGCGCAATTGCTGGGAAGTCACCGGCCCAATCGATGCCACTCTGATCTTACTTGAGTTTACCAAATCAGGCTCGATTTGTTCAAAAAAGCCGCGGACCGACGAGGGGCTCGCAAATGTCACCCAATCCATCGCATCGGCGCCAATCTTCTCGGCCAGCCACTGCGACTTGCCTTTCTTTGTGGCCACGCGGTAGAGCGCGACATCATCGACTTCGGCTCCGGCCTTTTCCAACAGCTCGGTGAGCCGCTCGGAAGCAAGCTCCGAACGCAGCAGCAGCACTCGCTTGTCCTTGACATTCGCACAACGAATTAGCTCTTTGCCAAGCTGCTCACTGGTAAAGATGTCCGGCACAAAATCCGCATGTATTCCGAAGGAGCGCAATCGATTCGCCGTCTCGGCGCCTATTGCCGCAACTTGTGCGCCGGCAAGTACCCGGACGTCTTTGCCCAGTTTCTGCACACAATCGAAAAACAGTGTCACGCCATTCGCGCTGGTAAAAACGATCCACTCGTACTGCGAGAGTCTGGTGAGCGTCTTGACGAACCTATTTTTGCGTGTCAGCGGCACAATCTTTATGGTGACAAATTCCACCGCCCGGCCGCCCTTCTCCACGATCTTTGCTGCAAATTCGGCGTTGCCGCGCTCGTCCCGCGTCACGACAATGCTTTTGCCGAACAGCGGTTTTTTCATAAACCAGCTCAATCGGGCGTCACTTTCGGCGGCGGCACCAATGACGATAATAGCCGGCGGCTCAACTTGCTTCTGGGTACAGTTGTCAGCTATCCGGCCAAGCGGGGCTTTCACAACTCTCTGCGTGGGCAGTGTCGCATCGGCGATGACCGCTGTGGGCGCGTCTTTCGACATGCCGTTCTTCATGAGCCGCTTGGCGATGGAATCCAGATTTCCCACGGCCATATAGAAAACAATGGTTCCGCTGAACTTGGCGAGCAAGCCCCAGTCGATGCTGCTCTGCTGCTTTCCCGGAGCTTCATGGCCGGTGACGAAGATTACTTGTGAACTATATGCCCTGTCGGTAAGGATGATGCCCGTATAACCAGCCGCCGCAATAGCCGCCGTGACACCCGGTACGATTTCGAAATCGATCCCCGCCTCGGCAAGGGCCGCAGCTTCTTCGCCGCATCTACCGAAGATGCAGGGGTCGCCGCCTTTGAGCCGAACGACAATCTTTTTGCTGCGCGCTTTCTGCAGCAGTAGCTCATTGATTTCCGGCTGCGTACATCGGGCGTTGCCGACCCGTTTCGGCACAGCAATAATCTCAGCATCGCCGCGCGCAAACCTAAGCAAAGCGGGATTGGCCAACCGGTCGTAGACTATGCAATCCGCCTTCTTGAGAATCTCCGCCCCGCGAACGGTGATTAAATCCGCCCTGCCGGGCCCCGCACCAACGAGATATACGAACCCTTTCTTTTTCAGTTTTGACCTCACCACCCCCGCAATGAATTGCGAGGCTAAATATTTTGCAGGATTTTCTGACCTCCGGCGGATAAGAGATTGCCCGCGAGTTCTTTCGCCAGTTTGTCCGCATCGTGAATTGGGCCGGCAATTTCCCGCCTGATGAAATTCTTGCCGTCCAAATCCGATATGAATGCGCAAATCTTCATATCATCTCCGACAATCCTCGCGAACGCCCCTACAGGTGCGCGACATCCGCACTGCATGGTCACCAAAATCTGTCTCTCAGCAAGAGTAGCTGTTCTGGCCTTTTTGTCATCAATTGCAGCAACCAAGCCGGCTGAAGCCTGGTCGCCACTTCTGACCTGCACGGCCAGAGCTCCCTGGGCCGCGGCCGGAATAAACTGCGCCGGGTCAAGATCTATGGATATCCTTTCCGACAAGCTGAGCCTTTCCAGACCGGCCTTTGCCAAAACAATCGCATCATATTTTCCCGCATCAAGCTTTTTTAGTCGCGTCTGCACGTTGCCGCGAATGGGCACACATTGAAGGTCCGCTCGCAGGTGCCTGATTTGCGCCGCCCGCCTCAAGCTCGATGTCCCCACCCTTGCTGCCTCGGCAAGTTGCTCCACGGAACCAATCGGGTGCGCAGTGACCAGGCAATCCTGCGCGAATTTCCTGTCGCAAACCGCCGCGATAGTCAGTCCCTCGCGCTGCTGTGTAGGCAGGTCTTTGAAGCTGTGCACTGCCAGGTTCGCCTCACCCGCCAGCAGAGCATCTTCCACGCGCGAGGTGAAGAAGCCGCTCATTCGAAGATTCCACAAAGCGGTGCGTCTGTCCCGGTCACCTGTGGTGGTTACCTTTTTGACTTTGATGGTGACGTCCGGATATATCTCTTGTAGGGCGTCGGTAACAATCCTGGTTTGAGCAAGAGCCAACTGCCCGCCACGAGTTGCGACAGTCAGAATTTTCGTCATCTGCTGCCTTCATCTTGTGAAACGAACATTTTGTTTATCAAATCAACCGCTTGAAGCTGTTCGGTGGAAGGCTCCCCGTTGCCGGTCTCCTTGACAAAACGAATCGGGCCGTGCAGTATCTTCTTGACCAGCGACTCTGCAAACGCTTCCAGCTTCTTGGTATTGGCTTTGCCGAAATCCTTGGCATAGCGTCTGGCCTCGTTGCGTGCCAGCCTCGTACATTCTTGCGTAACGCGCGAAATCACCGGGACAATATCGAGCGACTCATACCACCTGGCAAAATTCTCCGTAAAGCGGGCCACGATCTTGCGGGCCTTGGGAACCTCCTTGCTGCGCTTTTTCCAATTGCTGCTTACCTGCTCATCCAGGTCGTCGATATTGACCAGCGTGACACACTTGAAACGGCTGAGTCTCGCGTCGATGTCCCTGGGTACTGCGATATCCACCATGAGCAGCGGCTCTTTTCTACGGCTTACATGGTCCTTCATGGCATCGTATGTCACGACTGGCTCATCGGCGGCTGTGGAGCTAATCATCACATCAACTTCAGCCAGCCTTTTCGCTATCTCGTCCAGACCAACGACATCGCCTTTTCCAATTCTCTTTTGAAGGGCCCTGGCTCTTTGCTTGTTGCGATTTGCGAGAATCAGATGCGACAGGCCTGACTTCAGCAGATACCGTGCCACCAGCTCGGCATTTTCGCCGGCCCCTATTACCATTGCGGCAGCGCCCGACAGGTCTACCTTCTTCTTTGCAAGCTCGACGGCAACCAGAGCGATGGAGACCGCACCACAGTTGATATCTGTCTCGGTGCGCACCGCCTTGCCTGCACGGAAGGCAAGGTGAAACAGTCGGTGAAACACCAGCTTGCTCATCCGGCTGTCGACCGATTCGCCGTAGGCCGATTTGACCTGCGAGAGAATCTGATTCTCGCCGAGCATCTGCGAGTCGAGGCCGGCGGCGACCTCAAAAAGGTGCTGCACGACGTCCATGCCGGTAATCTCGGCGTGGTGCTTTCGCCAGGCGCCGGCGGCTTCCGGCTTGACCCGGCCGATGACGTCCACAAGGAACCGGCTGCAGTCGAAGTCCTTTTGGGCGTAGAGATAGAATTCAAGGCGGTTGCAGGTCTGCAGGATGACCGCCTCGCTGACGGCCTGCTCCGTGTGCATCTGTTTGAGCATGGACCGCCGTTGCGAGGCGGAGAAAGCCACCTTCTCCCGCACACCCACCGGACAATCGTGGTAAGTAATACTACTTAAGACAAGCTTCATATTTACCGCTTCAATTCGATATTGATTTCCAACTGTCTACAGTTTACCAAGCCGACTGAAACTATCAAGCCCTAACCGGCCGCAGCAGCTTCATGGAGGCCAAGCGCGCAAAACGAGAGTCCGTTTTCACAATCCAATGCCCTTGCAAAGGAACGGTTTCTCGGCATAATTAAGCCTTCGTGACTGGCAATGTGCCCAAAGCTACAAAGGAAACCCGATGAGCAGATTCCGGCGAGCAGTGTTGTGGGCCGCTCTGGCCCTTATCATGCTGCTGACCATTCTGTCTATCTATGGGGCGTTTCTCGGCGCCGAGCGGGCCAAAGCTTTCTTCAATTCCCTGCCTCTGGCTGTGTACTGGCTGGCTCTGACTGCGCTTTTCATCGTCGGTCTCGTTGTCTTTCGGCGACTGATTCGCGTGCCGGGGCTGCTGTTTATCCACGGCGGCTGTGTCCTCGTTCTGGCAGGCTCGATGTGGGCTTCGCGGGCCGGCCATGCGCTCCAGGTCCGGCTCTTTGGCATCGACAAAATTCCCTCAGGGCGGATGGCGATTTTCGAAGGCCAGCGCGAGAACCGCGTCCTGGTTGAAAACGGCCGGATGACTTTTACCCTGCACTTCTACATAAAACTCAAAGACTTTAGAATAGAGTATTACCAGCCGAGCTACCTGCGCATCCAGACCCCACAGGGCAGGACGTGGACAATCCCTGCAGAGACGGGCAAAGAAATTTCGCTGGGTGGAGACATCGGCACACTCAAAATCGTACGGCTGTTCGAAAGTTTCAAGATCAAAATCGAAGATGGAACTCGCATGGCCTTCGACGACCCCAATGCGCCGCCCAATCCGGCCTTGCAGGTCGAAATCACGTCGCCCGACGGCGACGCAACCAGCAGATACGTCTTTGAGCGGTTTCCCGGCCACGCACATGGTGAGGACGAATTGCTGCTGCGCTATCGGCGAGTCATCCGCGATTACGTAAGCGAGCTGCAAGTCATTAAAGACGGCGACATCGTCGCCGAAAAAAATATCGAGGTAAATCATCCGCTGCACTTCGGCGGATACCATTTTTATCAGCATTCGTACGATGCCGAAGCCGGCCAATATACGATCCTGATGGTCGTCTCCGATACGGGACTTAATCTTGTGTACGCCGGTTATCTTATACTCTGCGGCGGCGTTTTCTGGCACTTCTGGGCCAGGCCAATAATCACGGCTGCAAGTACAAAAAGCGAATAGATGGAAATCAAGTATACAATCCAGGGCCTGTTGATCTACGCAGCTATGGCGACATATCTGCTTGCATTCAGCGCAACCGTTCTGCATCGTGCAAAGCTGGGCCGGGCCTTTTATCTCGTCGGCTTTTTCATCGCGATCTTTGCATTCGGCTACCGCTGGCATCACGTCCGGCACGTGCCGCTGCAGAATCTCTTTGAGGTGTTTCTCTGCCTGGGCATTATCTGGTACCCGGTTTCCCGGTTGTGCTTTCGAAGCCTGCATATTAGAGGCCAACATGCGGACATGCTTTTGGCGGCGGTGGTTCTGTTCCCAGCGGGCTTTGTTTTCAGTGCCGAGCCGCAACGACTTCCGCCGGCCCTGCAAAGTTGGCTGTTCGTGCCGCACGTTGCGGTCTACGCGCTGGCATACATTTTCATGGCAAAGGCCACGTTCCAGGCGATTTCACAACTTGTGGGTAGCACGCCTAGTCCCAATGAAAACATGTTGCCGCCGGAACAGGCAACGTACCGAATGATTTGCGTTGGTTTTCCTTTGCTGACGCTGGGGCTGATTCTCGGTAGTTGCTGGGGTAAACTGGCCTGGGGCGATTACTGGGGCTGGGACCCAAAGGAACTCTGGTCGCTGGCATCGTGGCTGGTTTATGTCGGGTATTTCCATTTTCGATACATGTTCGGCAAGAAGTATCCGCGCGCCAACGGTGCGTGGGCCATTGCAGGTATGATGGTGATTTTGATAACCCTGTTCTGGGTGAATCTGTCGAAACTCTTTGCGGGCCTGCACAGCTACGCGACGTGACACGGAATAAGCCACAATCAAGGATAGCTGGCTCGAAGATTTGGTTGAAAAATGGGACCAGACAAGTTAAAAATACGGCGCCATAAAAACTTGCCTGTCTGCTTACGTTAAAGGAGGCCACACAATGTCATCACAAAGAATGGAAACCGCGTTACCACTTATTGCGTCCTTCGTTTTGTGCTTTGGCATAGAGGTGTCTGCCGTGACTATCGCAGAGAACGGGCTGGCCCCAGCCGTAATTGTTGTTCCCGCCGAGGCTGCCGAGCCCGAGCAGCACGCCGCGGCAGAACTGGCTGCGTTTCTCGGCAAGATAAGCGGGGCCGAATTTAGCATCGTGCACGAGCGAGCCGCAGACAAACCCTGCCTTCTCGTCGGCCCGGAAGCGGCCAAAATGGCTGACCCGACCTTTTCCACCGATGATCTCGGCACGGACGGCATCGTTATTCGCACGGTTGGCGACGACCTCATTCTGGCAGGTGGTCATCCGCGCGGTACGTTGTACGCCGTCTATACCTTCCTGGAAGACCATCTCGGCTGCCGATGGTGGTCTTCCAAAGTCAGCACCATACCCAGAACGCCGGGAATCGAAATTCGTAAGCTCGATGTTCGCTACGTCCCACCGTTGGAGTACCGCGAGCCGTATTGGTTCGATGCCTTCGACGGCGACTGGGCCGTTCGCAACAAATGCAACGGCCATGGAGAAAGGCTGGACGCCAAGCGCGGCGGTAAGCACGTGTACCAGGGTTTCGTGCACACATTCTATTCCCTGATTCCACCCAAAAAATACTTTGACCAGCACCCTGAATGGTTCAGTGAAATCGACGGCAAACGCACTCACGAACGTGCGCAATTATGCCTGACCAACGAAGAGATGCGCAAAGAGCTGGTCAAGAATCTCAAGGAGCGGCTGCGCAAGAACCCTACTGCGACCATCGCTTCCGTTTCTCAGAACGATTGGCGCGGCAATTGTCAATGCAGCCGGTGCGCCGCGGTCGAAAAGGCCGAAGGAAGCCCGGCGGGTTTGATGCTGCGCTTCGTCAACGCGGTGGCCGCGGATATCGAAGAGGAATTTCCCAACGTAGCCATCAGCACGCTCGCCTACCAATATACGCGCAAGCCTCCCAAACACGTCAAGCCGCGACATAATGTCATCGTGCGCCTGTGCAGCATCGAATGTTCGTTCAGCAAACCATTGAGCCACGAGCGAAATGCGGCATTCCGCGAGGACATCGTCGGCTGGTCACAGATTTGCGACCGCCTCTATATCTGGGACTACACGACGAACTTTCGTCACTACGTGATGCCGCACCCGAATCTGCGCGTGTTGGGGCCGAATGTCAAATTCTTCGTGGACCACAATGTCAAAGGCATCTTTGAGCAGGGTTCTTACAATACCTACGGCGCGGAGATGGCGGAGCTGCGGGCCTGGGTGCTGGCCAAGCTTCTGTGGGACCCGACGCTGGACGGCCGGGAGCTGGTCCGCGAGTTCCTCCACGGCTACTACGGCCCGGCGGCACCGCACATCGAGGCGTATCTGGACGTCACGCACGATGCGGTCGAGGCCAGCGGGGACACGCTCGGCTGCTTTTCGCCGCACACAGCCGAATTTCTTTCCTTCGAGACGCTCAGCAAAGGCTGGACGCATGTAAAAGCCGCTGAGGCGGCCGTTCAGCACGATCCGGATATGAGCTTTCGTGTGCACGTGGCTCAATTGCCGGTCATGTACACCTTTATGATGCGCTGGAACCAGATGCGTGAAAAGGCGCAGGCCGCCGATGCCGATTGGCCCATGCCCGATTCGATCCAGGAAGCCTTTGAGCAGTTCAAAAAAGTAGCCAAAAAGAAGAACATCACCCGTCTGAACGAATGGCAAGCTGGCTATGGCGTTCTGGAAAAGGCTGTCGAACAAGCCAGCAAGAAACCCTCAACAAATTGAGGGGCAAAATATTTTTCGTTTTTGCGCGCACATTCTACGCCCGGAATGACACTACATATACGGAAGCCGATCAGTGAATGTGCGCAAATTGGCGGATCTGTTTTGAACCTGGACTCAGAAACGAGATTGGTTGAAGCTGCCCGGAACGGTCATTTGGAAAGCTTCGCGGCCCTTTACGAGCACTATTACAACGGCATGGTCGCTCTGGCGTATTCGATGCTTGCTGATCTTCACGCTGCCGAAGACGCCGCCCAGGAGAGCTTTGCCATAGCCTGTGCCAAGCTATGGGAGCTCAGGCGTAAAGATAGATTCGGTGCATGGCTGGCTGCTATATGCAGAAATGTTGTAAGAAACATGCTCAGGGCCAAAGGCAGAACAGCCACTCTGAATTTGCAACAACCGCCTGAAAGCTGTGACAAGTACGAGTGTGACTGCGATGCGATCCGCCGGGCTGTGTGGAAGCTGCGAGCGACCGACAGACAAGTGGTAATGCTGCGATATTACGACAATATGTCGTACATGCAAATAGCTTCAGTACTGGATATCTCGATTCAAGCCGTGAAAGGTCGGCTCAACAGAGCAAAGCGAAAGATTGCGAAAGATTTGAAACAAAGCGGTTTTACGCCGGATGACTATGGAATGCCGTGAGAATCATGAACCTAAGTTGTCATTCTGAGTGAAATGTAATGAAGCCAAGAATCTCTCTTCTATTAAGGCTAGGCTACCATCAGAAAGTTTTTGGACATTCATTGATTGGCTTACTGGTGCGATCGTCATTGCGAGGCCTGAAAGGCCGTGGCAATCTCAATCACCTACAGAGAGGAGATTGCTTCACTTCGTTCG
>Ga0180433_10010752_pt1 | contig 10955 bp, 20 predicted proteins | sample SS_ome_8_FD_132980 | JGI IMG/M metagenome (GOLD analysis project Ga0180433, IMG submission 132980) | Hypersaline lake sediment archaeal communities from the Salton Sea, California, USA - SS_1_D_1 metaG | ecosystem: Environmental > Aquatic > Non-marine Saline and Alkaline > Hypersaline >...
ACCTAAAAGAGTGCCATAATCTAACCAATAAGGGATGTTGTTTTCTTTTAAAAGATTTGTAGTAAAAAACAGTATCTCTTTTATTTGATTTGTATATTTTTCATCAATCATTTTTTTCTCAAAAGAAATATTGTTTGTGGTCGGAATATTCCCATATGTCGCCACCAAGTGCTATCTATTTCTTTAATGATTTTCAATTTAGTTATTTTGAATAAATTCTTCCAACCTTCTTTGGTAAAAACAGAAAAGTGACCTCTATAATGAGTTAAATATGTATTCCATTCCACATCATCAGTTAATGCTGGAACTATTATTAAAATATACTTTTTGGTAACTCTTTTCCACTCAGTTAAAGCAAAAAGTGGCATTGGTGAATGCTCTAGAGAATGACTGGAAAAGACCATATCAAAAGAATTATCATCATATTTCAACCAATGATAATCTTCATTTAAACTTAAATCAACTTCTGCTATAAATCTAGGATCGTCTTCATGTCTTCCCATGCCGACATCTATTATAGTTTTAACATCGGGGGGTATTACTTTTTTATTTTTTTTAACATTCCCGTTATTTTTTTGACACATTTCTCTTGAAATGGCTGATGTATAGATTTTATTAATTTTGTCCCAATCTCTCATTTTAATACCATTTCATGCACACACTCATTGCTTCAATGATTTCATCTCTTGATTGGCTGGGAAAGAAATAAAAATCATTATCAGAAGGCATAATTTCCCATTTGTGTTCACCTATTGATGATTCCACATTAGTATTAATAACTCTTATTTTACCTGATTTTGGATCAAAACTAATATCAGTTAAATTTTCTTCTACTCGCCGTTGGTCAGGGGCTTCAATTCCATGTCCTCTTATGCCTAATTTTATAATGTAATTAGTATCATTAATTTTAGTTACACCTTCAAAGATGAAAATATCGTGAGCTACTCTTCTAAATTTATTCGCCATTCCCACAACTAAACTTTCAAGTTCTGGGTATTGTGGCTTAGGGCTTTCTAAGGGTTGATTATCTATAAATTTTATTAATTCAAATATATCATCGGATACTTTTTCTTCAAATCCTCCATAACCATCACGATTTATTTGAAAATATTTCTTAGTAACCCATACTTTGTTTCCTTGTAAATCCACACCTAATTTTGCTATTTCCAGTCCAAGAGTGGGACTGATTTCTACTTTAATAGCTCCAGCTCTATCTCCCCAATGGATTTCATTTACAAATTTAATTGAAGCCTTTTTGCCAGGAAGATTACGGTCTTTCAAAAGGCGGGCTAATTCATCTATATCAAAGTTGTGAATTGGATTTTCTCCTTCACCTTGCCTTTGCATAGATGTTTGTTCTTTATCTCTTTCGAAACCAAATAGATCGTTTAGATCAGTTTCAATCCATAATTTGAAGTTTAGGTCTTTCATTGCTACATTATTTATGTTAATATATTCATAAATAAAATATGAAAACATTTCAAATTTGGATTGAGTCAAGACATAAACAGGAAATTGCAGAAACTTTAATTTCACAGTTAGGATTAGATAAGGAAACTGGACTCTCCACGCCCCTTGATAGTTTTGACCCTTCTGATTTTATGAGTAAGATACAAGGATTAGGTATTTGGAATCAATTATCTCCTGAAAAACAGATTTCTATAAAAGCTAAAGTAGAAAATCAACAAGGGACTGTTGGTGATTTGGTTGATGAAATGGTAGAAATAGATACTACTGGAAATTTGGGTGGCGTTTCACCTCCAATTGGAATTTAAATATGGAATTACTGCTGATTCGACATGCTGAGAGCAATTTCAATTCTCGGAAGTCTAAACATTTAGATTCAAAACTTACCATCAGAGGGAGACAACAAGGACGTGAGTGTGCTGAGTTTTTGAGTCGTAATTTTAATTTAGAAAAATGGCAGGGGATCACTAGCCCATATTTTCGTACCCTAGCCACATCTAAAATAATATCAAAACGAACACAAGTTCCATTTAAAATTGATTGGCGAATTAGGGAATATGGTCACAAATCATCTGGATATGCGGAAAGCACTACTATTAGAGTTCCCGAAAGAAGAGATGAATTTCCTGAGATTTTTGAGGGGATTTCTGCCAATCCTGAATGGAATCATGGTTATGAAACAGAAAATAATTTATTAGAAAGGCTTTTAGATTTTATACAAGAATTACAATCCGTAGGTGGAAAATATATTATTGTTTCTCATGGTGTGCCTATTTATACTATGATTCACATTTTGAATGGATCTCATTATGTGCCAGCTTGGGACAGACAAATATTAAATACTAGCGTTAGTCATTTTGAAGAAGACCATTTCCATTATATTGCTAAATTTGTAAATACTGGTGAAGATCCCAGAAAAAAAATATTATTATAAAATCACACCATATAAGATGCAACTTTTACAATTTCCCGTGTGATAATATCGACTTGGTGTGTTCCGTTTTTTTTGATATTGTATCTATTTTTAATGTATGATTTGGCTAGTTGAAGTGTATCAAAATCTTCCAGAAACAAAGTGTTACCATCTCCGTTATAATAAACACCAAATTTTTTTGTGTGCGGAAATTTATCGCCATTTGCACTAAAATTATTTATAACATTTATAGTATCATTAACTGTTTGTTCCATTCGTTCATACATACGCTTATATTCTTTTAATGATGTTATTAAATCATCTACTAATTTCTGCATTGCTATTTGTTTTTCACTGTAAGAAATCATCAACTTTAGGGTCCATATACCATTGCATAAGTTGTTTAAAAATAACGCTATTAGGCACTCCGTGGATATTTCTATTTCCCATCTTTAGGGCTGCAAATTGAAGTCTGCTTAAATTTTTGACTTTATCCCTTAAAAGTTCAACGAGTTTATCCATTTCTTCGGGTTGTGTGAATTGAATATTGTAATTGTTAATATAGGCCGCTTCTACATAAGGCTGCATATGAGATTTTTTAACATTTGTATTATCAACAAAAATTGGACTGATTCCATGTTCCATTGCTTTAATTACACGTTCTAAATTTTGTTTATGATACCAATGCATAGCATTAGATGTTTTCGCTGTTCTAATGTTATCTTTGTAATCTTCTTTTGTTTTCCCTTCTAAATAATCATCGGTTGAGAAAATCACGCCTCCTAATTCTTTGGCTAATTTACGCGCAAGGGTAGATTTCCCCGTGCCTGAGATTCCACGCATGAGGTAAAGAACGCGATTTTCATTTTCTAAAAATGTTTTAAAATCCAAATTCTTGTCCACCTTTAAGTTCTGGATATTTTTGTATTATCTCTGGAATTTTGCTTTCCATTTCTCGCATAAATTGTCGTTCGGCAGCTTTGGGATCAATTTCATCTGTTAATCCGCTTGATTCTCTTTCTATAGAATGTGTAGCTTCATGTACAATGGTAGCAGCTATCTGTAAAACTGCTTCTAATTCAGTTCTTGCCTGACTTATAATTCTTTTTACATTTACGTGTATGGTATTATTAGATTTTATATTTTGTGGATTTACTCCATATTTTTGATATATCATAGAGGGAATATTGCCCAATTCATTTTTATTCACTCCCCGATAAATCAGCCATCTCTCCACATCAGGTGGCAGCACCTTTTGATTTTCAGCAGAATTATACATCCCATAGGCCCCAGTGGCAAGGTTCGCAATGGTGGAGATGTTTGTTAATAATTGCGGTCTATAAGATCTCACAAGATCTACTGCTATGTGCGCTTTATCATAAACAGCATCTATTTGACGTTCATCTACTTGTGTATCTTGTGTTGAAAACCATTCTTTAAAATTCATAAATATATTTATCCATCGGCGGCGTAAAACCCCTAATTTCCTATAGAATGGGAAATTTTAGTCGCAAAGCGAGTGAGCATAGCGAACGAGTCTGCGACCAAATCTTTTTGGTTCACAACCAAAGATGTCCAGTTTCAAGGAATAATAATAATATAAATCGAGAAGAGGCGGCTAAAATTAGGAAAATCCATCCTAAGGCATATCTTTTTGTATTAAAAAATAGAATTATTCCCGTCAAAATTGTAATTACAGCTATTATTTTTACAGACATAAATAGTGCAACATTTCCTCCATCTAATTGAATTAAATATTTTCCAATAGGATTTAATTCATTTTCATAGAGAAAATCTGATAATTTAATTGAACAGTAGACATCGTATACTTCTACAAATCCTACGAATGTCCACAGTATTGCTATTAAAGCGATGCTTGTTTTCTTAATGATACTCCTTTATATATGTTGGCACTCCTTGATGCCTCTATTATATATCTCTATTAATCTATTGATTAAAAAAAGAAATACAGTTATAATTAAATAATGATTACATTGCGTCTTGATAATATATATGGTCAAGTTTTAACCACTAACGATAACATTAAGCATAAGCTCTGGGAAGCTATGCGATTCAGGGAAGATGGCTATTGGCATGTTGCAGCATTTAAGCAAGGACGTTGGGATGGTTATACCGATTTTTTTAACAAATCAAAAGGTCAATTTTTAGCAGGTTTGCGTCCCGAAATTGAATACGCTTTAAAATACAAATTTAAAGAGCCATATATTATTGACGATCAGACAGGCGGTTTTAAATTTCAACATGATAGTGTTGATAAGCATTTTCTTGATGGATGGTTGCCAGGTGGAAAAAACATAGAACTATATGACTATCAAGTAGATTTAATTAATCAAAGTATTAAATATAAAAGAGGAATTGTCAAAGCGCCAACAGGATCGGGAAAGACGGCAATCTTTGCGGGTATTGTGAAAGCATTACCTCCAAACACCCCCACGTTAGTTCTAACAGATACCATCAATCTAACAGAACAAAACTATGACGTGTTAAAAGAATGTAATTTTGAAAATGTTGGTTTGTTGCATGGTTCTAAAAAAACTCCAAATATCATTACTTGCTCAACCACCCAATCAGTTAAAAAACTTGAAAAATTATTTCCTCGTATTAAAGCACTTATTGTAGATGAAGTACACGCATGTATGAGTAAGGTGCCTATGAGTGTATATAGGAAATTGAAAAACACCCCCGTTAGAATAGGCATCAGTGCTACACCATTTAAAAATGCACGAACTGATAAATTTAAAGTAAGAGGGTATTTCGGCCCAGTTTTTAAAACAAAAGCCACAGATACAGGAGAACTTACAACTCAAGCATTGCAAAAAAGAGGCATCCTATCCGGTTCAGAATGTGTCTTTTTTGAAATAGATGAACCACAATTGCCTTATGAAATTTTTCAAGATGCTGTGAAGTTTGGACTTGCAGAAAATCATCATTTACATGAAATAATAAAAAAACTCACTATAAAATTAAAAGGGCGAACACTAATATTAGTAGAAAGGCTCACACAGGGGACAACATTAAACCAAATAATTCCTGGTTCTTATTGGATTCAAGGCGAAGATAAGGTAGATGTTCGGAAGGAGGTGATATCGAAACTGCGGACATCAGAAAATGTTGTCGCCATTGTGAGTCAAAAAATTATTTCTAAAGGCTTAGATGTTAAAATACACAATTTAATCAATGCCGCTGGAGGAAAAGCCGAACATAGCATTATTCAGCGTATGGGTAGAGGTTTGAGAACTGCTGATGACAAAGGTGTACTAAAATATTATGACTTCTTGTTTAATATTAATGATTATTTGCGTGACCACTCCGAACAACGTATTAATACATTGCGAAGCGAGGGACATCCAATAGCAATTAAATATCCTGAATAGATCCTTTATACAAATCTTTGATTAACGCTATCGATTTTTTAGTATCATTAATTGTAAATCCCTCTCCATTTATAATTTTTTCGTAACTTAATGTATGCAAATTATTAAAATTGTCATCAAACCAATGTGGCACTCCATTAACTTGAAGCATTCGGTTGGTCTCTTTCTCATAGCAAGTAGAAAGATACCACTTCACATTAGCTTTTTCTAAAAATAATGTTCCGCTTGCTGTTTTTTTGCAAATGACAGTATCAGCATGCTCTTTCATATCGCCATACAAATAAAGTAACAAATCAAACATGTGGATGCCAATATTCATAAGCACTCCGCCAGATTTGCATTTATTGCCTTTCCATGACACATCATACCATTGCCCTCTAGGAGTAATATATCGCAAATTCACTTCATTGTTACCCGCCTCAGTTTTTAAATCTTCAACAGAAGGATGTAATCTCAATTGAAGAATAACATTTATGGATTTCTTCTTATCCATAGCAAGACGTTTCAATATATTGAGTTCAGTAGGATTTATTACTAAAGGTTTCTCACATATCACATTGGCACCAGCACACATGGCATCAATACAATGTTTGAAATGTAAATAATTAGGAGTACAAATAGAAATGTAATCTACTTCACCATTAATATGATATAAAAATTTATTCATTTCAGTAAAAAATATACATTCTGGGAAAAAAGAATCTAAAATTCCTACCGAGTCATTCACATCAACAGCAGCAATTAAATTATTTCCAGTTTCTTTAATGGCTTTTAAATGCTTTCTGGCAATATAACCACCTACACCTATAATGGCAAAATTCATTTGATAACTCTTTTAAAATTATGAGATTACAAGATGGCAACAGACACATACACGACTCATCCTACATAGATGAGTGTGTTAAAATTGGAAAAGAAACTAAAGTTTGGCATTTTTGCCACATTCAAACTGGTGCTGAAATAGGAGATTTTTGTACATTGGGGCAAAATGTAAATATAGGTCCAAATGTAGTCATTGGGAATAACGTTAAGATACAAAATAATGTAAGCGTTTATGAAGGCGTAGAAATAGAAGATGATGTTTTTGTTGGGCCTTCGGTAGTATTTACTAATGTTAAGTTTCCCAGGGCTTGTAAAAAGGGAAATTTTGAAAAAACATTAATTAAAAAAGGGGCGACAATAGGAGCCAATGCTACGATATTATGTGGGATTGTAATTGGAGAAAATGCCATAGTAGGAGCAGGTTCAGTTGTTACTCATAATGTTGAAAATAATATGGTTGTATGGGGTGTGCCCGCTAAAAGGCAACTCAGAACATAGATATAAATATGAATATTTACAATGGACATGTAATAAGAGTAATTGACGGAGATACTTTCGATGCTTTGGTAGAACTGGGATTTGGCGTTACACAGAAATTTAGAATTCGTCTATATGGAATTAATACACCTGAAAATGATACAAATGAAGGCGACAAAGCATCTTTTATTGTAAAAAAACTTATTGAAAACAAGTCTGTTAAATTAATTGAGGCTAAAAATAAAGATAAATTTGGACGGGCATTAGCCAAAGTTAAAATGGAAAATGGGCAAGATTTAACAGATTATCTTATTAAAGAGGGCTTAGGTGTTGAATATCACGGAGGCCGCAAAAATTTCTTTGTTGAAATTATTTAATTTGTTTTTTCTTCTTGGGCTTTTTTAGCCATCTCTTCACGTTCTTTTTTTAAGGCTAATATTTTTTTCTTCTTGAGAAGCCTGCTTCTACCTCTATTTCCTGTCGCTCTTTTTCCTCCACAACATCCCATAATAAAACCCCCTTTTAAATATATATATTATTATGAAATTTAGAATGTGGTTAGAACAACGCCAAAAAGGAAAAAGTTTGCCCGAGGCGGGATATGAATATAGATATGTGATAATTTACAGGGCTACCAATGAATTGGAATTCAAATCAATGGATTATGTCACATTAAGTCATAAATGGGCAAAAGCACACGCTGAGCATCAAACGGCTATCGAAGAAGAACCTTATCATGTTATTAAAGCTATGGTCTTAGCAAATCAAGTTTTTGAAGCATATAATCCTGAAGAATATTTTTATGATGGACCCACTATTCCTGGGAAAATTGTTTAGCTTTACACTTAGGACATATTTTTAATTCCTCAACAATTTCCCAACCCACGCCTCCATAATCATCAGTTCTGATTTTCTTTTTTTTGCCACCTAGTTGAATCATCCCTTGATTGGCATATTTCCGGTAAGGGTATGTTTTATGACGTTTCTTGGCAATATAAATAATTGCAGAAGTCTTGGGTTTTACTATGGCATTACATAATTCACAACGGTACATAAACTATAATAGTAAAAATTAAATAAAAAAATAACCCTACTTTTCTACAATAGAAAAGTAGGGAGACTCGTTCGCTTCGCTCACTCGCTTTACGACCAAACATAGCGAGATGAAATGCCGTAGGAACTACGGAAATAGCCGTTTTCCCCATCTTGGATAGGCTGTTGGGATGCAACCTCTTATGCTAATCTTATCATTTTTCATGTAATCTTTAGTGACAATTTTTAATTCAGGAAATTTTTCAGACAATTTTATTACTGTATCATATTGGTCGCTAGATATTTCTTTTGTCACTTGCTTATAGGCAAAAATCCTTCCATTAAAAACAAAAGTCCCACAATCAACATATAGCTTCCCAAAATGATTAATTTATATCTCATTGCAGAAACAGTTCTTGTTTTGAATTAATTATTTGTTTTTTTGTTCCATTTTTCAGCAATTTAATTTTCACTTGCTATTTGTAATAATTGATACATACCTAATGCAAATCCCAACACTACTCCTAATATTATGAAAACAGGCATTGTTCCCAAATTATTATCTATCCAAATGCCCCCTACACCTGGAAGAGCCATTGATAGGGAAATGGTGGTGATTTTTGACACCCACTCCATTGCTATTGTCATTGGCATTTTATGTTTATTCATAATTAAACGCATCGCTTGAAGAAATTCAGATTTCTTGGCATCATACAAACAGCTTTGGTCACCTCTGCCAAATCGCTTGGTTTTCGCATTGGGCAATAATTCTTTGACCGCTCTTTTTGGCCCGTCCTTCCACCAACCGCTACTTCTCACGTCATCAAGTAAAATAATTTTTACTTGATGGAAAGACATAGTTCAACATCTCGATATACCGTTTTATATTCATGATCTCCATCAATATAAATCCAATCACATTTGCCTAATTAGGTATGGCAAGATGTGAAGTTGTTCGCCAAATTTCTACTTGATTGTTTTCTGCGAATCTCTTCACTACCTTTTGATCTCCTCGGGTCTTGCCAACCAAGGATCAACACAGTAGAGTTTTGTTGGATTGACAATATTTAATATTTTTTTAGTTTTAAATTCAATTTACTTCCCTCAAGAGGAAGGGGGATTATTGATGTTATGCCGTAATTCTTTAATACATTGTTTTAATGTAACCAATCTAGCGTGTTGGACGCCCATTGCTGTTCTTGTGTCCATTCCTTTGGCAATTTCTGGATTGTGGGAAAATCGTTGTAAACGATTTTCCCACAATTTAATTAAAGCAAGCCTTTGAGTTTCATTCATTTATTTCTTCTGCTATAATTGTAAATTTATATTTCTTATCACGCTCAATTCCCAACACACACATCACATCCCCAGGATAAAGTTGTGACATATAGGTATTAATTAATTTTTCATCAAACTCCACGTTTTGCATTTGGAAAATTTCTCTTTGAGTTTCTTCTTCTAATTTTCTATCTGTTTCGTAATTTTGTTTGCCTATTATAGCCTTCTTATCTTTCTCAGAAACTTCCGTCCAAAAAAAACATTCTCCATCGCCACCAATTCTTCCTGTGAATTCAACTTTTTTCATTTTTTATCGCTTTGGCTAAATCTAAAAATACATGTCCTATTTTCAATAAATCCTCATGGGAATCTAAAGCAATCATCATTTTAGATTGAAACACACTGTCATTATCCTCGTATGAAATTATAATTTCTGGAACTGTTCCTTCTTCTGTTTCTATTTTGTCAAGTTCAACTACAAATTCTCCGTTTTGTAGAATACATTTACATTTTGGTTCTGAATCTTTTATGGCCTTATCGTAATCAATATAACCCAATTCTATTGCTGTTGATAATAATTTTTCCCAATGTTCATCTCCTGGTGGCGCAGGATAAGTTTGCATTGCATTTTCAGCAGTGAAAACATCAACCAAAAATTTCCATTCTCCTATTTTACTAAATATTTGTTTATTGGGATAAGTAGTTATCTTTACTGGTTTCCCATTTTCATCATGCCAACACCAATAAGTTCTATGTCCGCTGCCTTGGGGTGTTTTACGTTTTTCAACTTCAATTTCAGTTAATTTTGGAAGCATGCAAAATTGTATCAAAGAATCTTTATCCATTAGTTTTTCTTTCTTAATAACAATAAATATTTACAGAACAAAGGAGGTTTCTATGACATTAATAGCAGTTGCTTGTCTCATACTTGGTGCATTATTTCTTTGGAGATTTTTTAAACTTAAAAAAGAAAAAGAATCTGAAGAAAAGGGATTTATTGTAATTGGTGCTACACTTTTAGCTATTTGGTTGTTCCCAGGAGCGGCTTTGTTAATTGTAGGATTAGTATTAATTGCTATATTTGGTGGTTGTGGCGGCTGTATGTAATCATGCCGCCTCTTTTAATTCCCTAAAAATTTCACTCAATGGCCGAGTGTCTAATTTAGGACGTATAGAATAGCGTGTAGAAATTCTAAAATGTTCAGAAGCCTTGCTAATATTAGCAAGGCTTCTGAATTCTTGTTCATTGTTTAGTGCCATTAAATATTCAACAATGATTTGATCTGTTGGTGGGAATTTACCTTTGAGATATACACATAAATTTTCAATTAGTTGTCCATTTCTGAAGACCTTTATCATGTGCGAATTATTTCCTGGTAACTGATAAACCAAACCAGATTTACCACGAACACTTATAAATCCAAATCGGAGATAATCCCGATATTGTTTTTCTCCAACAATTTGCTTCAAAATTTGTCTTGCGCGTTGTTCTCTTTGATCTTCTACATGGTGTAGCGGATTTCTTCTTGTATGAATTGCTGGTGACTGCCTAGTTTTAATTATATCTTGTA
>Ga0180433_10010753_pt1 | contig 10955 bp, 9 predicted proteins | sample SS_ome_8_FD_132980 | JGI IMG/M metagenome (GOLD analysis project Ga0180433, IMG submission 132980) | Hypersaline lake sediment archaeal communities from the Salton Sea, California, USA - SS_1_D_1 metaG | ecosystem: Environmental > Aquatic > Non-marine Saline and Alkaline > Hypersaline > Sediment...
CTTCCTGCGCCGCGACCATCATCGAGCGATACCTGGTCAGGTCAAACCTTACCCGAGCCTTCTTTGAGTCGGAAAGAAGAGCATAGTCCTCGGAGTGCGGGTCTCGCCTGTCCGTGACACGGAAGAAGAACAGACTTTTGTCGGCTTCCATTATCTCACTAACAGTAGTGTAGTCTGCGGTTTCTTCTGACGTTCCTTTCCGAAAGCGGGGATCGTGGCGTTCGCTAAAGACCTGTTCAACGAAGGAAGTGGAACCTGCAATCTTCTTCAAACTGGGTATGGTGTTAACCTCATCAGTTGAAAAGGGAGGAGTCTTTATGTAGTCAAAGCCGTACTTTTCCGCCAAAGCCTTCATGTCGAGAGCGTTGCCGTCATCTACAAGAGAGTCAGCCAAACCAGCGGCTTCTCTAATGAGGTCAACTTTCTCCTGGGCTTTTCTTGCAGCCAAGCTGTCGGCTATTTCCTCCTCAACTTGCTCAAAGGGACTGTACTCTGTTTCATCGGTGACGGTTTGGCCCGATTCGGTGGCGTATTTGTCTTTGTTGTTATTGTAGAATTCCCGCAGCTCGCTTTCATCAAGTTCGTTGGACGCCTTCTCTTTGAGCGCGTCAAAGTCAGCAAGCACGATCTCCACTTCTACGCGCTCAGGCTCCAGGTAGCCAAAAGCTCCCGCCCTGGAGGGCATCTCTCTGTACCTGTTGTAGTGAGCAATTAGTTCGCCCTCTGTCAATTCGAAGGCTTCAGAGAAGTCATTGGGGTGGAATGTCAAATAGTCGGATCGAGCCTGCTGTTCATTGCGTAGAAATACTTGCTGCAGCACTTGATCGGGAATAGAAACGTCACTGGACGCAAGTTCCGTTAGAGACATCAGTACCAGTCGTTCCTTCATAGTCTGAAAAAAATCACGGTTGCTGAATCCTTGTCTTGCAATCTGTTCTTCATAGGTTCTGGGTGTGGCTGGGTCATTTCCGTAGCCGGTCGCTGTCCAACCGTGACCTTGAAGGAAAACTCCATTTGGAGAATAGCCCGAAGTTCTTGCGGTGACACGGACCACGAACTTGCCAGTTGCCGCTGTGAAAACGGGGCTGGCCTTGCCAACAAGAGAGCTGGCAAGGAATTCCGGCAAGCGTGTCTCTGCTGCCATGTCTGGAACTGCGTCTGCGAGTGACGTCAGCAACACATCTGACTGCGTTTCCACAGACAAGCCCTCGCTTTCGGCTGCGGTTCTAAAAGAAGCGCGAGGATTGATCTTAGCCGCGCTCTTCTGGGCGTCAAGGAAATCCTCAAGTGCCTGGTCAATCTTGTTCTCGATCAGCTTGTCATTGATAACGGTTCTTACAGTCTCCAAAGGCTCATATTCTTCAGAACCGTCCTGCTTTCGGAATTCCTCGTCCTTCTTCTGCTCATAGTAGGCAATGATCTCTTCCTCAGATACGGGATCGTTCTTGCGAAAATCTGCTCGACGGGCAAAAACATATTCGATTGCCATGCGTCGTTGAAGGGCTTCTTGAATGCTCAGTTGGACTTCAGTGTCAGACACACAAACTCCCTCTCGGTCGGCCTCCTTGAGATATGGAAGTATGACGGCACCCTGGGTATAAACATCGGAAATGGTCAGTTGCTTTGAAGGGGAGGATTGCAGTCTAAGCCAACGTAGTCCCAGATCAAAGACGTCCTTGTTCGGAATTCTCTCACCAAAAACCACGACCGGCTGCATACTCGCCACCATTTCTTCTTGTGTACTGCGTCGCGACTGACGGGAGGGAGACAAGCCGAAAAAGACCATCGAGCCACCGACCAGGACGACTAGGGCGATCAAAATATACCTTTGGTGTTTCCGGAACCCGCTTAGCATTGGCAGAGAACCTCCGTAAAGGGAGAGCAGTCATTGTGTGGCAGCACTTTCTGACCACCAAACCTTGGGACAAAATACTCCACAAGTTGAAGAACGGATTATACTCCTGAACAGAAAACCGTGCAAGGACGGAAGCTCGAACACGACTCTTGAAGTGCTGTGTTCTTGGAGAGCATGGTTGCGTGATTGAAGAGAATGGTCACACGAGGAGGCACGTGTCGAACGACCGATCTGTAGGATTGACTTTGCATGTAGCACGTTGATATGACGCTGACCACAGACCTCTCCCGCCTGGGCATTGTGGGAAGATTCGTCGAAGTTGCGCTGTGTGATCAACGCCGTGTTTGCGCCTTCCGGGAACAACTTGAGCTCTTGTCTGGTTAGGAGTCTTCGCGATGCAAGTTCTTGGCTTCTTCAGGATGAGTCGTTCATTGAGTTGTTCTGTCACCAGTCTGCCCCATTCCTCAAGCAAACGGTACAGGCAAAAAGAAGGCGAGTAGTAATCGCCATTGACATTGTGATTGGGCCGTGACAGAATCAAGTAGTTGGATGTGTTTGACCTGATTATGCATGTTTTCGTAGCGGTAAGACAGATATGGCTTTCACGTAGGGGGGCGTCGAATATGCAGAGAAATGTTGCGATCTTTCTAGGATTGTTGCTATTGGCAGTATGTCTGTGTGGGTGTTCAAAGACGCAACTGGAAGATAAGAATGCGGAAATCGATGCGCTGAAGCAACAAGTTGCAGCCTTGCGTGGGGAGATACGTTCTCTCAGCGACACGAATACCGAGATTCAGGCTGAGGTTGAGAGGCTGAGGTCTGAGGCTGAGGATGCGAAAGCTGAAATAGCAAAGCATGCTGATACCGCCTCAGCATTACCCGATGAAACTTCCACAAAGAAGGTTGCTGAACTTGAGAGAGAATCAGATACTCTGAGGGCAGAGCTTCAGAACAGAGTGAATCAAATCGCCGAATTGAAAGCAATGAATGCGGCGATGAGAGCTGAACTCGGGGTTCTGACGCAGCAGTTGAAGAGTATCATGGAACAAAGCAAGTCAGCAGTCGAATAGACGCGTCCTACCCAAATGAGACATCGACGGCGACTTCAGTTCACTTGTTGTCAGCCTCACACTTCAAGTGATCCTCTTGAGTGATTGCATTGTATCCGTCAGGATCGTTTTCAAATCAGGCCTGCCATGCTGACCGACAATCTCGAGCATCAGCGGCCCAACATAGTCGGCTTGATCGAGTTTTGACAGGAAACCATCCCAATCGAAAGTGCCTTCGCCCGGAATTGCATGCTGATCCTTTGTCCCGTCGTTGTCGTTCAGATGCAGGTCGCATAGGCGCCAGGAAGCTGCTGGCAGATACATGCCAATATCCTGTCCGATGAGGTTGCAGTGTCCGTTGTCAAGAACAAAGCCGAAGGAACTCGGATTTAGCGTTCGAAGCCATTCGAGGTGTTCTGTCGCAGTATGATCGGGAAACTCATTCTCCCACGCATACCTGCAAGGCATTTCAAGGATATGGTTCTCCAATTCCTTCAGAGCATCACGAAGTAGAGCGTCGCCTTCTTCGCGGCCCATAAATTTCGTTGGCCACGCATGAACCGGTATAACATCAGCGCCGAGTTGAACGGCAAGATCAGCAAAATACTTGAGCATATCGATTGCGCCACGATGCTTAGCGTACGACCAACCGGGCAGGTTGAACATTTCACCTGGAGAGTGGACAGAGTAAATCCTGACGCCTGTCTGCTTGGAAGCTTCCACGAGTTCGTCTATCTTGTCCTCGCAGTCATAAGCAAAGTCTTTGCTGCCAAGGGCACAATTTAGCTCGATGCATTTGAAGCCAGCGTCGGCGATGAGAGGCATGTGTTTGGCTGGCTCAAAGCGGTCGGGACGAACAAACGACGTAGAAATCCCTGGGGCGTGATGGAGTTCGCTTGAGCGCGGAAACTCTTCCATTTGCTTGAGCAGGACTTTGAGTCTTTCCTCAATTCTCTCAGCTGTGAGCTTTGTCGCACCATCGACCCCGTGCATCTCAAGTTCCTCGCTTGCATCGGGGATGTTCCAGTGCATGCGCCGGGGATTTCCAGGGAGTTCCGGTGGGTGATTCAGAGCGCCGGCACCGATTGTGACAACAATATCGAAGCGTATATGAGTCAGAGAATTGACGTGAGTATTTGTAGCCTTGGACATGTCGATTCCGCGGCCTTCGAGAAGCTTTTTTGCCGTAGGGTCAACACATTCAGAAGGGATAACGCCAGCGCTGTGAACCTCAGCCTTATCACCGGCCATCTGTCTGAAGATGGCTTCGGACATTTGGCTGCGGCTGGCATTTCCAGTGCACACGAAAAGAATTTTGGCAGGATTTCTACTCATGCTAATGATCCTTTGTATCTTGAGACATATTTGGTCATGCACGAGAGAGTTATAGCTGAGTAACGACAGGTATTCAAATGCGAAAAACGGAAAAGGTCAACTTCTTGACACAAGTTGCGGATTGACTACAATCTGATCTCCCTTCGCTCATCAGATAATGAACGCAGATGGCATCACCTAGGGAATGACTTCTTGCTGTGGCTTGCTTTGAAGATCCGGGATGCATGCCGTTGTTGACGAACTATGCCACAAATGGCTCGGTAATGGATACAATCTACACCAGGCAAAAGGAACAGGGATTTCCTGAATGGATTCAGTCCGCCGAGGACTGTGACAAGTGTTGGGGAGCAGACCGCCTCCCGTACTACAGTACTGAAACCGAATCAACAGCCCAACCAGTCTGTTTTATGCACAGGTTGCACGAGTAGTGTAATAATCCAGCCGAGATGTTTCGTGACTATCTGTAAGTCACTTGATCTTGGAATCAGAACATATGCAGAGATCTTGGGGAGACGTTTGTGAACATTCTTAAACAGCCAGCTATAGACGTTCACGCGCACTGCGGTCGGTATGAACTTGATAGTTCTGAACTGATCAATAGATGGATGACAGGTGACGGCAACGAAGTCGTCAGGCGCGCAAAGACAGCGAATACGGATGCCACAATTGCATCTTCCTTGAAAGCTCTTTTTGAGAAATCCCCAGAGACTATTCTGGAAGGAAATCGGGAGCTTGCGCATGAGGCAAACGAGATTAAGGGATTATTACATTGGGTTGTATTACATCCAGGTATTCCTGAAAGCTACGATCAAGCTGCCGAGATGCTGCTGCTCAAGAACTGTGTTGGTGTGAAGATTCATCCCGCAGCGCATGATTATACAATATCAGATTTTGGTGAATACATGTTTGCGTTTGCCGTGGAACACAATGCCGTTTTGATCACTCACACCGGCGAAGAGGGATGCATGCCAGCCGACTTCTTGCCTTTTGCCGACAGGTGTGCAGAGGTGAAATTGATACTTGGGCATCTTGGTTTTGCGGAAGACGGTGATCCCGGTTGTCAAGTACGCGCCATTCAACATAGCAAGCATGAAAACATATACGTTGATACTTCCAGTTCAAGGAATATGCTTCCCGGCCTCATCGAGTGGGCGGTTAAGGAAATCGGCTCTGACCGCATTCTCTACGGAACCGATTCGCCACTCTATTGGGCTCCAATGCAGAGAGCACGCATTGACAGCGCTGAGATCTCAGATGAGGACAAGCGGAAAATTCTCTACGAAAATGCTGCAAAGCTCTTAAATCTTAATAGCTTCCTCTGATCGGTAGGGGTGGCAGGACATGAACGCAAGAGTGAAAATTACCGTTGTCAGGAAGACACAAAACACCGATATGCTCGCTGAGTGCGCCGAGTCCATATGGGAACCGTGTGAGAGACTAGAAGAAGGACAGGAGTTCATCACAGAAGGAGTGAACATACCTGATGGTTTTTGCAGTTGGGCTTGGGCTGATATCCAGAAGTATGTCATGACGCTTGCCCGAGGCGGCAATTTTGTTGGGGTGAAGCCTGGCATGTACATTACGTGTTGCACTGATGGCTTCAGGCCAGTGATATTCAAGCTTCAACGAATCTGACCAATGCTCTTTTGCTGCCCCTATGTTTGCAAGGATCTGTTCACCACGTCAGAGTCAAGCACTTGTCTTACTTCAGGGGCAAGGTGTGCAGTGTACCGAATGAACTGTTATGTAGGGTTGACAGGCTGCAATGAATCTGTATAATGAGACATAACATCGCGGGGTGGAGCAGTCTGGTAGCTCGTCGGGCTCATAACCCGGAGGTCGCAGGTTCGAATCCTGTCCCCGCTACCAATATAAGACGGGCAGGGGCAAGCACTTACGCTTGCCCCTGTTTTTTATTGGGCGCAGAAAGTCCGGAATTGTGCCCATAAATGTGCGGAGAGCATGGTCGGCGGTTCACGTGAGTCAAAGCTGGCCGACGCGGACGGAGTACTCGGCAGGGACAAGATGAGATTTGTTCCTGACCGTTACGGGAGAAGCTGTCGAGGCTGTTCTTTGTAGATGGCAGCCTGCCTATTGGAAAGACCGGGAGAGCGAATGATTGTGGGTGAGACGAATACGAGGAGCTCCGTGTTGACTTTGTCAGTCTTTCGGCTGCGGAAGAGGAAGCCCACACCCGGAATGTCGCCCAGCACAGGAACTTTGTGAACTGTGACAGCGTCCGACGATCGCCGAAGTCCGCCAATGACAACCGTGGAACCGCTTCCTACCATCATCGTAGTGTTTGCCTCACGGACATCAACGATCGGCTGATCTGTGCCTTCAGTAAAGCCTGTGAGAAGACTGAAGCTCGGGTTGATTTTGAGAATCACGTGATCTTTGTCAGAAACGCGAGGCGTCACAGATAGCTTGACACCAACCTCCTTGAAGTCGGTTGTGCCGATTGCGCCGCCTTCTTGTGTCTCAGTCAGCTCTTGATATGGTATCTCCTCGATGATCTCGATTGTTGCTTGTTCGTTGTTGAGAGAGAGAATAGTCGGATGAGCAAGAAGACGTGCATTGCCGTTCTTCCTCAGCGCCTGAATCACAGATGTTACGTCCATATCCTGACCGAGCGTTCCGACTCGCAACGTCGTAGAGAGTTTTCCAACCTCGAAGGTCTCCGATGATATGAGTTTCCGTGGAATCCCGGCGGGATCGAGATCGTCGTTGTCGAAGAGTTGCCAGTTGACACCGAGGAGATTTGTCTCATCAAGCGTCACGTCAACGATTCTTGCTTCTATCAGTACCTGCGGCGTTTCGTGATCCACGTCCCTGATGACCTTTTCGATGGCGGCGAAGTTCTCCTCGACGTCACTGACAACAAGGGTACCGGACATCTTGTTGCCGTGAACACGTCCCGCACTACTAAGGGCAAGTTCTACTGACTTCTCCACTTCCTCCACGTCAGCGTAGTTCACGGGAAAGGTCTTTGTTGTTGTTCGCACATGCGGTGCAGCACGGTTGGCAGGCCGGACTTTCAGCAACGACTCGTCGATTTCGTAGGTGTAACCGCTCACGTCGAGGACGGATCGAAGCACGTCGCCAAGCGGCATCTCTGAGACACGCATGCTGACTGTCCCTGACATATCACCGTTGGCCACAATATTAATGTTGCCTTTCTCCGCGAGAATCCTGAGCGCATCAACGATCGGGGCATTGTCAAAATTGACATCGACCGTTTCAAGAAGCTTGTTCTCGAGGCTGGAATCCGCAACTGCCTCAAGGGCTTCCGTCTGGGCTGCGCACACTACGCTGCTCGTCATAATAGATAGCGCGGCTACTATGCACAACCAGTCTATACGTTTGTTCATCCCTGTTTTCACGGCGCTAATCTCCTACGCTGCCGGATGGGTCAACAGTAAGCACGATCGTCTGTCCTTGCCGCTCGATGAAGACCTCTGTTCGAGTGATCTTCGTGACAGCAGCTCCGCCAATACGGTCCCCGTGCCGGACAATCCTGCCTCCAATAAGCGCCAGGCGCTGATTTGGCGACTGCACGATGCCGGTGAGGTCGAGCCCTTGACTCTTGAGAGACGCTTCTGGAGCGGTCGGGACTAGATCGCCCCGTTTGGACAGGCGAGCCGTGATGAGCGGCACCATTGGGTCCCGCAGCACACGAGGGCTGTAGTGAAACTCAGTTCGGCGCCGCCTTCTTGCTTCACTTGCCACAGATCCGTCGGTCGAAGCAATGTCAAGGCTCAGTGTCCTTTCAGGTACTTCGGCCGTTGCGTCCGTGGTAATGGTTTTAGTTCCTTCCGCGCCAGGAGATCGGTGAAGCCACAGTGCTAATGCGACAACGGCCAGAAGACCAGCAACAACAAGCATCACCTTCAGCCGTTGCGGAAACGCCGATGAAGGCTGCTGAATCGTGGTCGAACGCGTTCCAACAGGACGGGTATGAGAAGAGAAGAGGGCAGACGGCCTCGGAGTTTCCTGCAGCGTTGCCGGACTGTTTTCACTGTTGTTCATCTACTCATTCCCGTCAGTGCGTGGGAAGTGTCCGTGAACCGTGATGTTTTCATGGTTTCACAAGATTGACTCGGGAGGCTGACCCCAAATCTGCGGATTGGAAATCGCTTTCTGCTGATTGTGCGGACTTCCAGGCTGCCTCGCGCCGATCCCGTCTCACTATCGGCCAGTATCTTGAGTTCTGAGACAAGGCCAAAAGTACCACTGTTTTCAAGGTGGTTTACAAACATTGCTATTCCGTGAAAGTCGCCCTTACACTCAACTTTCACCAGAGCCTGAGTGAGACTCTTGTCTTCCTCGCTGTCCACGTAGGTCGGTTCAACAGAAGTTATCACAATCCCGGCCTTGCCTGCGGCAGATTCCAGTTGCTCGTGAAAAGGGGTAGCGTTCGGTCCAAAGATATCACTTCCGATACGAGCCAGTTCGCTCCGAAGTTCGCCTGTCTCTCGCTGCAAGGCTGCGTCCTGAGAGTGCTGGCCCATTATTTCCACGTAGAAGTCTTCCTCTTGTGCGAGGGTTGCCAGGAGATCAGTGGCATGTCGTCTCTGCGGCAACAGCAAGCACAGTCCTATGGCTGCAGGAATGGCTACAGAGATAGCCATACCTGCAGCAACTTTCGGTGTTAGTAACACTCCGAATCTGATCATTCCGTTTCCTATTGTTGTTCTCAGCACAGGAGATTGCTTGTCGACATATCTCCTAGTACTGACGTCCTGATCGCAACATCACGGTGACCTTGAGTTGTCTCACAGGAAATCCGTATTGGATCTCCCGTTCACTGCCTGCAAGGCGAATCTCTTTTACATCAGCCTTCAGTAGCGGATGACTATCAAGGGCACTCAGGAACTCTGTTGCAGGATCGGGGGAAGCTGTGTCGTCAGAATGGCATAGTGCCGTAGCCGATACTCTTACAGCAGGACTTGAATCGGAGCCTCCTTTGATCCTTTCCCTGAAATCCGAATCATTCTGTGAATTGCAGCGTACCTCCGTGATCCATGTCTTGTTCGGAACACATTCGGCAATTGCCTGAAGCACCTGAGCCCAATGGGACCTCCGATCCAGAACGGAATCGGCCTCGGTCAATATCTTCTCAAGCTCAGCCTTCTCCGTCTCGAGCATCTCAATTTCCGGCATGAGCCGGCGTATGGAGCTTGTCTTGTCCTGATATACGGCGATTTGTTTCCGGAGCGAATCCATGCGTCTGTTGCCAGCCGCATACGCAGTGAGCATATATGCGATCAATGTGAACCATATGAGTGTGGAGAGCCCGACGGCGGCGAAGACCGTTTGTTGTCGCCTGTTCTTCGCCAGCCTGTTTCGAATCAGATTGATACGAAAGAAGGTCATCACACGTCCTCTCGCATAGCAAGCCCCATAGCGACGGCCATCGATGGGCCTTGGGATTCTATATTGATCTGATGAGAAGTTGACAGATCAACATCCACGTGGTGAAGCGGATTCCACCATTGGGCGGGGATACCCACTCCTTCGGCGATTACCGCCCCCAGTCGCGGAACACCTGAGCACCCGCCACAGATGTAGATTTGTGACACGTTGACACTTTGCTGAGTCTTGTAGTACTTCATCGATTTTCGGAGTTCACCTATCAGCGGTACGAGCACACCGCGAAGGACCTCTTCGTAATCCATGATTTCCCTCAGATCACAATCCGAACAACCGGTCATCATAGACTGTCGCAGGTTGTTTGCCTGTTCCGGTTGGATACCTTTCAATCGGGATAATACCCTTTCCAGGACACTGCCAGCCAAGCTGATGTCGCGGCAGAAATGGTGTCCTCCTTCGCGCACTATTCCGAGGTTTGCATCAATCGCCCCGATATTGAGCACAGCAACAGCTTCATCGTTCAAATCCGGGCCTGCTCCCAAGAAGCAATTGACCAGTGACAACGTGTCGCTGTCGATCGCCGCCATCTCGAGGCCAGCTTCCTGGGTCGCGCGGATTCGTTCCGCTACCATCGAACGTCGCGCAGCCACAAAAATGCCCGTTGACGCGTTTTCGTCAATTGACGATGTTCCCGGTAACACTTGGTAATCCAAGTCCACGTCATCAATGTCAAAGGGAATGACCTGTTCCGCTTCCAATCTAATGGCACTTGTCAGTTCCTTGGGAGAGAGGCTTGGAAAACGGAAGTACCGGATCACTGCGTCCGAACCGGGAAGAGAACAAACGACTCGGCGACAGTTGGTTCCACTAAGGACGACAGCCTCACGGATGGCCTCGACAAGCGTCATTGGCTTGGTTGCTGTTGCGGTCTGATTCTCATCAGCCGAAGAGGTTGACATTGCGTCCAGTCCGCCGTCAATGTCGGACGGACGTCTGAGATATGCCGCGTGACACAGGCGCCAAGATCTCCTGCCACGGCGCAGTTCAACTACTTTGATGGAATGAGAACCGATATCGAGACCTGCAACAGGTGATTGGCCAAAGCTGAGAAATCTCATTTGAAACCGTTACCTATATACAGCCATCGTGGCCGAACTGGAACGGGGTTGATCAACGCGGGACACCCGGTCTATTCGCAGTCCGTGCCAATGACTGGGTCACTGACCTACTGGAGAGGACTAGTTGTAGTCAGTTGTAAGATCGCCGTCCTCGTCCAAGATAATAGAGGTACCGGAAGGCGGAGCATCACTTTGGGTGCCACCACCGCTGACCGTGATCGTATA
>Ga0180433_10010754_pt1 | contig 10954 bp, 8 predicted proteins | sample SS_ome_8_FD_132980 | JGI IMG/M metagenome (GOLD analysis project Ga0180433, IMG submission 132980) | Hypersaline lake sediment archaeal communities from the Salton Sea, California, USA - SS_1_D_1 metaG | ecosystem: Environmental > Aquatic > Non-marine Saline and Alkaline > Hypersaline > Sediment...
CCGCCTCTCGACCCCGCGGATCCCTTACGTCCGACACACGCACCGCCCCCTCCCCCGCCCCTCTACCCCCACAACGCAAATGGCTCTTCCCGGCAAATCGCTTGACACGTCTAGTCGCAGCAATTACCGTACGCTTGGCGGAAGCGGGGAGTTCGTGTCTGGTCGGCACGGCCCGGACTGGGCTGAGGGCAGGTTTTGTGCCGGCCGGGACGCCCACCCTGCAGGAAGGAGTCCTCCATGAAACGAGCGGTCCAGGCGACCATCCTGGCGCTTCTGTTGGCTGCAGCGCCCGCCCTGGCCGAGGCGGCGGCGGATGATCTGGCGGGGGTCCGGCAGAAGTCCACCTTGACGGAAGGGGACCGCAGCCTCATCCGGGACTACGTGGAGCAGACCGTCCGGACCATGCTGACCAACACGGACCCGGACCGCGGGGGGATGGTGGCCGCCCGAGAGACCCTCCTGGAAGAGGTCCGGGACGCCGAGAACAGCACGGAGGCCTATCGCCGCGCGTTTGCCGAGATTACCCTGGAGGTGCTCAAGGAATCGTCCGACCTGGCCGTCAGCCAGCCGGCCCGCGTCAATTACGTGATGACTCTGGTTGGGCTCCAAGTGCTCGAGACGGCCCCGCTGCTGGAATCGGCGCTGGCGGAGGACCCGTATCCGGCGTCGCGTTATTGGGCGGCGAAGGGACTGGCGCGGCTGGCGCCGAAGATTCTCCAGGGCGGCGGGCCGCGCATGGAAGGAAGGATTGGGGAGACCATCGGCAAGGTGCTTCAGCAGGGCCAGCCGACGCCGGTGCTGATGCAGTTGTTCGAGGTGCTGGGCGCGTTCGACCATCCCCGCGTCCACGACGCCCTGGCCGAGGGCACCGTGAAGGCGGCCAAGGGGCTGGATGCCTCGGACCCGCTGGCGCGGCGGATGGTGTCGGAGGTGATCCCGGCCCTGGAACGCGCCTACTCGCGCGAGGTCCGGCCGGAGGCGAAGCAGGCCCTGCTGCTGGCGTACGCGGCGTTGTGCACCCACATCATGCCGCCGCTGGACGTCTCGCCGCCGGCGGCGGGCTACTCCCGCCTGATGGCCGAACTGAATGCCGCCCTCAGCAAGATCACCGGCGAGGACGTGGGGTTCGATTCGACCGACCCGCTCCCGCTCCAGCAACTGGCCCTGCTGGAATGGGTGGAACGGCTGGTGCGGACGAAGCGTATCTCGCGTCGGCCGGAGATGCCCGCCGCCGTCGAGGAGGCGGTCAAGAAGGGGGGCTCGGAGCCCGCCTCCGACGCCGGAGAGGGCGAGGGCGCCGGTCCGCCCGCCGACTGACTCGTGAGATCGGCAACACCGATGGAACAGGGGGGGCGCCCTCCCGGCTCGCCGGGACGTGCCAAACCGTCCGCCGGTCAGGGAAACACGGATGGCGGGCTATCCGTGGAACCCGCTGTCGGCCACAGGGGGGCACGGTCCCGGCACACGGACCCCCATGCGCACGCTGCTGGCATCTCTGGCACTGGCCGCCGGCGCCATCGTGGCGGCCGCGCTCCTCTCTCAGCGGTCCGGCGGTCCGGCGGCCGACCTCGTCTGGACGGCCGGCGCCGACGTGACCACGCTCGACCCCGGCCGCATGACCGCGCTGAACGACGGGCGCGTGGCCGCGGCGCTGTTCGAGGGGCTCACCGTCCTCGAGGCCGCCACCCTCGAGCCGCAGCCCGGCGTGGCCGAGCGATGGCGGGTCTCCGAGGACGGCCTGACCTACACGTTCTTCCTCCGGCCGGAGGCGCAGTGGAGCGACGGCAAGCCCGTCACGGCGGAGGACTTCGTCTGGTCGTGGCGGCGGGTGCTGACCCCCGACACCGCCGCCGAGTATGCCTACATGCTGTATCCCATCCGTGGCGCCCAGGCGTACTACGAGTCCGCCCTCGACGACCCCGCCGAGGCGGACTGGTCCCGGGTGGGCGTCCGGGCGGAGGGCCCCCACCGCCTGGTGGTGACTCTGGAGCGCCCGTGCGCCTATTTCCTGGACCTCACCGCCTTCCCCACCTACCTGCCCGTGCGGCGCGACATGGTGGAGGCCTGCGGCGAGCGGTGGACCTTCCCGGAGCACATCGTCTCGAACGGGGCGTACGAACTGGTCTCGCGGACGTTCCGCAGCCACATGCGATGGAAGAAGAACCCGTACTACTGGAACGCAGACGCCGTGGCGCTGGAGCGGATCGAGATGCGCGTGTTCGAGCATCCGAACACGGCGCTGCTCGCCTACGAGACCGGCGCGGTGGACCTGACGACGGTGGTGCCGAACCTGGCCATCATGTCGCTGCTCGAAGCGCAGCGTGCCGGCCGGCGCAAGGACATTATCTACGGCCCCCAACTGGCAACGTATTTCTATCGCTTTAATTGTACGGCGGAGCCGCTGACGGACGTGCGCGTGCGGCGTGCGCTGGCGCTGGCCATCGACCGCCGCGAGATCATCGACCGCGCGGGCCGGGCCGGGCAGCAGCCCGCCCGCACCTACGTGCCGCCAGGCATGAAAGGTTATAAGCCACCCGAAGGACTCGACGAAGACATCGAGCAGGCCCGCCGGCTCCTGGCCGAGGCGGGCTACCCGGACGGCGCGGGTCTGGGGGAACTGGCCATCCTCGTCAACAAAGAGCACGAGCACGTCCCCCTGGCCGAGGTCGTCCAGCAGCAGTGGCGCACACACCTGGGCATCAACGTACGCATCGAGAAGGTTGAATGGAAGGTGTTTCTCGATATGCGCGACAAACGGGCGTTTCAGGTTGCCCGCGGCGGGTGGTACGGCGATTACGTGGACCCGAATACGTTCCTCGATATGTTTGTGACCGGCGGCGGGAACAACGACACCGGCTGGTCCAGTCGCCGATACGACGGGCTCATCGCCGAGGCCGCCCGGGAAACCGATCCCCGCCGGCGCCTGGGCATCCTGCAACGGGCCGAACGCCTCCTCCTGGACGACGTGCCCATCGTGCCCATCTACTATTACACCACGACCATCCTCGTCCGGCCGGGACTGGAAGGCGTGGAGCCGAACTTGCTGAACCGCATCGACTTCCGGCGCCTCCGATGGCGCAGGCAAAAGGACGGGGGGCGGGAGAGTGCCCCATGACCCTGATCCACGACTACCAGAACGGAACGGCCTACCGACGCGGGGCCGTGCCCGCCAGGGACTCCCGCTGGCAGCGCCCCGCCGGGCCGCGGAAATCCTACGCCGACCAGGGCGCGACCCTGCTGGCGCTGGCGCGGCCGGGGACGCTCCCCAAGGCCGACCTCTGGCGGTGCCTGCGGTCGCGCCGTAGCCGCCGGCGGTTTACCGACCAACCGCTTCCCCAGGAGGACCTCATGCTGCTGCTCTGGTCGGCGCAGGGCATCACCCAGCCGGGACCCCGCCCGCTGCGGACCGCCCCGTCGGCCGGGGGGCTGTATCCGGTGGAAACGTACGTGGCGGCGGCCCGGGTGGCGGACGTCGCGCCCGGCATCTATCACTGGGAACTGCCGGAGGAACGGCTGGCCCTGGTGGAGGCCCGCGACGAGGTGGCCGAGGAGGCCGCGGCCGCCTGCCTCGGCCAAGAGATGGTCGCCCGTGCCGCCGTCACCTTCATCTGGTCCGCCGTCTGGGGACGCAGCGCCCAGAAGTACGGCGACCGGGCCCTGCGGTACGCCTACCTGGACGCGGGGCACCTGGCCCAGAACCTGCACCTGGCGGCGGAGGGACTGGGCCTGGGCGCCTGCATGGTCGGCGCCTTCCTGGATGACGAGATGAACGCCCTCGTCGGCGTGGACGGGCAGGAAGAGGCCGTCCTCTACGCCGCCTGCGCCGGGAGACTGAAGGCCTGAAGCGCCCCCGGCCGCCGCGCGCCAGGGCCACCGTTTCCGATTCCGCGCGGCGGCTCTCCTGAGCCGCTGCGTGCCAAGGCAACTTCTTTCCAGAGCGCGGTGGGTGCGGAGACCCACCGCGCAAAACGCGAGCCTCTCCCGAGAGGGGAGAGGGAGAACGAGAGGATGACCGCCGTGCCCGCGTTCGCCCGACCCCGCGTCCTCGTCAGCAAGTGCCTCGAATTTGCCGCATGCCGATGGAACGGCGCGACCATCTCCGATGCGTTCGTCAAGCGTCTGGCGGGGCACGTGACGTGCTGCGCGGCGTGCCCGGAGGTGGAGATCGGCCTGGGTTGCCCGCGGGACCCTATCCGCGTCGTCCAGCGGGACGACGGTCGGCGATTGGTCCAGCCGGCTACGGGGCGCGATGTCTCCGGCGAGATGCGGGCCTATGCCGCCCGCACGCTCGACGCCCTGGGCCCGTTGGACGGGTTCCTCCTAAAGAGCCGGTCGCCTTCGTGCGGCATCAAGGACGTGAAGATTTACGGCGGTCCGGAGGGCAAGCAGCCGCAGGCCCGCGGCGAGGGGTTCTTCGGCGGGGCGGTGCTGAAGCGGTTCGGCCACCTCGCCGTCGAGGACGAGGGCCGGCTCAACAACTTCCGTCTCCGCGAGCACTTCCTGACGAAACTCTTCACGCTGGCCGCGTTCCGCCAGGTGGCGGACGCCGGCCGCATGCGCGACCTCGTGGCCTTCCACGCTCGCAACAAGGGCCTGCTGATGGGTTACAACCAGACGCGGCTGCGTCGGCTCGGACGCATCGTCGCGAATCACGAGCAGAAGCCGCCCGAGGAGGTGCTGGCGGCCTACGGCGAGGACTTAGCCGCGGCCCTCGCCCGGCCGCCGCGATTCGCCAGCATGATCAACGTCCTGATGCACGCCCTGGGGCACGTTTCCGACAGGCTCGCCGCCGAGGAGAAGACCTTCTTCCTCGACCGGCTCGAGGACTACCGCGCCGGCCGCGTCCCGCTCAGCGTCGTCACGACGCTCGTCCGGGCCTGGGCCGTCCGCTTTGACCAGCCGTACCTGATGGAGCAGACCTATCTCAGGCCGTACCCCGAGGCGCTGGTCGAGATCACCGACTCCGGGAAGGGCCGGGGCGGGTGGACGGCACAACAACAAGGATGAATGGGGAATGTTCAACGCTGGATGAATGATCGGACAGCACGGGCCGGGCGTCGCCACGGCGAAGCCGGGCTATGCCCAGGCGAAGCCAAGCCGCTCTGCGCGGGGCAACGTCACCGACGCTGGAACAACGCACTGGCGGGCAAGCCGCCAGTGGCACCCGCAGGGCGGCGTCTTCCCGATGTTTGAAGAAGGCGTGCGGCCCGGGCGTTTATCCGCCGAGCTGGATCTCGGAGGCGCCCAGCGGCTGGAACTCCAGGCCGATGAACGATTCGTCCTCGCCGGGGTCCACCTCCAGCCGGACCCGCATCAGCCAGCGGTGGAGGCGGCGGGAGAGGACGAAGTCTGTCTGGGCGTTCTCGCCGCGGTCAAAATCGTAGAACTCGCGCACCAGCACGTGCCATTTCCGGTTGATCCGGTAGTGGACGCCGAACAGCGTCTGGGCCGAGTCGGCGTCCGGCACGTACCGGTGCCCGACACTGTAACTGAGGCGCGGCGTGTGAGTGATGGTCGTGCCGATGGTGAATACGTCGAGCGTGCCGTCGTTCAGGTTGAAGTTCGTATCGCTCCAGACGGTGGCGGAGTCGGTGACGCGCCAGTCGGTTGCAAAATCGATGCGGTTGTTGGCCTTGCGGCCGTCGGGGGCGAGTTCGGGCGTCTCGCGGTTGTTGTAGAAGACGGCCTCCAGGTCCAGAGTCAGCCAGTCGACGATGTCGCGGTCGCCCTCGGGTCCGCGTTTGGTCTGGAACCGCTGCCGCCACCCCAGGTCCACCACGCCGACCTCGTCCACGCCCTGGACGACGGGGGTGCCCATCTCGGCCACGTCGAACGGGATGAGTTCGATGCTGCGGACATTGTTGGCGGCGGCGTAGGCGCGGGCGTCGAAGACGTGGATGTGCCGCAGGCCGTGCAGGTCCCAGAACGCGCTCTCCACGTTGGGGTAGACGCGCCAGGCGTGGGCGGCGGCTCGGCCGCCGAACCGGGCGGCGAAGCGGTCCTCCGAGCCGCTCCGGTCAAGCGTCTCCTCGAAGTACGAGAGGCGGACCTCGCCAAACGGCACCAGGTTGACCGGGCCGAGTTTCAGCGGGAGGTCGAGTTCGTGAATCGTGTCGGCCACCAGCGTGCTGTTGGAGCCGCGGACCCGGAGGTCCTCGTCCGGCCGGTAGCGGGCCACCGACACCTCGCTGTCCTGGAAGTAGGTCAGGTGGTCGTCCCAGAGGCTGTGGCCGATGATGTTATATCCGAGTTGCGGGTAGTAGTCGGTCAGGGTCTGCCAGTCGTTGGTGCGGAGGGTGGTCAGGAAGGTGAAGGCCTGCTCCCGCTCCTGCTTCTTGAGGTAGAGGAGGGATTCCTGGGTCTTCTCGGTCTCGTCCTCTTCCTCGTAGAACTCGTTGAGGAAGTGGCGGTCGGTGATCTTGGAGTATTCGAGCGTCAGTTCCCAGTTGCGTGGCAGGTAGTGCCGGTGCTGCCAGCGGATCCGGCCGCGGTTCTTGCTGCCGGGCTCGACGTCGTCGCCGCCCACGCTGTCCTTTCCGCTGTCGCGGATGACGTAGGACTCGACGTTGCCGTAGAAATCCTTCCGCTGGTACTCGCTCTGGACGCCCAGGGCCGGGCCCCGCTCGGACCAGGCGTCAGCGTCGAGGTACAGGTCGAAGCCTTCGGGCGGGCGCTCCAGGCCCAGCAGTTTCATCAGGTGCCACTGGCTGTGGACGCCCGTGCCGCGGTTTGAGCGGCTCTCGATGCGGACCGTCCGCAGCGCCGTCTCGGTCTCCCGCACGTCGCCGGCCAGTCGGGGCCAGTACGTGATCGGCAGGCCGCGGACGCGGACCTGCACGTCCTTGCCGGCGAAGCGGACGCGGCGGTACTGGGGCGGGGGCTCGCCCTCGGCCGGCTCCGGCGTCAGGTCCGTCAGCGTCATCTCCGAGCCGCCCGTCTTGTAATGTGGATGGGCGAACTCGCACGTGGTCATCCAGGCGTCGGTTCCCCGGAAGATGCCGCGGCCAAGTTGGCGGACCTCCTTGGCGTAGTAGTACACCGGCACGTTGCGGGCCGAGGAGAAGGTCCGGATCTTCGTGTCGATGGCCAGCGCCTGGTCCCGCCGGAAATCGTAGTACAGGCGACTGCACGTCAGCATCCGATGCCCCTGAACGACGCGGACGTGCCCCTCCAGGTAGGCCTCGGCAGCGAGGCTGGTGCCGGCCTCGGCTTTGAGCGCGCCGGCGGGTTCGGGCAAGGGGGGCTCGGCGGGCATCTCTCCGGGCGCCGGCTTCTTCGGCTCCTTTTCGGCGGCCTTGGGCTCCTCGTCCTCCGCCCCGGCCGCTCGCTGCAGCGCCTCCTCGGGTGTCCAGATGACGATGCTGTCGGCCGCCATCTCCATCCGGCCGCGCGTCACGTACACGCCGCCCGTCCACACGCTGACCCGCGTGCCGTCCTCGGTGAAACTCGTGAAATTGACCTGGCGGACGTCGTCCTGGGCAACGATGGTAATCTCCTGCGGCACACCGGCCTCGCGGACGCCGGGCGGCTCGACGCCCGGCTCGGGCGGGGGCGGTTCCGTGACCGCCGTGGGACGTTCACGGCGGCCCTCAGCCCGGTATTCCTGGCGCAGTTTCTTCGCTCGCAGAAACAGTTCCGTGTCCTCCGCCTTGCCGCGAGGCGGCTGGTCGGAGTGGACCCTCACCTCCCCCTTGCTTTCCAGGACCAGGTAGACCGAATCGTACTGCTCGACCCTGCCGGCGGCGTCGCGGTACTCCACGCCTGTTTCGGCGTACACGCCCAGGCGGACCGGCCCGGGGCCCTCGGCGGCGGCCGTATCGTACCAGACAACGCCGTCCCGGGCGGTCAACTGCTGCCGACGCGTCAGAACGGTGAAGCCGTCGATGATGAGGAGGATGCGGCGGTGGGGATGGTCCGGCGTATCGCGCCACGCGTGGATGATGCGGCCGGAGATCTGGACGACAGGGACGGACGCCTCCTCCGGCGCCGCGGCGCCGGCTGCCGGCGGCAGCGCCGCCGGCAGCCACCCCGCCCATACGACGGCCGCCACGAGGATGCGTCGGAGGCTGTTCACGTTGCTCCCGCGGAAACTCGGCTGATCACAGGCGCACTAACCCTACCTTGGTTGAGTATAGAAAAGGCCAGGAAGGCGGTCAATAAAAATGGCTCTCGGCCGTTCCGCGGCGGGCCGGGGGCGGGAAATCCCGCGGCGCAAAGCAGCCTAACGTCCGGCCCAACCGGCCTCGTCTTCATCTTCCTCACCCTCGGCCGTTCGGCGCTCGTCCTCGAAGGGCACCTTGTTGAATAGTTCGCCCGGCTGGTGGCCGGTGAACCGGCCGCGCGGGCGTTCGGTCTTCATCATGGGGGTGGGCGCGGCGGCCTCTTCGGGCGGCGCGTTATCGCGCGTGGCCATGACCGCGATGAACACGATCATCACGACCGCGACGGCGGCGAGACCGCCGATGATCAACGCCTGCTTGCGCTTGGTGTCCGTCTTGCCGTTCGAGGCGCCCCCGGAGACCGAGGCTTGCCCTGGTCGGCGCGTGGAAGCGCGGGGGGGCGGAGCCTTTTCCGATCGCGACCCAGCGGCACGGGCCAGCGCATCCAGACCTTGGGCCGCCTCCTCTAACTCTGGAGGCGTCTCGGCCGTCTCGGCCACGGGGACGTCAGCGGCGGCCTGCTCGCGCTGGAAGTCGCGCATGGCGGCCTGGAGGGTCTCCGGGCCGCTGAGCGGCGCTTCACCGCCGGCAGGGACCCGGATTGTGGCCCCGCACCCGGGGCACCGGACGGTCCGGCCCGCCAAGTCGTCCCGCACCTTCAACCCTTTGCCGCAACCACAAGAGAACTCGATCACCTCAGACCTCCTGACTCGTCGCATACCTTCCGGAGATTATACTGTCACGGCCCCGGCCGGAAGTCAAGGGGCGCATTTGGCCGGGCCGCGCCGTCCGGGACTTCACCGCGGGCAGGGGGAGATGTCACTGACTGTCTCCCCGTTGCGTTTCAGAGGTAAATCCGCACTGGAAAAAATCGACGCCCTGGACGATCTGCACCGTCTGCGTTTAGCGCTGGAGGCGATCCCGGACGAGGCGATGAGGCGTCGGCCGGAGCGGGACCGCGGCCGGGGGCGCGAGAACCGGCCCGGCAAGATGCGCAGCCGGGTCGGGGCGGCCTAGCCCCGGCCGGGCGAGAAACCCGACACCGCCACGGCCCGCTTGGCGGAGACGGTCTGCGCCGATTCCCTCCTCCCCACCTGCAAGCCCCGCCGCCTGCCTTGGCTACTCTCCGATTCCCGAGCCACCCACTTCCGACACACTCACCGCCCGCTCCCCCGCCCCTCTACCCCCACAACGCAAATGGCTCACCAGCGGTTTTGCTTGACTTCCGACCGGCCGGCTGGTACAGACTGCGCCGGGAGTCACCGATTGCTTGTCAATCGGTGACTCCCGGCGCCGAAATGTGCCAGCCCCGACGGCTTCGTGCCTTGAGAAACCCCGCCTTCCGGTCGATAATAAACTCATCCGTGCACGGAGGGAGACCCCGATGGCCGAGTCGATTGAATCCTTCGTCAACAAACTCCAAAACGAAGGCGTCGAGGCCGGCAAGAAAGAGGCTGGCAAGATCCGCGACGAGGCGAAGAAGAAGGCCGAGGGCATCCTCCAGGAGGCCCGCCAGCAGGCCGACAAAATCCGCCGGGATGCCGAGCGCGCGGCGGAGGAGACGCGGCAGCGCGGCCAAACGGACCTCCAACTCGCCGCTCGCGATACCGTGCTGCGGCTCCGGGAGACGCTCAACCGGGCCCTGCGGGCCGTGCTCGCGGCCGGCACGGAGCAGGCGCTCGGCGACCCGGAGTTCCTGAAGGGCCTCATCCGCGACGTAGTCCTCCAGTACGCCCGGGCCGAGGGCGAAGGCCAAACGAGCGTTCGGATTCGCGTCAGCGACGAGGTCGCGGACCAACTGGCCGATTGGTGCCGGCAGCAACTCGGCCCCGAGGCCGAGGAGGCCGGGGCCGCGGTCGATCTCGAGGGGGCCTTGGCGGAGGCGGGGTTCGAGTACCAGGTCCGCGACGCAAACGTCGAGGTCACGCAGACCTCGGTCGTCGAGACGCTCCAGGACCTGGTCAGCCTGCGGCTGCGGGAGATGCTGGCCAAGGCGACCGAGGAGGAAGACGAAGCCGCGTCGTGAGCCGCAGCCTTCGGCTGCGGTCATCCCGTGGCGCCGCAGAGTTGCCGCAGGCAAAGCCCGCGGCTCACGGCAACCCACACAAAGGCGTCCGATGGCTGTCGGAAACTACTACCTCGTTACGTCGCTGCCGACGCTCGGCGACTTGGGGGCGCCGCCGCCGATCGCGCCGCCGGACCTGGTGGACCACCTCCAGGACGCCGGCGCCCGCGCCCTGGTCGAGACGGTCCTCTTGAGCGACGACCTGCTCCAGCGCGACGCGACCCTGGCGGGCGAGGCGGAGGAGCCCGAGCCGGCCGTCCTCTCGGCCGACCAGTGCCGGGACGAGCAGCCCCTGCCGGCCTACCTGGCAGGTGAGACCGAGGCGCCCCCCGGCCGGCCGGGTCCCGCCTCCGACGCCATCTGGGCCCGCTATTTCCGTCACGCCGAGGCGGTGGCCCGGCGGCGGGGGAGCCCGTTCCTGCGGGCCTGGGTCGGTTGCGAGGTCGGTCTGCGGAACGCCCTCGCCGACGCCCGCGCCAGGAGCCTGGACCTGGACCCCGAGCCGTACCTCGTGGCGCCGGACCTGGCGGACGCGGACGCGGACTTCTCAGCCCTGGTGGCCGAGTGGACCGAGGCCGAGAATCCGCTGGAAGGCCTGCGCGTCCTCGACCGGGCCCGCTGGCGTTGGCTCGAGGAGCACGACGCACACTTTTCCTTCGCCGACGACGAACTGGCGGCGTATGCGGCCAAACTGATGCTCCTGGTCCGCTGGCACCGGCTAGAGCAGGCG
>Ga0180433_10010755_pt1 | contig 10953 bp, 1 predicted proteins | sample SS_ome_8_FD_132980 | JGI IMG/M metagenome (GOLD analysis project Ga0180433, IMG submission 132980) | Hypersaline lake sediment archaeal communities from the Salton Sea, California, USA - SS_1_D_1 metaG | ecosystem: Environmental > Aquatic > Non-marine Saline and Alkaline > Hypersaline > Sediment...
AATCCTGAATTCTCTTATACTCAAATTCTTCAAAAAATCGAGTAACATGCGTACATGCGCATATACTAATTTGCACGACCAAGGACAATGCTCCTTGGTCTTTTTTGTATTGGAAACTAGAAATAAGAAATTATCCCGCTACGCGGGAGAAATTTGGGTAAACTTGATTGGAAAATAAAAATCAAAACAAAAAAACAAGGAATTATAACTTTCCCTGTTTTTTTATATTTTATATATCCCTAAAATCCCTATGTTTATCACTAAATCTCTAACTATTCAAAATTATACTCCCAGCCGGCTCCTTCACCAACAGCAGGCGGCTTCAAATAAATATATCCATCATAATATTGGCCCGCATTATTTCTAGAAATATTACATTTATTTCCACGAGTCCCCACATAACTATCACTCACATTACACCAGCCCCAGTTGTCTTCTACCATGACTTTTGGCTGGAATCTACACCATATTTCTCCATTATCATCTGTATACTTACATCCTTCTCCTTCGCTAACTCCAGGTGAGTCGCAAGGCGCTAATGACGCAGGATCTTCGCAAGTATAAACATTATTATATTGGAATGTGCCTTCCATGCAAGAATCAATTGTATCACCCCATCTGTCCTGACCTGTATCAACATTTGGAGCGGCATTAAAGCTATTGCAATTATTTATTCCACCCAAATGACAAGAACACAGATAGTTCTCTCCCAAGACCTTGCAATTTTCATCAGCAGAGCATGAATATCCCGGCACTTGCACCGGATTAACACTACTTGTATCAACACAAGTGCCAAGCTTTTCTCCATCCTGTCGCTGACAGCGCGGTTTTCTGTTTTTATATTTATCATCAGGCCCACTGCTGGACGGACTGCCATTGTCTCCCCAAGCAACAACAATATTTCTAATAGGCATGGCATTTTTATCTGCCCAAGCATAAAAACTGATTGTAACAGGCAATTGGCGCGCTTCTTTGTAAATATCACCTTGTGACTGACCATTTACATTAAATGCCAATGGTTTTGCGCCCATAAGAGTTAAACCTGAAATATCTTTTGTACCAGTATCTAATGGTGCTGCTACAATTGGCGCAAAAACACCTATCTCAGCACGATTTTCATTTTCTGTATCATCCCAGCCGGAAAAATCATCATCAGTTTCTTCATAAGTCCATGCTCCCATTGCTTTATCTTCATCTTCTTCTGGCGCTGTGTGATCATATATTTGATATGCTTTTGCAAACAGTTTTCTTAGTTGCCATTGGCTTGTATTTCCTAATTTTTCTTTTGTAATATCAAAACACATTGCTCCGCCATAATTTGCAGTTTGATTATTTCCAATTGTAATGCTACCTGATATGTAATCATTATAAATTTTTGATTCATAATTTAAACCTTTTTCATCATTATCAACACCATCAGGATTTGTGTACATAAATAATCCACTAATACCGTTTAAATTACCATCAGGACCATTATTTGAACCGCTATAATTAAGCGCGCCAAGGAAACCAACTCCACTACCTGAATATGCGATTTGTTGATTATTAAATTCCGGCAAAAGACTTGATGCGTTTCCTCCTGATGAAGTTGCGCCACACAATCCAAGAGGACTGCTAATATTTTCTTTATATTGATAATAATTATCAGTGTAAATAGGAGTAGCATTATTACAACTATTTATCTGCACCACCTTTGAACAGACCGGCGCGTCGATTTCAAATAAGCGCGGGTCAAGGCTATTAATATCTTGTTCTCCAGAACTGCTACCATATCTTACATGACTTGCCGCGGCAGGACTTGGTTCAAACCAATACTTTGTAAAATTATTACCATATTCAATCGTTCCAAAATCTCGCGGACAATTTTCTGCTGTTTTTTTTGTATTGCCTATAAAACCTCCGGGCTTGCCATCGCCACAATAGAGTCCGGAATTTTCAAAATATTCAGGACAATCATGTGCGCATGATGCTGTTTCTATGTATGTTTCATTATTATAAGTATAAGATTGAGCATAACACCCCCCATCACCGCAATAAGGAGGATTTGTACCATTTGGATTTATAGCAATTCTACCACAATCCTTAAAACACATTGTTGATCTGTAAGCATTACATTGATCCACTGATATAAAATCATAATCCGAATATTGATTTGCACAATTATAATCTTCTAATGGAGCTTCCTGTTCGATTGTGCAAACACCATCGCCACATCCAGTCTCATTAGGCGCTGATCCACAATCCGCTTCACATTCTGTCCCTTCAATGCTACTATTTTTAGCTTGTTCATCTCCTAAACATTTTCCATCTCCACATACCTGCGCAACAAAACCCGTATCCAAATAACCCGAATATGGCAAAATATCCCGACTAAAATTTTGAAATTCATCAGTTTGATCAGCTGTTTCTCCCATTGGAAATCCTTCTCCATCCAAATCACTATCATTTCTAATGCCGCTTAAACTATATTGCCGCAACAATTTAACTTCATCTTCATCTTGATCTTCAGATTTTACTCCTTCACCAGTAATACTTCCTTCATCATAAAACCAGCCTGAATTTGGCCATTGGTCTGAATTATTGACTCTTTCAACAATATATTCCGGAACGCATTCATGATGCATTACAATATAATTTTCATAATCAGACAAGTAATTAGAAGAATACCCTGAATGATTACATCGATCATTTATTCCCCAACAACATTTGCCTTTTAACCTCGCCCAATCAAGAAAAGTAACCAATCCCGGCCGATATCCTTCCGGACATTGCGGACCGTGAAATTCCATTGTTGTCCAACCATCATTATAATCACTGCACAAGTCATAAGCACCTTCACTATTTCCTTTTTTACTCTGCCTGCCTGTCCCACACATTACAGTCAAAGCTCGGCTAAATGTCAAAGCATCGTTTGGTCTGGAAGTTAAACAGTCAGCTGTCCAATAATCAGTGTTTGTGGCACATGAAGTTTGATCTTTTAATGTGTCTAAATATGCTTTATATTCATTTAACTGCTCACCTGTTGGATCAGGAATTTGAGGCGCTTTATTTGTATTGTTATCATCATATCCGGTATATTCTTGCCAAACATTAATATAATTTTCTTCAGTTGATAAATATTCCCACCATGGATTATTTGAATAAAATGTTTGATCTTCAGGAATTGCTTCTGTTGCTTTTATTGTTGGCGTATAATTTCCTTTTTGAGTATTAATATTAATCATATTGCCAATATCATCATTTAAATCAAAACTTCCCGCATTACTATCTTCATCAACATCCAGTGCCAAAAAATCGTTCATACTTGTCAGATCACTTTCTGCGTCATCTTTATATTTGGCGTCCTGATCATGCCAATAAGCTCCTTCTCCATGATAACAATCAATCCGCCCATCTGTCCTAGCCACATAAGTAAACCGCTTTTCCCATCTATCAGCTTCCAGGCAAAAATGCGGATCACCATCACCATATTCGGTTGCGATTTCAAAGCCGGCCTCATCAGCAATATTGCGCGCGTCGCGCATGCCCAGCAAATTTCCGGCCGGATACCAGATAAGACATGGATGACGGTCTTCTTCATTATAAATATTTATGCTTTGATCTTCTTGCAAACAATATCCGCCCCAGCCATCGTAAATCGTAATATTATTTTTATCAGCTTTACTGCACATGCCGGCGCTGTCTCCGGTGCCCTCACAATCATTTGAACTGCACATTTTTGAATTGTTTATATAAACGCTCGGCGCGTTAGGATCATCCGAAGCCGGCTCCGGATCGCAAGAGCACTCAATGCTTTCATCATCAGTGCAAAAGCCGTCAACAACATTTGGCCGATAATCCTGCGCATTTGCATAATATTTTGTTTCTGTTGTTGAATAATCCACTTCCTTGTAAAAACAACCATAGTCATTCTTCTCGCGCAAAGCAGCGCCAGATTCATCAATATATGAGAAATTCACAGCTTCAAACATTGGATTATTTTCTAAATATTTTGGAAATGGAGAATCTGCCCGCGGATAAGCTCGACAGGTTGGTTCAACTGATTTTGTAAATTCTTCGCCAGGGAATGAACCTTGCACGCAAAGTCCTTGCACGCATTTGCAAGAATCAGGATCATCAACATCACACCATGGCTCACACTCTGAATCATTTGAGCATCGCGCGCCGGTTATGTCTGATTGGAAATTAACCAGTCTGTACTGCGGATATGGTAATTTGCATTCAATGGGGCAAGCTTCAGGACCAAGATCATCACAGCTTGCGCGTGTACATTCAGTGTCTTCATCACTTGAGCAAACAGGCGTATTAAATGACTGTTCAACGCAAGCTTCTACGTCAGAACAAATATTATATTCAAAATGACATGTTTCAGGAATAACGTCAGTTTTAATAACCCTTTCTGATGATGCTGTGCATTTATTTGGCGCAAAATCAGGGTTTGTAAGAACCGGCTCATTGGTAAACTCAGATAAAGCTGCCCTGTCGCAAACAACTTCATATTCTTCACCTACTACCTGACAAACCCATCGACCATCTGTCATGCACTCATCGCCGTTTTCACAATATGTTTTACTTGAGATGCAAATATCTCCCGCAATCGGACAAACATAATTATCACTAATATTATTACACTGATCACGGCTGGTGCAAGTGCCTCGCAAGACATCGCCATCGCAATATCGCACAGCTTCACAATTTAAATATGGACTACTATTGCAATCAGCATCAGATTCGCAGACAGTTGGATTTGCATTTGGGATATTGCCATTACTATCTGCGCAATAATTGTAATTTACAATATCAATGGCAGTATAATATTGAAACGGAATCACGCCCGGAGTAGCATAGCCGCTATAATCAACATCATACCAGTTTTTTAATCTGTTTTTGTAACTTTCGTAAACATCAGTAGGAGCTGTAACATCAAAAACAAACGGCTCATTTAATGACAACAAATTGCGGTTTGTTTCTGATACAATATAACTTTCACATTCAGCAGATTCATAGGATTTACTTAGTGAAGTGCAAAGCCCCAGGTTGTCGCAATTTTCAATGTATTTGTTTAAGCTGGAATCCCAAACCCAATGTTTACTCTTGCAAGCATACCAGCTGGCGCACTCGCGATCTTTTTCCACTTTGACAATTACATTTGAATCAGGTTGCAGGAGCTGTTTGGCAGTACAGTAAGCGTTTTTTGCCGCTTCATCTTCATTATTCACATCAATAACCGCGCAAACATATTCATGTTCTCCACTTGAACCAAGAGGAGTGCTTGGCACTGCGTCAATATCTGCTATCTGACCAAAACACATATCAACAATATTATCAGTTCCATCAGCTAAATTGGTTTGAGTTAAACAAATTTCCATTGGCTTACAGTATTCATAAGAAGAACAATCAAAATTACCATTATATAAATCATTTTCTAGTGTACTCAAATGTGCATATGGAATATATGTTGATGAACCATTGCTCTGACGCGCCCGATAATACGTATAATAAGAATTCCAATTTTCATAAGCAAAATTACCATTTTCATCAATTCGTGAAGTGTCGTTTAACATAATACAACCATTATTCTGATCAACAGTTGAACAGCTTGATTTGTCAATATTATCATCATTTAAATAATAGTAAGTTTGGCCAAAGTAATCTTTTAAATCACCTTGCGGATCAGATCGATCGCTTGGATCAATAAAGGCGGTACACAGATCAGCTTGATCTTCGCATAGTCCGACAAAACTTTCATAAATATTATCATCATTATTTCGTGCTAAATGCTCTACTCCGTCTTTATAATAATCGCTTGTTTCGCATGGGACATCATAATCAAATTGCTCTAAATTACTTTTCTTTTGCCACCAACCATCTTTTGTCTGTCCCAATGAATTTGTTCCTTTTCTATATTCACACAACCGTCCCAAAGGATCTTTGAAATAATAAGTGTCGCCTTCATCAGTTGCATATTCTTCGCAAGCCAGTTCATCTATCTTGCATAATGCGCTTGGCAATGTTTGCAAATTATCCAAATCCAACTTGTAAAAATAATCATAAAAAACTTCCTTGTTATCAACTCTATTTGGAGTTTGAATTGGCTTATTAATGTACACGCCATTGTCTTCTACGCCCATAACAACTTTAACTAATTCTGGCTGACCCAAAGCTGTGCAACCTTTTTGAGATGCTGGGCACTGTTTATTTGTATTATTTACAAGATAAATTAGTTCATCAGGATTAAATCTAATTTCCGCTGTTTTTTGCGTACAAGTTGCTGAACCAATTCCAAGGCAATCATTATCATCTCTACACGAACTGCCATCATCACAAGAATTCACTGAATTTGCTAAACTGATTTGCTCCGGCGCAAAAGCAGAAGTATTTTTGGTATCAATCAATGCTTCGCAACCAACTTTATCAGCAGTGCAAAGCGATGAAAAACCTTTTAGATAATGCAAAGTATCATCACTGTCCTGATATTCCCGACAGCCGACCATGGCGCGCATTAACCTGCGGTCATTTTCATTTGTAGGCTGATAAGCAAGTTCATTATCGCAAGAAGCAGGGATGTACCAGGAATCTTTAATTAAATAATTAACATCTTGTATTTTAGTTATTTTAAAATTATCAAGGTAAATATTTTCTCCATAAGTTGCATACAAAATTACAGATTCATTGCCGGTAAAATTCTCATCCACTGAAAATCTAAACGTATAATATTTCCAATTATTAAAAACAGCTAATTGTTCAGATTCAAATAAGCTGGCTGTATTATTTTCAACTGTAATTTGTAATTCAAGACTTTCAGCAAATCCTTCTATCGGTGTTTGCCTTTTTGCCCAAAACGAAATTAAATAATCACCTGAATCATAACTTGAAAAATTAATTCCAGCAGGATTTGTTGCTAAAGAATAAGACGTATCTCCACCCGCCGGTTCACCTTCAAGTCCAAAAATCCAGTCTTGTGTGAATAATTGACTAAATCCAAATCCTGTTATATCTAAAGCAGCACCTGATTCCAAAGTTCTTGGCTGCGCGTCGGTTGAAACTAAATGCAATGATTGAGAATCCCAATCATCAAAATCTGTTTCATAAACAATTTCCTCATCACCTGCAAAATTACCGCGGTATTCTCTACAGCCTGCGTTAGAAGCACTGCAAGAAACTCCTTCACCCGGAATTGCCATGAAAATACATTCACTGTTGTCAGAATCCCAAGTACCATTGCGGTTAGTGCAATCAGTTTCACTTGCGTATTGAATTGTTCTGCGGTATGGATGACAATCTTCCGAACAAGTGATTGTATTGCTAAATAAGCGATATGAAACATTGCCGTTTTCATCATAAAATTCTTGACAATCAGGATTTGTGCCGCTGCTAAAAATATCAGCATCACATTCATCGGCCAAACTTGAATCAATCATGTCAGGCGCATTATCACCGTCAATGTCTTTTAAGAAAAATCTTTGCAATTGATAACCAGCAGTGGCACTGGTTGTCCAAGTATAAAAATCACGACACTGACCTTGATTATCAGGCAATTTAACGCAATGTTTTAATTGAGAATAATATTCTTGAGCTTCACCGCCTGCTGCCAATTCATCAAGATTTGTAAATTCATCACAACCAACTTGGCTGGCATTACAAGTCAGAGCATTGCTTGGGATCGCGTAAATCGGAAACTCGCTGTCTTCGTAAAAACTGCTTGATTTATTAAAAGCTTGATAACCAACACATTCAACAGGACAATAATCAGGAAAAGCTGTTACACCGTGAACAATTGAACCGTTGTCTGTCGGCTCGTACGCGTCGCAACCAACTTCCTGGGCTGTGCAAAGTTGCGCAAAATTTTCACAACTGCGTGGAAACGGTCCGCGATCATCTTTTTTAGCATCATCATCATAAGCAATACTTGCGCTGTCAGACGGCAATCCGTAAGTTGTGTCAGTGTTAGTATTATAACAATTTAAATATTCAGGTGCTTTTTTCAAATATGTTACAAAATCAACTGATTCTGCATCAGTGCTGTTGTACTGACTGTAAGCATGGATCAAGGCTGTTGCAGGAGAACTGATTTCTTCCAGCATAATGTCATCAATTAAAATTTGACCATTAGTAGCTTGAAAGCTTGGCACTAAACTAACATAAGCTATTTCGTCAGAATATGCACTCGGCGGAGTCACTTCGTAAATCGCGTAAATTCGCTTCCATTCGCCTACTACCACGTCAGCCAAAGCAGTACCATGATAATGAGTGCCATTAACTAATTCTGCTTCAAAATTATTATCTGTTATTAAATCCTCAATACTAATCGTACTGTTTGCTATTTGTTTATTAACATAAGCTGATACTGCAAAATAACGCTTATATGGTTTTGCCGGAATTTTCATTGCTTCTGTCAGCATTTGCATGTTCTGTCCATCATCCATAACAATTGAATATTCGCCTGAATGCGTATTTTCATTATTCAAATTATAAGTTCCACTCAAACCTTGAACTGTTTTCCCTATTAATTCTGTTTCTGTTGCATTATTTTCTTCAAAACTACTATTTGGAATCAAGTTGGCGCCAAGATCAACTTTTGTTCTGACAAACCGAGTACAACCTTCATTATTTGAATTACATTGATTATCTTCAATATTTTTATTTAATCTGATTATGCTTGAAGCCAAGTTGTCATGGCTTGAATCAGTTGCGCTTTGCGCCCAGTTCCATTCATAATTGCATTCGCAGTCCGGATCGATCTCATCACACTCAACATATTGGTCAACAGTATCATCCCATTTTTGGCAATTTAAGCCGGATCCTTCAAGAGGCGTCATGTAAAGAGTGTACCAGGAACAACCCGCGTTCTCTGTATTACAAACGCTTTTATCAACTGTTTTTAATAAATAATTTACTGATTTTGTTTCATTTCTCTTGCTCAGAGTACGACAAGAATCATACGGCGCAAAACATTCTTCAGCGCCAAAACGCCAGACATTTTCCTCGGCCGCGCAATATCCCCAGGCAATGCAGTCGCCTGATTCATCTGTTTTTACGCAATGCTGAATATCAGCGCAATAATCACTTCTGTCTTTGGCACCGCCGGCAACCAGCATGTTGCTATATCCCTCGGCATTACATTTCATTTGCGGATATTTCAAAATCCAATCAGGATCAATCAAGCCTTCAAACACGCTTCCATCAACATCAAAATCATCCATGATTTGCTTGAGCGTAATCGGCTGATCCAAAACTTTTTGCATTGAAGCTGCTATTTCCCAACCAATCGGAATAATGCGCGCCATTCTCATTTTTACCAAATTTGAATAACAAAATCCCATTTCATAACAATTTGGCAAATTGTTTCTTTCATCTTCCTGATGAATAAATATCATTTGATCGTTAATATAATCATTGCTAATCGCCTCGCGCAAAGTCATTGGCTTGTCCTGAGTTGCAGCTCTGACAGCCTGGGCAAAATTATGATCCATTACGCAGTTATATTGCTGACGTTCTTGCGGACAATTGGTAAATTCGTTTAATAAATCAATTTGTTTTGGATTGTAATCAATGCTAACTCTTTTCACATCAATAGCGCCAAAAGACTGGTCAATTCTTTTTTGAGTTTTTTCCGAGCTAACATAACCCAAAGCTCCTGCGGAAGGTGGCACATAATCATAAGATTCTTTGGTAATGCCTTTGAATACAAGCTCTTTCATTGCTTTTTTCAATCCTTCTGAAACAAAAGAGCTTATCAAAGCGCTGGTAACAGCTGCCGGAATATCCGTTATAACAGCCAAGGAAGATTCTAATTCAGCATCTTGTTTAATTAATTTATCCTGTTCACTCATTATGTAACCTCTTTTCAAAAATGCCGGCGTGGTAATGGCTCTGCCCCATGGATTATCATTTTTCATGCCCAGATTTTCTTCTCTTTGCTTTTCCTCGGCATATCGTATTTCCTCCTGTTGACGCTCCATTTCTTCATTAACCGCAAGCGAAAGCCCGATTGTTGAATGTTTTGTTGAAACTTCAATAGAATCCTGCAAAAATTTTCCGGTTAAATATGCCGCTCTTCTCAAACCTGTTTCTTCATCTGATAATAATCTATATTCATCAACAGCTCTATCATAAATAGCTCTGTAATTGCCAACTAATTTTTCCAATGAACAATCAGGTCGAGCTCTTGTTCTATCTTTTTCCTGAGCCAAACCCAACATAATATCAACTTTTATATCAAGTGATGGATCGCAAATATCAAAGCCAAGTTCCTCCCATGCAAAGCCTCTTAAACCGTCTAAAAACTTTCCAACAGTATAATCTTCTAAATCTTGCACAAAACCATCCCAAGTTTTGGTATGAAAACTTGCTTCAAAACCTTTAAATCCACTGGCCATCCAATTGACAGTATCCTGCGCAAAATTACGCGCCAGCATGACTGTCGCGTTTCTCACGCTAAGAGAAGCGGACAAGACCAATCCTTCGAATAATTTTTGCCAAGAAAATGCTTGAGCTTTTTCAGCAGCAGCAGTAGTGTCTTTTTTTATTCTATCTTGCACATCACTCCACCATTGTCCTAATGTCGGTTGATCAATGGTAGGTATCTGCGCATTTGCCACCGGCGCGATCAATTGCAAAACAAACAAAAATATTACTACTTTGGTTATGAGATTTGTTAATTTTTTATTGTTTTTGAAAAACATATTGGAAACTTGAAATTGGAAATTGGAAATTAGGGTTAATTAAAATGAGAAACACAAATTCAATTGGAAACTTGAAATTTGAAATTAGAAACTAGGGTTTGTTAAAATGGGAACTGCAAAAATAAAACAAGAAATAAGAAATTTGAAATTGGAAATTAGGGTTTGTTAAAATGTGAAATACAAAATAAATTGAAAACAAGAAACAAGAAATTTGAAATTTGAAACTGGAAATTAGGGTTAATTAAAATGAGAAACACAAATTCAATTG
>Ga0180433_10010756_pt1 | contig 10953 bp, 10 predicted proteins | sample SS_ome_8_FD_132980 | JGI IMG/M metagenome (GOLD analysis project Ga0180433, IMG submission 132980) | Hypersaline lake sediment archaeal communities from the Salton Sea, California, USA - SS_1_D_1 metaG | ecosystem: Environmental > Aquatic > Non-marine Saline and Alkaline > Hypersaline >...
ATTGAAAAAAAATATAAAGGACAAGTAATTTATTTTTCAGTTATAAATATCTTTCATTTTTTTAATCCAACCGAAACATTTCGTAATAAAAAAACGGAAGAAACAAAATAACAGCCCCAAATTTTTCAAAATCAAATTCGCTTTTACTACTTTTATTGTCTGTATTTTTACAAAATGCTGAAAATTATCAATATACATAAGGCTTTTGGTGAGCAAAAGGTGCTAAACGGGCTTACATTTGACCTTGAAAAAGGAAAAATATATACCCTGATCGGAGGAAATGGTTCCGGTAAAACAACCCTGTTCAATATTATCAGTGGGTTTATCAGGCCGGATAAAGGACAGGTTATTTTTAAAGGGAAGGAGATAAGTAAAACGGCTCCATTTAAAATTACACGGGCAGGAATTTCAAGCTCATTCCAGGACCTTCGTTTGATAACCACATTACCTGTAAGAGAAAATATCCTGCTTTCATTTAAACATAATCCTGGTGAAAACATTCTTAAAGCCATGATGCCCCCGGTAATTATTAAAAAGAACAGTATTGAATTTCTGAAAAAAGCTGATGAAATTCTGGAAAGAATACATCTTTCTGAAGTTGCAGATAACCTGGCAGGAGAAATATCTTATGGGCAACAAAAATTACTTACCCTGGGGTGCTGCCTGGCAAATAACCCGGAATTGATCCTGCTGGACGAACCGGTTGCAGGGATTGATGAGAAAAATTATGAAAACATCAGGAATATTATATCAATATTAAAACAGGAAGGAAAAACTATATTACAAATTGAGCATCATAAGGAATATATAAAAGAACAAAGTGACAAAATTCTTTTCTTAAATGATGGCATAATTTCTGCATTTGATAACTATGAAACATTTGGATCTAACGAAACAGTAAAAAGTATATATCTGAATTAATGCTTAAGATAGAGAACATATCAACCGGTTATGGGAAAAAACAGGTGCTTTACGATGTGTCGTTTGAAGTAAAAGAGGGAGAGGTTTTATTATTAACCGGAGGTAATGGTTCCGGGAAAAGTACATTATTAAAGTGTATTTATGGATTACTTCCAGTATGGCAAGGGGGAGTATATTTTAATAATGAAAAAATAACAGGATTGCCAACATCAGATTTGATTGAAAAAGGATTGGTTTACATACCACAGAAAAACAATTATTTTGAGAACCTGACAGTTCAAGAAAATTTGGAAGTAAGTGGCACAATCTATTCAAAAATAATAATAAAAGAACGAGTGGAGCAGGTTTATGATACATTCCCAACTTTAAAGGAGTTTTATAAACGTACACCTTTCAAAATGTCAGGAGGGGAAAGGCAGTTGCTTTCTATTGGCAATGCCCTTATGCACGAACCTAAGATGATTTTGTTTGATGAGCCTTTTGGAGGACTTGATAACCAATACACAAAATTTATTATGGAGGAAATATTCAAATTTAAAGAAAAAAATACATCCTTATTGGTTGTGGAGCATAAAAAATCGTTGAATGATTTTACGGATAGGAAATTTGTTTTGAATTTAGGAACCTTAAAAGTGTAATTGATATGAAAAATATTAGCTTTCTTTTTTTAACACTTGCATATGTTTTTTTTATTGGTTGTAAAGAAGGAACCAATAATTCAAACATAAATGATAATACAGAACAAGAAGTTGTAAAGATAGGTGCGATATTACCTCTGACAGGGGAAATGGCTTCATATGGAGAATCTCTAAAAAAAGGAATGGATTTAGCAATTGAGAATATTAATAATTCAGGAGGAATTGATACTAAAAAAGTAGAAATTGTCTATGAAGATGGACAAGGTCTCCCAAAAAATTCAGTAAATGCTTTTAATAAACTATTAAATTCCGATAAAGTACCTTTGATTATAGGAGGGATGTTTTCTGCACCAACACTTTCAATTGCACCAATAGCTGAAAAGGAAAAAATTGTTTTATTATCACCGACTGCATCTTCCATTGATTTAACAAACTCAGGGGATTATATTTTTAGAATATATCCATCTGATATATATGATGGCATTTTTTTGGCAAACTTTACAGTCGATTCATTAAGTGTAAGTAAAATTTCAATAATCTATGAAAATGTTGCTTCAATTACAGCAATTAGTAAAGTTTTTAAAAAAACAATTGAAGACAAGGATGGCGAAATTGTTGCTTATGAAGGATATAACTCAAATAATATAGATTTCCATTCAATTCTTAGTAAAATAAAGAACGATAACTCTGAACTCATTTTTTTTCCAGGTAATTTGAATAGTATGTCCAAAATTTTAATACAAGCAAAGGAATTAAATATTACTAAGAAATTTTTAACAATCTCAACTTTTTACGATAACAAAATTATTGAACTTGCTGGCAATGCAACGGAGGATGTTCTGTTTTCTACCCCTATGTTTAATATTTCTGACTCTACTGCCCAAATGAAAACTTTTATTAATCTATACTTATCAAAATATAATATTGAACCTGATATTCTGGGTGGTTATGGTTTTGATGTAGTTAATATTGCTTCATTAGCCATAAAAAATAAAGGCTATACGTCAGAAAAAATTAAACAAGGGTTATATGAGATTAAAAATTTTAATGGCGTAACTGGAAATACTACATTTGATAAAAATGGGGATGTAGATAAAGAGCTAAAAATGATGACAGTAAAAAACTCTTCATTCATAGTTTATTAATAATGGATAGAAATTTATATTTTAAATTTTTAGAAGAAACATCTAGGTTAATAGATCCCATACTAAAATCAGTCATTTCAAGGTATATTGAAAAAGAGTATGATTTTTACCAATTCTACTCACAAATAGTTTTAAAGAGAATAGGACAAAGGTTTTTGAAACCGACATTGTTCAGAATTGTATATGAAATGTATGGGGGGGGACAATTTGAACATCTTACCAAAATAGCAGCAGCATTTGAATTCATAAATATTTCATCATATCAGGCAAATTGTGCATTTGATAACAAATTAGGTACTATTACAAAGGAGGAAAAAGATGCTCAATTTATTTCTTCGATGGTCTCTCGTGAAATTGCCAACGAATTTATTTCAAATGCAGTAATTGATGGAGAAGTAAAAAAAACAGTATCTGATAAAATTAGTCTAATTAATCATAACATATATTTAGCTCAGCATTATGATCTAAACTTACTTACAGTTGATAATTATCCCAAATATGAAAAAAATGAGAAATTATTTATTCAGAATTATAACAATAGGTGTTATTTAGGTAGTGGGATATTCTCTGGAGTTTGTGCATATTGCGCTGCTTTGATTGCAGGATCATCAGAAAAAGAAGCTGTATTTGTTTCCAAAATATCCGAGCTGTATGGAACTGCTTTACACAAGATCAATGATATTGGGGATTACTTGCCTTCTACTTCTGGTTTAAATCGCATATATCAGGATTGTTACAGTGATTTATTAAATGGAAGATTAACTCTACCTTTATATTTAACTCTTAAAGAAAATCCTGATATTCTAAATGAAATAAAGAATAGGGATAATATTGAAAATAATGTCGAATTAGTACATAAAAACATAGACAAAATAGTTCATTCAATAAAAAATGATTTTGTTAAGATAAAACAATTATGTCGTAAACTCCCAAACAACCAAGAACGTAATATGTTTGTGGCTTTACTATCATCATTGGATTCAAACAAGTATTATCATAGATTAAAAAAAACGATTGAATAAATTGACATATATTGAATCACATATTCCGCATTTTATACTACTTTTTTGTTTTACTTTAGTATTGTATCTGCAATTTTTTGTACTACCTTCTAAGACTCACAAGCCAATATACCGTTTAATTATTATTTCAATTATTTCAGTTGGTACATTTGTCCTGTCAATACCCTATTGTAATATAGGCGTTCATAATGGAATTATTAAAGCATTAAGTATAATTCTTCTTCTTGGTCAAATATTTTTTGAAATCGGCAATTTCATTTTTAACAAGGATGGGTATATTTTATTTAAAAAAACTACACCATTATCTTATTTTGCTTTAAAAAAGATATTAAATATTCATCTTTCTGAGATCTCATATCCACCAAAACAATCAATTAAAAAACATTTAGAAAACGATGAAAATATTCTTGAATTTTATAAAGCAAACCTGAAGAATACTCGATATTTTACTGTTATTGCAAACAGAGGTTTTTTTATTTTACTTGAAGTTTTTTTAAAGACATATGAAAGCTTCCAAACTCACTTTTTAACTCCCATATATAGAATTAGCAAAGGTGATACTGTTGAAATTCCAAAATCCATTGTAACCAAAATCAGAGATAAACTGGAAGAAAAATTTGATGTGCAAAAAAACACATCCATATATCCACCGAGAGCTTTCTTCGAAATAAACAAAAACGATATTAAGAAAAATAACTCAAGAACAAATACAGAGAGAATTTTTCTGATTGATTTTATGCAAGTAATAGAACAATTAAAAAAAGAGATACATGATTTATCACAGAATAATGATGATGACCTACCATTTGGATTAGGCTATATATTTGGAAAGGAAACAAAAATACCATATTTTTTATGGGTATGTGAGTGGCACATGAAAAGAAGTGAGAAAATGTGTTTTTTATCTGAAGATAATGCAGATAGTATACTCAGTGAGCTTTCAAAAAAAGAATCACAGATATACAAGGACTTTTCAATTAATGAAAGGCAGGTTTGTATTACACAAAAGAATAATTGGTTCAGTAAAATATTTGTACCCTATACAAATGAAAATAAACAGGAAAGTATTATTTTAATAAATAGCACTAGCATATTCAAGCAATTAGATATTTTACCAGACAAAATTCAGTTTTTTTCAATTATTATAGAAAACAACCTGAATTCAAAATATCATATGACATATGAAATCCTTAAAGAAAATAGTATTCAAAAAAGTGATATTTCAAGGTTACTAAAAGAGGTGAAGTTTAAAAACAAAAATGGAGAAGAAAAAAATGTGTTTGAATTAATTCCCCTAATATAAAAAATGAATCAAATAATTGTAAATATTGTTGTTACAACTGCTATTTTAATTATAGTTTCTCAATCTTTTTCTTTGATTTACTATGCTGCAAAATTCTTTCATCTCACACATGCAGTAATCATTACATTTGGTGCTTATTTTTTTTATCTATTTTCAAAACAGCTGGATTTTAACATATGGGCTGCCCTGTCTTTAGCAGTTATTTGTGCTACAGGAATAGGAATGTTAGCCGAAATTTCAATCTATAAACCTTTACGAAAACGAAAAACCACTCCTCTTATCATGGTAATAACATCTTTAGGGCTTTATGTAATAATGCAGAATGTCATTTCTATGATTTGGGGTGATGACACAAAATCAATAAGAACTTGGGACATAAAAGCAGGTAATGAAATATTAGGAGCATATATTACGGATGTTCAGATTGTTATTATTGTTTCCAGCCTAGTACTATTTATAGGAATATTTTTGTGCCTGAAATATACCAAAATTGGTAAAAATATACGAGCTATATCATCAAATGAGGAATTGAGCAATATTTTTGGTATTAATTCAAACAGAGTTATTTTATGGTCATTTGGAATTGGTTCAGCACTGGCTGCCATTGCCGGAATTCTTGTGGCAATAGATACGGATATGACACCCACGATGGGATTTAACCTGTTGCTTTATGGTGTTGTTGCTATGATCATTGGTGGTGTTGGAAGCACTTGGGGTTTAGTTGGTGGTGCTTTATTGCTCGCAACAGCACAGCATTTATCAGCCTATTATATTGATAGTAAATGGATGGATGCTGTGGCTTATATTATTTTAATCTTGTTCCTTATATGGAAACCGCTTGGGTTTAGTGGGAAACGCCTTAAAAAGATAGAGATTTAATGGAATATATCCTCCATATATTAATAATGATAGTCATTTACATCATGCTTGCCCACAGCCTGAATCTGGTTGCCGGTTTTTCAAACATGATCTCGCTGGCACATGCAGGATTTTATGGTATTGGGGCTTATACAACCGCTATTTTATCTGTAAATTACGATCTTCCGTTTTTAGTCACCCTGCCTCTTGCCATGATTATAAGCGGACTAGTTGCCATGATTGTTTCTGTCATTGCCCTGCGGACAGTGGATGATTATTTTATTATTATTACCCTGGGTATCCAGATAGTATTATTTTCAATAATGAACAATTGGATGGAGTTGACAAGGGGACCACTCGGTATCCCCGGAATTCCTTCCATATCCATTTTAGGATTGGAATTTGATAATAAAGTTTTATTCCTGTTATTAAGCCTGATTCTTGCAGGGGTTGTATTTTTTATTATCCGGAATATAACGACCTCTCCTTTTGGCAAAGTTTTAAAAGCACTTAGTGAGGACGAAATATTCACCCAAAGCTTGGGAAAGAACGTTTATAAAGCAAAGATCATTTCTTTTACTACAGGCGCAATGATCGCTGCTGTGCCTGGTGTTTTGTACGCTCATTACATCAGCTATATTGATCCGACCAGTTTTACTGTTATGGAATCTATTTTTATTCTTTCCATTGTCATTATCGGTGGTATGAGAAACCTTTACGGAGCCATCATCGCAGCTGCTTTTCTGATTATTCTTCCGGAGGCTTTACGGTTTATCGGTTTACCTAATAATGTTGCTGCTAACTTACGTCAGATAATATACGGGATAATACTGGTGTTTATGATGTTTCGATATAGTAAGGGATTTGTTCTCCAGCAAAAAATCTAATAAAAAACCTTACTTACTCCAAAAAAAATCGTAATATTATATTTCTTCAACAATTTTATTCATTTTAGAATCAAACTGAATATATCCAATAGGAATATTTATAAGAGTTTTTAATTTACTTATGTATTTTTTTATTATTTCATTTGCATTTATTTGAGAAACAAGAACTAGTTTTTCAGCGTTTTGATTTTCTATATCTGGATAAAAACAGTATTCCAAAAGCTGACCAATACTATATCTCAGACTCGTTAGAATATTATTATATGTTTTAATTTCATAAAACACATATCCTGTTTTCGTTTTTCTTACAATATCTACCTTTGCACCTCCCCATGCTCTACACTCTCTCTTTACATTATCATAACCATATCTTTTTTGTAAAAAATCAAGAAAACTCATTTGCAATTCATTATGTAGCAATTCAACTTCTGTATCTTTACTCGAAGTAGTTTTTTTTGTTTTTGTTTTAAGTTCTGCTTGGCAAGAACCAGAATTATTAAAATTAAAAGTAGCATGTTCAATAGAAGTAAGTTCATTTAAAGCATTAATATTTACATTAAAAAGATTATACCTGCTACTTTTTATAAATTTATTATCATGGTCAAATGGTATTTTAATCGCAGGCAAATTAAATATTTCAGTTACTTTAAATCGTACATTAAAAATGATGCCTTTTTTTGCCCATTTATTAAATTCTTTTGTACATAATTTTAGTTCTTTAATTTGGTTTATCATTTCATCGTACCATCCTCTTTTCTTATATTCATCAATAACTTCAAGTGATTTTCTTTGATTAATTACTTCAACATTATTTAAAATACCAATCCAGTATCTTTGCTTATTTTCTCCATTTATTGAAAACAAAGAAATATTATAAGTTCTACCTTCATATTTTGATCGGAATTTATGTATTGGTTCTATAAACCCATAATGATAACCTTCAATTTCTTTTGAAGAATCAAATAACCACTCTTCAAAACCATACCCATTATCATTTTCAAATGATTTTGATTTAGACTTTCCTTTTATTCCTGAGGGTTGTATCCAATCTTTATCATTCCAACAAATTCGTGCAGTTTTATTTTCAATAATATTTTTATGCCGGATATTTTCGATTTTTTCATAAACTGGTAGCATCTTATCAAAAAAAACTAAAACCCTTTTTAAAAAATTTTCACTTAAAAGTTTATTTTCTTTATAATCAACAATTTTACCTATTGCAAGAAAGTTTGGTATTTCAGCTATTTCATCTGGAATTTCTTTTACTATTTGATTTTTAGACCGTTTTCTATTTGAAAAGTTGCCTGTGAATACCCAAAACTTCAACTCTTTATATAAATCAGGTTCTTCAATAATACTCAGATTTAGTAAATCAAATTTAGGTTTTAATACACCTTTTGGATCATGTAATGAAGGACTTGGTTCAAATGATAAGGCTATACAATATCTAAAATATGTATTTCCATTTATTTCTTCAAATCCTATATTGAATTGTAATTCACTTCTACCTCCATGATGATAAGCATATGCTTCATCGAGGAAAATTGTTTTGTCTGAAAAAATGACATCAGGCAATATTTTTTTATTTTTTATGTCTTTTCTTATTTGTGGCAATTTGGAAATATTATAATTTCCTTTCTTTGCCAAATCGTTTAACTTATATGCAATTTTATCTATCATATCAGTTTTTATTAATAATTAATATTAAAAATAGAATAGCATAGACTATTTGTTTGACTATTCAAAAATAATAACCTTTCGTTGCTTTTTGTTATTTGATCTACAACAGATTCTGATGGATGTTTATGTTTATTACCCAGACCATAATTAATTATATAACAATCAAACTTTAGCAATTTACTATCTCTCTTTTTATACCAATTATATTTTGAACCATGATGAGGAACTTGAAAAACATAAATATTTTCCCAAACATCATTAAAATAATTATATAACCTATCATGCCTTATTTTAGCTTTTAGATCAGAGTCTCCAGTTAATAATGTACCTGAATGCGAATGTTTAAAACAGCAATTGCATGGTGGAAAATCATCATTATAGAAATATTCATCAGAATAATACGGATAATTTATACATATAGCTGTATGTAGCTTATTAAAATTTGCCTGTAAAGGGGCATGATAAACCACTAAGGACGTTGAATTTAATCGGTTAAAGTGTTTTCTGTATATTTCCCGGATTTCTTTTCTATTTTCTTCTGTAAATAACTCTCGTTTGGTGTTGAAGATTTTCTTTTTTAAATATTCATCTAGGGTTTTCTCAAATTTAATAACCTGTGAATTACGAAATTCCCAATGCAAAAATCTAAATTCCCATAAATAATAAAGATAAATTGCTTTGGTCTGATTAATAAATTTTAATTTACTTTTATGATCATCATTAATTTTTTCGTTATCAAATACCTTATCTCTTAGTTCTATATCTTCTTCATCATTAATATTAACATACCAATTTTTAAATGATTCATTGAATTCATTATTAACTGGCAAATTAGGATTTTTAATATTTTCCTTATCAAAATTATCTTTATCAGAACCTCCAATTAAAATAATCCTTTCAATCTCAAACTTATCAAATAAAAATTTAATCGGATCTAGTAAAAATTGCCTATAATTATCATCAGGGTCATCTTTAAGACTGTTATTATCATTATAATAAGCAATATATAAAAGCAGCCTCTCAATAGGAAACAAATATGGCATTATAACTACCTGGCAATGTATATTTTCTAACAAATTCCAAATTCCGTTGACATGATCTTCATCAAAATGTGAAATGATTAACATATTCAGCATTTTTTGAGACAGATATTTTTCTTTATATTTCTCAATTTCATCATATAAATAATCTCTGGTTGAATGACTCCCGCAATCATATACAAAATTAAAATGTACTTTTTTTGATACAGATATTCTACCATTATAAAAACATCCTTGGCCTACTTTATTGAATTTGAAATATGCACTGATTTTTTCCATAATGCGTTGTTAAATAAATATTTATAGAAATTTGCTAAATCAATCCTGATTCCCTTGCAATATCCTGCATAAATTTTGAGAGTGGACGTTTATTTATTTCTTCAGGTAAAACATAATTGCCTAATACAAACCGATCAATTTCTTCTTTTCTAAATAAGCTTTTATTAAATAAATTTCTTAATTCCAGTTTACGGGATTCAGGGTAATGATATGCTTTTGAATAAATCTCGAAAACAATATCCTTATGCTCCTGATGTATTTCTTCTATATTAAATATTTCATTATGTGCATCAAATTCCTTTTCAAATCCCCTATTCGGAATCGCTTTTATTTGCAGTGTTTCAAAATCACGGTTCTCTTGGATGATAAAATCAATAATAGTTTTTTTATCTGTTGAAAACAGGAATTTATCATAAAAACTGTCATAATAAGGATGAATAATATCTTTGTTTTCTGTTTCGTTTTTTGCACGGTTGCATACAGAGCAACAAGGAATCAAATTATAAAAGGATATGCTCAGATATGGGTATTTCTGTTTAGGATAGAAATGATCAAATTCACAATCAACCTTTTTTGAATTATGCCGAAGTAATGTAAAATGATTATTGCAATATGGGCAGGTTTTTATATTAAGTCGTTTTACAAAATTATATGCACGTTTGCTCTTTCTGAATCGTTCGAATGAAAACCACTTAAAAATAGATCTATTAAATTTGTTATTATCAAATAGTTCTGAAAATTCTTCGTATTCTGTAATAATTTTTGGAATTTCCTCCAAATCCGCAACAACCAGTCTATGAAATTCTTTTTCATTACTAACTTTTCTAACAAATTCCAACCTTTTACTTCTTCTTCCTTTTTTTGCATTACTTAATAAAACTAATGGAGATATAAATCTGTTGTGTGTGATTAATTCTTTATAATGCAATTCAGCAAGTTCATTTAAGTTGCATTTGTTTCCTTTATTATCATAACCATAATCAATTTTTATCATTTTTTCTTTTTTTTATGGTATTTCTAACATTTTTCAATTCGTTTTTAAGCCGGGCTTCTTTTTCTTCAAGGGTTTCATTAATATTACTTCCTGTATTTTCTTCAAATACTTCAATCATTTTTTGTTTTATGATCGGTTCACCTATTACCATTATGATTTGTTTTATTTCATTTAAACGAACTTCAG
>Ga0180433_10010759_pt1 | contig 10950 bp, 8 predicted proteins | sample SS_ome_8_FD_132980 | JGI IMG/M metagenome (GOLD analysis project Ga0180433, IMG submission 132980) | Hypersaline lake sediment archaeal communities from the Salton Sea, California, USA - SS_1_D_1 metaG | ecosystem: Environmental > Aquatic > Non-marine Saline and Alkaline > Hypersaline > Sediment...
GCCCCTTTTCCGAGCCCGAGACCCAGGCTATCCGTGATTTGGTGAACCAGAGGAGCTTTCAGGTCCTGATCAGCTATCACAATTACTCTCAAGTCATTCTCTACCCCTGGGGATACACCAGCCAGCCGACAGAGATGGATGAAGTCCTTGAAACAATGGCCCGCGAGATGTCGTGGCGAATGCAGGCCGTTAACGGCCGCTTCTATGGCTATGGCCAGGGAGGCGGAGATCTCTACCTGACCAACGGCGACACCGTAGATTGGGCTTACGGAGAGAAAGGTATTCCCGCGTTCACCATAGAGCTTCCGCCCGCCGATGTTCAGCTCGGGGCCTTTATTACGGCCGATGAGGCCATCACACCCATCGTGAAGGAAAACATCCCGGCCATGCTCTACATCATCGAATGGGCTGTGCAACAAAACCGGTAGCGGGAAATCACATAGGGGGATCACTTCCGCGAGAATCAGGCCCTTCTTGAAACACAGACAGCTTCACTCCCAAAAAACCCTGGCTCGGTGTTCGTTGTGGATTCAATCGAGGGCTTTAATTTGGTTCTGGATTTCTTCGATGCGGGACTTGGACCTGTCAATCTGGGAATAGAGAGGCTCCAGCACATAATGCTCTACCCGGCCCTGTTCGGCTAAAACACCATAATCATTGAACAGCGGTTCTTTTTCCCTCTCTATTTTCTTGATTTTTTCATCAAGCTTGCTTTTGTTTTTTTCCCACTCTTTGATTTCTTTTTGAATTTCTTTGGTTTGCTGTTTTTTCTCGCTCTCTAGTTTGAGAATTTCTTTTTCAAACTCATCTATGGTTTTCTGATGTTGCTTTTTTTGTTTTTCAAGGATCTCTCTCTCATTGACAAGGCTCTTGATTTCCTGGTCAATCTCCTCTTTCTTTTTCGTTAATTCATTCTTTTTTTGTTGATTTTTGTCTGCCTTGATCCGACTCACCTCTCCGGGAGGAACATCCCCATTTTTCATGCCCTTCAGTTCGTTGTTAACAGAATTGAGGCTTTTGACAACAGCTTCCAACTCGGATTGCTTTTGAATAACCTGTTTGTCTATTTCCTTCTCGCGGGCCTTTATTCCCAGAAGCTTCTCCACACTCGGATTCATTTCCTTTTCTTTTTCGTTCAGGCTATCATCAAGTTTTTTTGTCCGTTCCGCAAGATTGGTCTGCAGCGTTGTCAATTTGGATTCAGTATTAATCAATTCGCTTTCAAGGTTTTTTTGGTTGTCCTCCAGGTCGATGAGATTGTCGAAGATTTTTTTCCCCTCGCCCACATCGACTCTTTCTTCCCAAGCCTTTCGGCCGAGATCCTTGATGAGCTGCTCTTTCTTTCTCTGTTCTTTGGCCAGCCGTCTTTGATGCCTGATCCTGATCAGTTTCTTTTTGGTACGGAAGAAGAAGTGGTCCATCTTTCTGCGGAGTTCTTTATCCCTGAGAAAAATGAAAATAATAAGAAGGAGAATCGCGCTGAGCAGCAGCCAAAAGAGCCAGTAAGGAAGACCTTCACCCGGGGTTTGGGCAGCTGCCTTCGCGGAGAAAATACTGTCGATGAATTCTTTCATGATAGCGATGTGAGTTTCAAATATTCTCATCGTTTCCGCAACTTTTGTCAAGAGCAGCAGAAAAATGGTGCCTGGCACCTTTTTTTTCTCCCCTGAAAAATGGTGCCTGGCACCTTTTTTAGGTACAATGAATGGTCATGACGAAGAGGAAGATGCTGGTTCATATCTGTTGTGCGCCGGATGCGCTCTATGTCATGAACCTCCTCAAGCAGGACTATGATGTGTCAGGATATTTTTACAATCCGAACATCCATCCCGAAGAGGAATATGTCTTGCGGCTTGAGGAGACCCGCCGTGTGGCCGAGGTTTCAGGATTCGCGCTCATCGAGGCCGAATACGACAAATCAAACTGGCTGCTCCTCACACAGAAATTCAAGGAAGAACCGGAAAGAGGCCGCCGCTGCAACATTTGCTACGCCATTCGGCTGGCCAAAACAGCCAGAAAGGCCTCGGAGCTCGGCTTTGATGCGTTCACGACAGTCATGAGCTTGAGCCCGTTGAAAAAGGCGAACGTCTTGAACAAAATAGGCCGTATGTTTGCCCGGAGATACAAAATTGACTTTTTGGAGGCTGACTTCAAAAAAAAGGACGGCTTCAAGAAAAGTGTCGAACTGAGCAAGCAGCACGGTCTCTATCGTCAGAATTATTGCGGGTGCGTGTATTCCATGCGTCCGATGAAAAATTGAATGGGTAGACACCCATGACATAGCCGGCACAGAGATGAGTCAAAAGGATATTCACCCCAGGAACAAAGACGACAGCCAGGCCATCGATGCGGTCGTATTCGGCGTGGTCCAGGGTGTCGGATTCCGGCCCTTCGTCTACCGCGTGGCCAAAGATCTCGGTTACGCCGGCTGGGTTAAAAACATAGGATTCGGCGTCGAAATCCACCTGGAAACAACGACTCGGCAGGATTTTGCGGATTTTTGGGAGGCCTTTGACGAACACAAGCCGCCTCTCGCCCAAATCGAAGACATCACGATTACTCCCGCTGACTTCCTCGGCTGCAGGGATTTTCTGATAAAAAAATCAAAGGGCGGAGATAGCTTTGTGTTCATATCGCCGGATATCTCTGTCTGTGATCGCTGCCGCAAGGAAATGATGACCGCCGGAGACCGGAGATTCCACTATCCCTTCATCAACTGCACCGATTGCGGCCCGCGCTACACGATCGTGCGGGGGCTTCCCTATGACAGACCGACAACCACCATGGAGGCCTTCACCATGTGCCCGGACTGCCGCCGCGAGTATGAGAATCCGCTCGATCGCAGGTATCATGCACAGCCCATTGCATGTCCGGTTTGCGGACCATCCATACGCCTCATCAACGCCAGGTCTGGACAAGCCATCAAAGGAGGCATCGACAAAGCGGCTTCCCTGCTCCAAAGAGGAAAAATCCTCTCGGTCAAGGGCTTGGGGGGATTTCATCTGGTTTGCGATCCCTTCGCTCCTGAGGCCGTGAACCGTCTGCGCCGAATCAAAGAACGGAAAACAAAACCCCTGGCCCTGATGGCGCGTGAACTCGGCATCATCAAAAAATTCGCCGAAGTCAGCCCGGCTGAAGAAGAGCTGCTTGTGTCGGTGAGGCGCCCCATCATGCTCCTCCGCAAAAAAAGGGACATCCGGGGAATAGCCCCGCACCTCGATGAGATCGGCGTCATGCTTCCCTACACCCCCCTTCATTATCTGCTGCTGGAGAAGATCCCGCTGATCGTGGCCACAAGTTCGAACAAAAAAGATTCGCCCATCATGAAGGATGACAATGAGGGCATCGAGCAGCTCTGCGATTACATCCTGACTCATGACCGGCCAATCGAAATGCGTGCCGATGATTCAGTCATGAAGGTGGCGGATGGGAAGCCCCTGTTTGTGCGGCGGGCACGGGGCTATGTCCCCTACCCTCAGCCTGTGCCGAAGGAATTGGCATCGCCCCATCACATCATGGCCTTGGGGGCCGAACTCAAAGATACCATCTCGGTGTACAAGAATGGATACGTCGTCACGAGCCAGTTTTTGGGGGATCTGGATGAATACGAAAATTACCGCTATTTTGAGCAGACGCTCGCGCATTTTGTGCGGCTATTTCGTTTGAAGCCGAAGGCCGTTGTGACCGATCTCCATCCCGATTTTCACACGACCCGGTATGCGGAGAAGCTGGGGCTGCCGCACATCCGGATTCAACACCACTTTGCCCATGTGCTGGCGCCCCTGCTTGAACACAGCATCCCGCCAGGAAAAAAAGTGCTGGGAGTGGCTCTGGACGGCTATGGCTACGGGGAAGACGGATCCGCATGGGGAGCGGAGTTTCTTGTGGCAGACTACGGGGGCTATGAACGGATAGCCCAGTTCAAGGCTGTGCCGCTTCCCGGCGGAGATGCGGCGGCGAAACAGCCATGGCGGATGGCACTCGCCTATTTGATCGACGCCTACGGAGAGAATATCCCCATAGATCCCAACCTCAAGCCCTGGAGGGCCTTGGGACGGAGAAAGATCCAGGGTGTCTCAGAAATGATTCGTCTGAACACGAACAGTCCGCCTGTTTCGAGCTGCGGGAGGCTGTTCGATGCGGTGTCCTTTTTGACAGGAGTGGCTCCTGTGGAGATGGAATTCGAAGCCGAAGCGCCCATGCGGTTGGAGTCTGTCGCAGCCGGAGAGCCGGAAATCGCAATACCAAACAAGCTTCGCCAGAGGGAAGACAAGACCAACAAGGGAAGCTACCGGTTTTCGATCCTTGCGGCCGACAACCCTCAGGCCCCGGCACAGATTTCCTTCGAAAAAATGATCAAAGCCATCCTCAGAGACCTCGGGCAAGGCACACCTGCCTCCGTGATTTCGGCCAAATTTCACAACACCCTAGCCCGGGCGATCCTGGCCATTGCCGAGAAAGCGCGGCGAGAGTTCGGAATGGACACAGTCGTCCTGGTAGGAGGCGTTTTCCTGAACAGGAGGCTTCTGGTAAACACCTCACATCTCCTTGAAAAAAAAGGTTTTACAGTACTGCGCCCCCTCCAATATTCGCCCAACGACGAATCCATCTCCCTCGGCCAAATCGCCTATGCCCTCTACGTCCTTGAACACAAAAAGGTGCCAGGCACCTTTTTACAGGGGAAAAAATAAAGGTGCCTGGCACTTTTTTTTTATATGGGGAGAAAAGGTGCCTGGCACCTTTTCAGTCCACTTGATCGAGGTGGATTTTCAATCCGCCGAAGAAAAGGAGAATTCCGTTGAAGATCAAGGCTAAAAGGAAACCGCAGGCTCCCAATGCCGCGAATCCAAACACACCGCCCAACAGCCCGAACACAACACCGCCGAGCAATTTACCCTGTAAATCTTGGAGAAAAAGGGGAAAAATGCTGACCAACTTTGAGAAAAAAGGAGATGTCCCAGCGAAGACGCCAAAAATCAATCCCGAAAACAGGCCAAAAAAACCCAGCAAAAAAAGCAGGGATACTGGACTCACCGATCGAAGAATGAAGTTTGGAGCCCCCTCCTCCCCTGATAAATATTCTTCAGCCCTGGTCTCTGCCCCCTGGAATTCTTGGGTTGAAGTGAACGTCTTTTTTTTTCCGGCGCATTGCGGACATTCCTGCCCCGCCTCTTCAAGAATTGTGCCGCATCGAGAACAGGCATGAATGGGCTTTTCCTCGTCCATGTTTCCGCCGCAATAGGTGCAATACATAGACTCCAGATCGTTCTCGTATCCGCAGTATATGCAGATAGCTTTGCCCTCTTGGATGGAGGGCGGAGTGGCTTCTTTCCACTCTTTGCCGTCGAAAACATACCATTTGCCGCTTCGGGCCCCGATGGTCCAACATTTGCCGTCTGTGTCCTCCAGCCGTAGCTTCCGGAGCTGGTCTTTGTATTCCTGCTCGGATATAACTCTTTGCTGAAATTTATGGCTGAGCCGCGTGAATTCGCGTTCGATATCTCTGAAACTCTTGTCCATTTTTCGGTCTATTATATTGGATTCATTTGAATGAGTCCAGATGATTAAAAAAAGAGGACAGGCCTCTTTTTTTTGCACAATTTTATATAATATTAGAAGTTTTTTTTTATAAAAGTGTCCAATAATTTAATAAAGGTTTTGGATCTCCAAAGACCATTTCACGTAAAGTATTTGTTTTCAACACATTTAGTAAATTGCACATATTAAACGATTTACATGATGCGCCCAAAATTTGTGCAATTTGTCATATGTGCCAGAAAAATAAGAATCATGGGTGCCGAATCGTGGCTTTTTTTCACACGTTTTCCACAGATTCTGTGAAAAACTTCCGTGCCCTATTTTTCCCCTGCAAAGGCTCTCTAAAAGGGCTTTCCCCGCAGCAAATCGAGGAGGGTAAAGCCTTGAACCGGATCCGGAACAAAAGAAAGGATGAATATGACAATCAGGGCCAGGGCTATCCATCGCCGTCCCGGTGAAATCGGGACATCTTCATCGAGGACGCGGGGATGTTTGAGGCCGATAAACCCGATAAGCACGGCCCACACAAACCACCCCAGCCAAAAAACCACACCCATGACCACAAAAGCCACTAAAATGGGTCGTCCCAAAACCTTTGATTTTTGCCCGAAAACAGCATAGACAATGTGCCCCCCGTCCAGCTGTCCAATCGGAAAGAGGTTGAGAGCGGTCACCAGCATTCCCACCCACCCCGCAAATGCAACCGGATGCAGAATCACGTCGAAGTTCTCCGAAACGCCCTTGAACATGATCTCGCCCAGCATTTTGAACAACAATGGTTCACCAAAAATGAGGCTGCCATCACGCGGCATGGGCGCCACGGCCTTCGACATGGACAGGCCGTAAATCACCGCCGGAACAGCCAGCACAAAGCCGGCCAGAGGGCCCGCAATACCCACATCAAAGAGCTGATGTTTTCGCGTGATCGGCGAGCGGATTTTTATGAATGCCCCTAAGGTCCCGATCAGCGTTGGCGCTGGAATAAAATACGGAAGCGTGGCATCGATCCGGTAGTATCGGCAGGTTAGGTAATGCCCCATCTCGTGGGCCATAAGAATGGCAATGAGCACTACAGCATAAATTATGCTCAGCTTGATGACCTCCGGATTTCGGAGAAATTCCAACCCGAGCGAAGGCTCGAAATCCTCCCCGAACATATCGGCATAGACATAGTTCACACTCCAGCTGATGCCCACGACGAAACAGGATACGATCGTGACCACGAAAAGGAGTCCATTCAGCCACAACCTTTTCTTGCCGAAAAAAGACAGGGCTTTGGGCTCACGAAAAGAAGGGCGATCCCGGAACTCTTCCGTGACCGGAGGCTCTATCTCCGCCAATCTGTTTGGATCCGGATTCCTATCGTCTGCCATATCTCAAAAGGTCATGTCCTTGTGTATGCTCTATAAAAAAATAGGAGTGAATGCCTTCACTCCTACTTCCGAATAAATCAAATACGATTAAAGCACTATTATCCGAGTTTCCTCGCTTTGGCCTCCAGTTCCTCCCTGGTTTCTTTGTGGTCGGGGTCGGGAACACAGGCATCAACGGGGCAAACTGCGGCGCACTGCTGCTCATCAAAATGTCCGACACATTCCGTGCATTTCTCCGGGTCGATTTCATAAATCTCTTCGCCAGCTTCAATCGCCTGATTCGGGCATTCCGGCTCGCACGCACCGCAATTGATACACTCATCATTAATCATAAAAGCCATTTAAGACCTCCTCAAAATAATAACAATTTATTATATTGTTTTTTTAAAATTTTACAACAAAACATTTATTTTTTTTGCTCGAGTTCGGTGACCTTGGCTGTGGCGTCGTACCCATAGTACGTTTGGGGGAATTCCTCCTTGACCCGCTTGAAGAGTTCGAGGGCTTCCTCGATCTCACCCTTTTTCTCGTGGGCTTCGGCCCGGTGGAACAGCACGGCATCGAGAACATAGTTTTCGGGTTTCTCCTTTTCGATGGTTTTGTAAATCTCTATGGCCCTGTCCAAGTCATTCTGATGGATGAATGTCTGGGCAAGAAGGTCCTGTGCTTGATAATAGAACAGATCTTTCTTTCCTTTGATGTTTTCCAGTTGGGACTGTGCCTTGGCCAAGTCTTCTCTTTCGAACCAATACTTGGCCAGCTCGAGATAGGCCATTCGCGCAAACTTGCCGTTGCCCGCCAGTTTCTCCAGTTCCTGCAAATTCTCTGGTTTATCGGCCAGTTCTGAACTCAAGGACCGGATCTGGTCGAGAATCCTGTTCTGCTTCCTCAGAGCCTGGGCTTGGATCACTTGGATGACGACAAAGATAAGAGCAACGACGACCACGCCAGCGCCAGCCAGAGAAAGCTCCTTTGTGTGATTTTTGAGGAACTCGACGGACTGAGATACGATTTTCTGGAATTTATCCTCTTTGAGGTGTTTTCTCGTTGTCCTTTTCATAGCACTACTCCTCAGCGATAGAATCGCAGCTTATGATTATACCAAATACCCGGTCTGCTTTCACATTTTTATGTGTGATAAAAATCACCCTGAATATTTCACTACCCGTCTACGAGGTTAAGCTCGAGTGCGTTCTCGAGTGATCAGAATGTGTGATGGCAAAAACCGTTTGAAGGCCGAAGCGGGCACGGTTCCTTTCCCCGAAGGGAAAGGAGAGCGAGGCCGGAAACCGAGTCGATTTTTCATCGCTGGGGAAAAATCGACGTGTTTTCGAAATCATCATTCTGATCAGCGGCTATGGCTCTCATCACTTCTGGGAGATGCTTTCAAAATCACCCCGAATATCCCCCCTAAAGGTGATTGTTTTCAAGCTAAAACTGTGCGATGTTGGAAGTGCTTGCTGGGCTGGCTGGGCAAGCCTCACCCACACCATAACCCCTTTTGCGTATTTCCCCCCTACAGCCAGCACTCCACCCCATTACAAAAATGCGACAGGCACGTCTTTTTCCCTGTGACAAAAAGATATCCGGTGCTAAAAAGATATCCGGCCCATGTCTTAAGAACTGTCCGTTGACAAGACACCGATGATTGTGAACGTGTTTGGAGCATAGAGAGCTGGCTGTGAGGATTAAGCCAGGGTTTGGTTGCTCAGGAGGAACCCTACTCAGCCAGCACAGTAGGGTCATCTATTTAGTCGCATATGAGCGCTCAAAATGGAATAATAAAAGGGATTTTTGATGCAAAAAAAATGCTGGCTGTTGAGGAATCCCACATAAGCCGAGATGCAAGATCCTGTTCTTTCTGCTGGCGCCCTGCCCAGCCAGCGAAACAAGGCATTATCATCATGACAGAAAGCCCTCTCATCTGTAAATCACCACTTTCGATGATTCCGGGGGTGAATTTTGCCAATGCTGCCAATAAGATAATGAATGTCTTAAAAGTTAAAGTGTGGCAGCAGCTTTTATGAATAATTCAGGAAAATGGATTATTCACGGGCCGAGGTCGCTGCAAAGGCAAGGCAGGGGCCTTCGAAGCTGTAGTGAACTACCGCGAGAAGGCCACAACGAAGGCTTTGTAGTGAGATCGGTCCGCCCGGAGGGGAAAAGATGTTGCCAATAAGTTAATGAATGTCTCAAAAGTAAAAATTTGGCAACAGCTTTTATGAATAATTCAGCCTAGAGGGCTTGGAGGTTTTTGGCGATTAGTTCCAACTGAGCACGAATGTCGTTGAGTTTCTTTTTTTCGGCCTCGACAACCTCGGACGGAGCACGCTTCACGAACTGCGCGTTGTCAAGCCGCGACCGCGATTTCTGCGCCTCCTTCTCCAGCTTTTCGCGCTGTCGAATCAGCCGCTCGCGCTCCTTCTCCGGATCGATCAATCCCGGCAGATAAATCTCGAGGTCTCCCAGAACATGGGTCACCGCTGAAGCCGGACGTTCCACGTCCGGGCCCACCCGGAACAGAGATATCCTCCCCAGGTGAACAACCAGGTTTTCCAACCGGGCAAGCGTCGCCGCCGCCTCTCCGTCTGCCTTGATCAGGACTTGAATCGCCTTGCCCAGGGATATGTTGTACCGGGCGCGCAGATCGCGGACCGAGCGGATCACATCCTGAACACGAACAAATTCAGACTCGATCCGGTCGTCCTCCCACTCCGGTGTGGATCGGGGCCATTCCGCCAGAATTACAAGCTCGGACGAAGGAAGCGCGCTCGCCAAACCGCGAACCGGACACTGCCTGCCCAGATTTTCCCAGAGCACCTCGGTGATGAAAGGAACAAAGGGATGGAAAACGCGCAGCATCTGATCGATGGCATAGGACAGAACAGTCCGGGCCACAGGTGCTGACACCTCATCCTTGAAGCGCGGTTTGATGAACTCCAGATACCAATCGCACAGCTCCGACCAGAAAAACTCCCTGGCCGCACCGATGGCTGCCGAAGGGTTGTAGGCATAGAGATGTTCTGTCACCTTGGCTGTAACTTTAGAGAGCCGGGATAAAATCCAGCGATCCTCGGGCTCCACCCGCTCCCGTGACAGCGGCACAAAATCGTGCTCTCCCAAATTGATGAGCGCAAACCGGGCCGCATTCCACAGCTTGGTGCAAAAGGCGCGGCCGATATCGAAGCGCTCGCTGATGATCTTGGCCATGGGGATATCGGGCATCGTGCCCAGCACATCGAATTCCTTCCCCGTGCTCGGATCGATGTAGGTGAAGATGGTCCGCCCGTGTTTGGCCCGCGCCAGATCCACCAACTCTCCGGTGTAGGGCGAAATAGCCTGTACGGGCAGCCGGATGTCCTGGGTTCCGGTCTGCATATCGCAGAGCACATACCTCATGGCATCGGCCCCGTACTTCTTGATGATGTCTTCGGGGTCGATCCCGTTCCCTTTGCTCTTGCTCATGCGCTCGCCTTTTCCATCCTGGATGTTGGCGTGGATGAAGGAGGCCGTAAAGGGCACATCCCCTAAAAGATAAAGCCCCACAACCACCATCCGGGCCACCCAGAGGGTGATGATGTCCCGCCCGGTTATCAGGCAAGAACCCGGATAGTAATAGCTGAGGCAAGCCGGCCGGTCATCCCTGGACGCCAGCGGCCTCTGGCCTTCATCGACCTCGGCCGTCTCCGGGTCAGGCCAGCCAAGCGTGCTGAAGGGCCACAGCGAGGAGCTGAACCAGGTGTCCAGCACATCGGGATCATGATCCAGTCCCAGGTTTTCGATTGCAGCCGCATATTTCGCTTCGGCTTCCTCATTGCGGAGACAGACCAGAAGATCGAATCTATCTCCTCCCTTTAGCCGGCTCAATTCATCGATGGCTACGAGCTTTCCCTCGGCATCGGCGATCCACACCCAGAAGCTCTCCCCGTCCGCCCCGGGCAGGCTGTCCACAACGTTTGCCAGCGCATCCCTATCGAAACTGCCGTGCCATATCGGAATGCGGTGCCCCCACCAGAGCTGACGGCTGATGCACCAATCC